>Ga0172380_10009823_pt1 | contig 10130 bp, 9 predicted proteins | sample Leawe162metaG_FD_119747 | JGI IMG/M metagenome (GOLD analysis project Ga0172380, IMG submission 119747) | Leachate microbial communities from a municipal landfill in Southern Ontario, Canada - Leachate well 162 metaG | ecosystem: Engineered > Solid waste > Landfill > Unclassified | place...
TCCACAGACAGAGATGATTGATTATGATGCGATTGAGAAATTGGCGATGAAAGAAAAACCAAATTTAATTGTTGCTGGATTTACTGCATATCCTCGTGTTGTTGATTTCAATCGTTTCCGTTCAATAGCGGATAAGTGTGGAGCGCTTCTCCATATCGACATGTCACACTTTGCGGGACTTGTTGCAGGTGGTGCGTATCCATCGCCATTTCCACATGCTGATTCTGTGATGACAACAACACACAAGAGCTTGCGTGGTCCACGACAAGCGATACTTTTCGTTCGCAAGGACGCTCGTGAATTCGACAAGAAACTCGACAAGGTTATTATCCCAGGACTTTTTGGTGGTCCGCACGAGAACAATATCGCAGCGGTCGCTGTGGCACTCGCTGAAGCATCTCGACCTGATTTCAAGAAATATGCCAAGCAAGTAGTGAAGAATGCGCAGGTACTCGCGAAAGAATTAGGAAAACTCGGCTGGCACGTTATCTCTGGGGGGACAGATTCACATCTCATACTTTTAGATACATGGATGGATGGAAAAGGTGTGTCAGGAAGAGAGGCAAGTATGCGACTTGAAAAAGCGGGAATTATTGTGAACATGAATACAATCCCTGGAGATACTCGCGGGGTGATGGATCCATCTGGTATTCGTCTCGGCACGTGCGCAGAGACAACACGAGGCAAAAAAGAAAAAGACATGATTAAAATCGCTGGTATGATTGATAAAGTGTTGCGTTGGAAGAAATAAACATGGAATTCAAGTCAGAAAAAATAAATTTAAATATAGAGAAACAGAATCTTTGGAATAATCAATTAAACGAGGTTGAAATGATTACCGATGGGCTTGGGAAACGTATTGACGATAACATAAAGGAGTCCGTCGTTGCCTTTAGTGTCTTTGGTTTTCATACTAGCGGATCTTGTGAAGGACATTTAGATCGTGGCTTACCATATCCATGGATTGATATAGATGTTTTTGACCAAAAAGATTTACTTGAATTTGCAAAAATTCAAAAAGCTGTTGAAGAGAAAAAATATCCCAACGAACAATCAATGAACAAAGATAATCCAGAATTGCATGAAAAAATAATCCAAATTCAGGGAAAATTTGCTAATCAACGGAAGGAAGTTAAACAAAAAATCGATGCATTATTTAGGGAGTTCTATCTTTCACATAAACCCTATTTAACGGGAGGGGGTATAGTGGCTGAATCATTTGGTCGAGGTTTTAGAGTTCAAACTTCTTTAAATAGAGGGCTCGGTCTTGCTAATTGGAATAAATTTGATGAGAAGATTAATAAAATGTCGCTTGAAGAAAAGAAACTATTTTTGGAAAACAATCAAACAGAAATGAGAGCATTTACTGAGTTTTTAAAAAATAAATTTTTCAGAGAAAAATAAAATGATTGAAGTAGAAAAAAAATTTCAGCCGACTAAAGAGCAATTAGAGAAGCTTCTCCAAGGAGCAGAATTTCTTGGTGAGAAAGTTAATCATGATATTTATTACGATTACGATGACCTAAGATTATTCCATGACAATATCAAGCTTCGAAACAGAAATGGTAATTTTGAACTCAAGATTGATAAAAAAGTAGGGAACAATGATTCTGATATAATCAGTCACGAAATTGAAGACGAAGAAGAAATAAAAACATACCTACATATAAATATTCCACTTGAACAATATATTCAAAATAATATGATTATTTTTTCTGACTATATAAATAATCGTAAAAAATATAAAAAAGGAGAATTTACAATTGATGTAGATAATATGGATTTCGGATACGAACTTTGTGAAGTCGAGTTACTGGTCGACAGTGAAGAGAAAGCGAAAGAAGCATCAGATTCAATACTTTCTTTTGTAAAACAGTTTGGTATAGAGATACAAAAAATTCCATCAAAACGGGAAACATATCTTCTTCTCAAAAAACCTGAATTATATGAAAAAATTTACGGAAACAAATAGAATATGAAAAAAGGAAAACTCATAGTCATAGATGGAACAGATGGAAGTGGAAAGGCAACACAAATTGCGCTCTTGGAAAAACGTTTGAAAAAGGAGGGTAAAAAAGTAAAGGTTGTTGATTTCCCCGAATACTACAAAAACTTTTTTGGAAAATTTATCGGGCATTGTCTTTCGGAGCAGTATTATAATTGGCTCGGTGTACATCCTAAAATTGCTTCTATTGCGTATGCTGCCGATAGATGGGAATCTTCAAAAGATATTAAAGAATGGATGAGTAAAGGATATATTGTTCTTGCGAATCGGTATGTGAGCGCGAATCAGATTCATCAAGGTGGAAAAATTTCAAGCGCGAAAAAACGCACTGAATTCTTAAAATGGCTTGATGAAATGGAATACAAAGTGTTTGCTATTCCAAAACCAGATATTACTTTTTATTTGAGTTTACCAATACCGCTTATTCTTAAGCTCATTGATGAGCGTAATGGAAAGATGAAGCGAGAGTATTTGAAGAAAAAGAAAGATGTTCATGAAAATGACATTGCATTTTTAACTAATTCTCGTAAGAGTGCGCTCTGGCTTTCAAAAACCTTACCGAATTTTATAAAAATCGATTGTGCTCCTAAAAAGGATATTCTTTCCCGCGAAGCAATTCATGAAATGGTGTATAAGGAAGTTAAGAAAGTTTTAAAATAATATGAAAATCAAAGTTAAAAAATTAAAAGACGACGCGAAGCTTCCAACCTACGCGCACCCAGGGGATGTCGGTATGGATATGTACGCGATGGAGACGGTCACTATTCCACCGATGGGGCATCATCGGTTCTGGCATGGATTTGCACTTGAATTTGCGGAAGGGTACGCAGGTATCGTCAAAGATAAATCAAGTATTTCAAAGATAGGATTACACACCATGGGTGGAGTATTCGATGCGGGCTATCGCGGTGAGTACAATACACATCTTGTGAATCTCTCAGGCGAACCATACACAGTAGAAGAAGGTGATAAAGTTGGACAACTTATAATCTTACCTGTCGTCATAGCAGAATTAGAAGAAACGGACGAGCTCAATGAGTCCGTCCGTGGTGATAATGGATTTGGTAGTACCGGCAGAAAATAGATTACTCGGATTCTTTCTTTGATCCGTGCTGCTCTATACTTTCATTCGGGTACACTTCCTCCATTTTTTCTTCAGCAACTTCAACTTCATGCTCATGAGTCGCATGATCGCTTTTTTGTTCAGGAGCTTCTTGGGCTTCCTGTCCATCTGGAGGGAATGTGTTTTTTATTACCTGTTCCATATACATATAGTGCGCCTCATCTATCACTGTGTCAACATATTTATAGAAATATGTTACAGTACGAATACAAATGATACGGAATGATATTATAGAATCAATACGAAAAGCCCTTAAAAACCTCGGTATTTCGGCTGGGGTTATTTCTCTTGAACACCCCTCTGATTTGAACAACGGTGACTATTCAACAAATGTCGCAATGGCGTATGCTAAGCAATCTGGTACAAATCCTCGTGCGCTCGCAGAACAAATAAAAACTGAACTCGAAAAAGAACTTCCAAAAGAAATTGAGAAAGTAGAAGTTGCTGGTGCGGGATTTATAAATTTTTATTTATCTCGTCAGTGTTTTGCTGATTCAATATCTGAAATCGTAAAACAAAATCAAAACTGGGGGAAGAATACTATTCTTGCAGGAAAAAAGGTGATGGTGGAGTACACTCAACCAAACCCGTTCAAACCATTTCATATTGGACACTTGATGAGTAATGCTATTGGGGAGTCTATTTCTCGTGTCGTTGAATTTTCGGGTGCGAAAACTATCCGTGCGAATTATCAAGGTGATGTGGGTCTACATGTTGCAAAAGCAATCTATGGATTGCAAAAATTTGGCATGCCTGATACTTCAAAATCTGTTTCAGAGCAGGCGCAATATATCGGCGAACAATATGCGAAAGGTAGTGATGAATATGAGAATAATCCTGATGCAAAAATAGAGATAGATGCTATCAATAAAAAAGTGTATGACCGAAGTGATAAGGGAATAAATGACATCTATGATTGGGGGAGAAAGACTACTCTCGATGCATTTGAAGAAATCTATAAAACACTCGGAACAAAATTTAATCACTATTTTTTTGAAAGTGAAATGGCTGTTGCAGGCGAGAAAATTGTTCGTACAAATGTTCCGAATGTATTTGAAGAATCAGAAGGCGCAATCGTTTTTCACGCAGAAAAATATAATCCAAAACTTCACACCCGCGTATTTATTACCTCTGGTGGAATTCCACTATATGAAGCAAAAGAAATTGGTCTCACGATGACCAAGTTTGAAAAAGAAAATCCTGACATGTCTATTACGACTACCGCTATCGAGCAAGGTGAATACATGAAAGTTGTTCAGCAAGCGATATCACTCATGCATCCAGAACTTGAATCATGCATGAAGCATATTACGCACGGCATGATGCGACTTGCCACAGGCAAGATGTCTTCACGAAAGGGAAACGTCATTACAGGTGAATCATTGCTTCGTGACTCTATGGATGTTGTCCGAGAAAAAGTCGCCGAGCGGGAACTCACTGCAGAAGAAAAAGAATCAATCGCACGCATCGTTGGTGTATCAGCACTTAAATACTCTATTCTTCGTTCATCTCTCGGAAGTGATATCGTATACGACTTTGAAAAATCTATTTCATTTGATGGTGATTCAGGTCCGTATTTGCAATACACTGCTGTGCGTGCGCAGTCGATTATAAAAAAAGCAGAAGCAGGCGGTGTTACTTCTGGGGTTTTAGATATTCCAGAAGAAATGACCGTGCTCGAGCGAACACTCTATCGTTTTCCTGAAGTTGTTTCTCATTCATATACTGAACTCGAACCGCATCATATTGCGACGTATCTCACCGAGCTCGCAAGTGCGTTTAATTCGTTTTATGCGAATACGGTAATCATAGATAAAGACAATCCATTTGCACCGTACCGAGTATTACTCGTAGAAGCATTTCACCAGACGATGAAAAATGGGCTTTGGTTGCTCGGTATAGAAACGCCAGAGAAGATGTAAAAAAGCAAGATGAAAATCTTGCTTTTTTGATATTTTATAGTTATTCTACATATATATGCAGTGAAGGGGCTATCACCCTGGAGCATTGGGAAGAACCCCCCACACTAACTTTATATAAAGTTAGTGTGGGGGAAAGTAGAACCCTTTGAATTAAGAAGTAAGTAAGGTGGTACCACGAGAGAAACTCGTCCTTATATCGTATCCTTTTTGGATATTATATGAGGACGAGTTTTTTATTTAATTTTAAAAATATGACTATGAATAATACAAACAACAATCCCGTGCGAAACAATGATTCACAAAGTGAATCTGTTTCTAACGGGACAAATAAATCTCAATCAGCATTACGCGAGGAGAAAATTCTAGAATTTTGGAAAGAAAATAATGTGTTTGAAAAAACACTTGCCAAAGATTCACCAGCAGGGGAATTTGTTTTCTACGAGGGTCCACCGACTGCAAATGGTAAACCAGGCATTCACCACTTAGAAGCACGTGCATTCAAGGACGCTATTCCTCGATACAAAACGATGCGTGGGTATCATGTGAGCCGAAAAGGCGGATGGGATACACACGGACTTCCTGTTGAATTACAGGTTGAGAAAAAACTTGGACTTAATTCAAAGAAAGGAATTGAAGAATACGGTATCGCTAAATTTAATAAAGAGTGCAAAGAAAGTGTATGGGAATACCTAGACATTTGGAATACTTTTACGACACGTATTGGTTATTGGGTTGATCAAGAGAATCCGTATGTCACATATCACAATACCTACATTGAGTCAGTGTGGAATGTTTTGAAGCACGTGCACGAGCAAGGACTCGTATATAAAGATTACCGCATCGTGCCATGGTGTGCACGATGCGGTACGGCTCTTTCATCACATGAACTTGCACAAGGGTATGAAGATGTGAAAGATTTATCAGTATATGCGAAATTTCGTATCAGCACTGATTGGCAAGAATTTCTTCGGGTCCTCGGGCAAGCTCACCAGACCTCTCAGAAATCCTTACCAACCAGTGCTTCTATACTTGCGTGGACAACAACACCATGGACGCTCCCTGGGAATGTTGCTCTTGCCGTTGGAAAAGATATGGAGTACGTCGCTCTTGATTTGAATAATGAAATTATAATTCTTGCAAAATCACGGTTGTCACTCATTGAAGGTGAATATACTATCCTCGCTGAAATAAAAGGTTCTGACCTTGTTGGTCTCTCATACGAACCGCTCTATCCGTATTTCACTGATACACTTCCAGAAAGTGAAAAAGTAAAACTTGAAAAAGCATACAAGGTTTATTCTGCAGACTTCGTGACGACCGAAGATGGTACAGGTGTTGTACATACTGCTGTTATGTACGGACAAGATGACTTTGCTCTTGGTACAGAGATTGGCTTACCAAAGCATCACCTTGTCGGTCTTGATGGAAAATTTATTAGTGGCACAGGTTCTTTTGAGGGACGATTTGTAAAAGACGAAGATGTCGCTGTTGATGTGATAAAAGATTTGGCAGGTCGCGGACTTTTGTTTAAAAAAGAAAAATACGAACACTCCTATCCTCACTGTTGGCGATGTAAAACTCCGCTCATCTATTACGCGCGTGATTCATGGTATATCCGCATGTCATCTCTTCGCGATAAACTCGTAGAGGAAAATAAATCTATCAACTGGGAGCCAGACTATATTCGTGATGGACGATTTGGTGAATGGCTGAAGGATATTAAAGACTGGGCTATTTCTCGTGAGCGATATTGGGGAACTCCACTTCCACTTTGGAACTGTGAGTCATGTAAAAAAGTTCACGCGATTGGAAGTATTGAAGAATTAAAATCAAAAACAAAAAAATCAGGCAATCAGTATTTCGTCATGCGCCATGGTGAGACAGATGCAAACTTGAAAGGACTTGTTAGCTCTGTCATGAATAGCGGAAGTCATCTGACAGAAGAAGGTAAAGCACAAATACGTGCGACTGCAGACGAGCTGAAAAAAGAAGGTATTGATGTCATCATTTCTTCGCCGTTTGTTCGAACGAGAGAAACAACTGAAATTATGTGTGACGTGCTTGGAATAGACAAGGATTCTGTGATTTATGAAGGCCGACTTGGTGAAATGTCTCTCCCTTCGTATGAAGGTAGAACATGGGCAGAATATCATGCTGACTATCCTAAAACGGTAGAGAATTTTACAAAAGCAAAAGAGGGTGATGAATCATACGCTGATGTGAAGCGTCGCGTGTCACAAGTGCTACATGAAATCGAATCAACATACAAAGGGAAAAAGATTTTAATTGTTACACATGGTGGCCCTGCGTGGCTTATGGTTTCTGGTGCACATGCATATACAGCACAGGAAGCTCTTGGAATGATTGCCGATAAAAAAGATTTTCACTATCTTTCGAATGGCGGAATAATGTCTTTTGATTTTACTCCACTTCCACATAATGAAGAGTACGAACTTGATCTTCATCGTCCATATATTGATGATGTATCTTTGATCTGCGACTGTGGTGGGGAACTCTCTCGCACAAAAGAAGTGATGGATGTCTGGTTTGATTCGGGGGCAATGCCTTTTGCGCAAGATCACTATCCGTTTACAAATAAAGAATTACACTATCCTGCTGATTATATTTCAGAAGCGATTGATCAGACACGTGGATGGTTCTATACACTCCATGCTGTAGGTATTCTCATGGGGCGAGGTAAAGCGTATAAGAACGTGATTTGTCTCGGGCATATTCTCGATGACAAAGGCAAGAAGATGTCGAAGTCTCTCGGGAACATTGTTGACCCATGGGTGATGATGGATAAATATGGCGTCGATACGCTTCGTCTCTGGATGTATTCAGTGAATCAACCTGGTGAATCAAAAAACTTTGACGAGAAAACAGTTGCTGAATTACATAATAAGGTATTTAATCTGCTGTACAATGTCGTGGCGTTTTATGAATTGTATCGAGATGTAGAATGTGAGCGTATTAGAATGCCAGAATCGAAAAATATTCTTGACCAGTGGATTGTTGAGCGGTTCAACCAACTCGCTTCCTCTACAACAGAGCATCTCGATAATTTTAGACTCCTCGAGCCTGTGCGTTTAATCCGTGACTTTATTGATGACCTCTCTACGTGGTATGTTCGTCGTTCTCGCGACAGAATTAAAGATGGAGACAAGGGTGCAAAACAGACACTCTATTATATCCTCAATAGATTCTCCACAGTACTTGCTCCATTCGCTCCATTTACCGCTGAAGATTTGTGGCAACGCTTACCACCCAAGGATGGCTATAGTGAAATATTAAGTGTACATATGTGTGGGTGGCCATCAGGACTTGAAGTTCATAATCAAGAAATTCTTGTTGACATGGAAACACTTCGTCAGCTTGTTACTCTTGGTCTTGAGGCACGACAGAAAGCAGGCATAAAGGTCCGTCAGCCACTTCAGTCGTTAAAAGTTAAAAGTCTAACGTTGCAAGAAGTGTATCTTGAAATTCTTAAAGATGAATTGAATGTAAAAGAAATTGTTGAGGATACTACTCTTGAACAAGATGTATTGCTCGATACTCACATAACTCCCGAATTGCGCAGAGAAGGTCAGTATCGCGAACTTGTGCGTGCGGTTCAAGACATGCGTAAGAAAACAGGACTCAATCCGAGCGATACTATTGTTCTCTCAATCGAAACAGACACAGAAGGCCAAGGGATAGTAACTACATTCAAAGATGATTTCCTCAAGACTGTTGGTGCAAGTGAATTGAAATTTACTCAAAACGAAGGCACTGAAATAAAAATTGATGAAATTGTATTTAAAGTTTTCCTGTCGTAGGTAGGTAAAAAGCCGATGCAGTATGCATCGGCTTTTTATTTTGTAAAAAAGGACGAAATTGTGGCTGAAAACTGAGGTGTTATTTTCTGTGCAAGTACAATAAAAAGAAAATACAATACACCAATAATGATAAACCATGTTGACGGTGAAAATGAATGGGGGAGTGTTATATACAATGTGATAACAAAATGTATAAACTTACCACTCATAAACAGTGACCACAAAATAGATAGACTATTTGAAAGACGAACAAGACTTACTTCTGTTTTCTCTGTGGTCGCAATTTCCCGCAAGATAAGCGGTCCAATAAGAATGATGATAATTGCCACAACAGAAAGTATTGTTTCTAAAAGTGGAATATGTATCTCAGCCAAAAAATGAAGCAACGGTTTTTCTGTTTTAATGATACAGAGTTCGTTGATGATTACTCCGATCATACCCACAGTAAGCCATGCAATCGTATGTCGTACGATAGAAGGAAATTCTAATTTTTTCATAGGTAAAGAATTATTTTCTTATACTATAACGATAAATACGGAATCTGCACAAGGTCACAGAGTCGTGTATTCATGGTAAAATAGAACAATATGCATCATATCTATCATACACATGGGTATATTCTTGGGTCTCGTAATTCTGGAGAAGCAAATAAAATGCTTATTATCTATACACGTGAACTCGGTCTGGTTCGTGCAGTAGCACAAGGAATACGTCTTTCAAAATCAAAATTGCGGTTTTCACTTCAAGATTTTTCGTATGCAAAGATAGACTTTGTTCGTGGTCGTGATGTATGGCGAGTGACTTCTGCCTCGACCATAACGTCATTTCCGTATGCTCGGTCTGATAGAGATTCATTTTTACTCCTTGCTCGAGTGAGTGCACTCCTCGAGCGTCTCTGTGACGGAGAAGAATCACACCAAACTATTTTTGACGAATGTATTGATGCATTTCATCTTCTTGATGTACCACATTTTGAAAAGGAGTCTCGTGAGGCACTTGAGCTTCATCTCGTGCTCCGTATTTTGCATACCTTGGGGTACATTGGTGAATCAGATATTTTGACTTCATACCTTACGTCGGCATTTGATGAGTCTCACACGGGGGCATTACTTCGGGAAAGACAGGCTATTGTGATGCATATTAACAAAGCATTACGAGAGAGTCATTTATAGAAGTCTCTATGATATACTTATTGTATCTATGCCAGAACCATTAAAGAATCGAATTGAAGATATCAAACGACATCTCTATGACCGTGAGGA
>Ga0172380_10009824_pt1 | contig 10129 bp, 9 predicted proteins | sample Leawe162metaG_FD_119747 | JGI IMG/M metagenome (GOLD analysis project Ga0172380, IMG submission 119747) | Leachate microbial communities from a municipal landfill in Southern Ontario, Canada - Leachate well 162 metaG | ecosystem: Engineered > Solid waste > Landfill > Unclassified | place...
TCTCCTTTTGTCGTGCTGGCTTTTAATTTTTCTAAAACTTCTCTCACTGTTCCCCGATAAATTGTTTCAAACATTTTAGTTAACTCACGGCACACGGCAATTTGTCTCTCCCCCGCCGCCGTCCGCAATTCTTCCAATGATTTTAAAATTCTGTGAGTTGATTCATAAAAAATAACTGTTTCTTCCGTTGCGTCAATTTTTTTAAAAAAAGCGGCGCGGCCGTGTTTATGCGGCGGAAATCCTAAAAACAAAAATTTATCAGTCGGAAAACCGGAAATAGAAGCCGCAGTAGCGACGGCTGTCGGACCTGGGATTGGAATAATTTCTGCTTCCTCGCCAAACATTCTCAAAACTTCTTCCACCAATTTTCCACCCGGATCAGAGATGGCCGGCGTGCCAGCATCTGAAACTAAAGCCAAATTTTTTCCGTTCCGCAAAAGTTCGATAATTTGTTGAATCTTCTGCAGCTTGCTGTGCTGATGATAACTCAAAGTCGGCTTTTTTATTTCATACTTATCCAAAAGTTTACGCGTCTCGCGTGTATCTTCACACAAAACTAAATCAACCTCTTTCAAAGTCCGAAGAGCGCGCAAAGTTATATCCTCCAAGTTTCCGATTGGCGTAGCAATAATGTAAAGTTTTCCCATGAACAGATTATATCAATTTTACCTTTAAATTTCAAGAGAAAACTACCACCTCGCGTTTTTAACGCGCAAAAGATATCCAATATTATTTGTAGCAATATGAAGAACTGGGCTCGCAATTAAAATCACCACCACGGCCAGAGGAGGCGGAAAACAAATCGGCGCGGCAAAAATTAATGCGCCGAGCACAAAATCAAGCTGATCAAAAGGAATCCACGGCGCCCCGGGGGCGATTTTTATTCTTCTTTTAAAAAAACTTTTTATCAAATCCCCAAAGAGCGCGCCAAACCCGAAAAGAAATCCCAGGAGCCACAGATTTGTTTCGGAATAATTTAATAAACTTAAATTTTTAAAAATCGGGACAGAATACAAAAAATATTGTAGCCAAGCGATAGCGATTGCCGCCACGATGCCAACCACAAATCCCCGCCAGGTTTTATGCGCGCCAAAAATCGGCTGGCCGCGCCAAATCCGACCGTCGTCAACCGGCCGCGCTAAAAATTTTAGCACGCCAAGCTTTTCTGCAAAAACCGGCGCCATGTTCGCGATGTACGCCGGCAACATAAAATATAAGCCCTGGAGGATAATCATCTCAGCTTCAAAATATTTAAAACAACTAGACCGCGATACGTATAATTTATAAAAGCAAGAGCAAGCGAGATTGTCACGGCGCCAAAAAAGATATTGGGATAAAAATCAAAAATTACCGCGAAAAACATTATTGTTTGCATAAAAGAATTAAGCTTCCCCCAAAAAGTATGGGCAAGAGTAATGTTTTTTGTTTGAAAAAGCATTACCCATCCTAAAATTATATAGAGATGATAAAAAATGGCAAAAATTGCGAGTCCCGGCGGCAAGCCGTGATTCAAATATAAAATTAAAAAAGCAAGGAGCGCCAAAAGCCGGTCCGCGGCTGGATCCAAAATTTTTCCGAGCGTCGTGACCTGATTATATTTTCTTGCGAGATAGCCGTCCAAAACATCTGTCGCGATAGCCAATAAAAAAACTCCCGCTGCGGGAATTTTATAAGAATTAAAAAGAAGAACAGCAAAAACAAAGGCCAGTACAACGCGGATTAAACTTAAAATATTAGGGAGATTTATCATATTTTTATCCCTTATATTATTATACTAAATTTTCGCCTAAAAGAAAAACCCCGACAAAAAGTCAGGATTTTTCTTTGGCTCCACGCTCCGAGCAAACTGCCCCGCCGCCTAAAATTATTCTTACCGATTTCCTTTCGCTCGATTGTGTGTCTTGCACAACATCTGACAGTTTTTGGCTGCTGTTTTGCCACCTTTGCTCCAAGCCGCGACATGGTCGGCATCCATCTCGTTCAAATTCCAAATCTTTTCCTTGTTGGCATCGTGTCCAACGGCACAAAGCGGGCAGTTTGATTTTTCTTTCTTTTCAGCCGCAGCGGTCTGTGTTGCATACACAGTTTTCTTTGTCGCTTCATCAAAAATTCTGACTTCAAGTAATTTCGTATCAGTGGAATCACCAAGAATATACTCAAAAATTCCTCTACGATTTTTTACATACGGATCCGCATAAAGTTTATGAACTTCCGCCGACACTTTGGCAGGATTATACGCTTTCTTGTGATATGTTTCGTAAAGCCGTCCCCACGGAAGCCCGCACATTTCGCTTTCTACGTCAGTAAATACGCTAGATACCCAATCAATGACGGTGTTAAAATATTTTTTCAACTCATCAATATTTTTGTCTTTGCGATGTTTGCTCATATAATCGCCAATATTGTCTTTGCTTACCCAATCAAGAGCACATTCCAAAAATTCCTGCCGGTTAGCGCTGCCGGATACATACGCGCTCCATTTTTGGATATTGGCGTTTTGGCTATTGCTGAATTCCTCTTTACCGAGTGTCACAAATGGTCCGGAATAAACCGCATTGAGCAATTCCTGATTATTAAGCGGAACACCGGCAATATTTATTGTTTTAAACCATTCTTTTATCTCGCTTTCTTCACCTTTACATTCATAAATAGTTAGTGTTGTATTCAATATTTTAGATTGCTTATTTTTTGCAAGACCTGAAAAATATTGCTCCATACCATTTTCGTCTTTGATGGCGAATTTGTCATTCACAAAACGTCCAACGCTAGTGATGCGCTGTTGCCCGTCCAAAACTTCCAGATTGTTTTCAGATACCTTATTAAAATAAATCAAACCAATCGGATACCCCTTGAGAATCGAATCAATAACAGCAACCTCTCTTTTTCCACCATCGGAGGCATAGATATAGTTACGCTGATATTCCGGCTGAATAGTGAGCTTGCCGGACAATCCGAATAGTCCCTTGCCTTCAAGTTCGTTATAGACAAACCCATCGCAAATATCTTTGACAGTAATGTTGATCTTTAAAGCTGTATTCATATTGTTATTAAATCAAAATTTATATTTTTAAGTTTAGAATCAAAAAACAAAATTTCTTTACCTTTTTTAACACAAAAAGCTGTATAAATTAAATTAAATTCAAAACTATTCTTTACAAATTTATATAAATTTTTGATTTTTGAAGTATTATCATATGAAACTATCCAGTGAATTGTTTTTATTTTTTTAATTTCTTGCGATACTTTTTCATGATCTTCACTACTGTAAGAATTTTTGTAAAGACTTGGGCCTTTTAAATAATATGGCGGGTCAAAATAAAAAATAGTTTGCTGATTTTTAGATTCATCTTTAATTTTTTCAATCAGCTCAATGGCGTCTAAATTGAATAATTGAATTTGCTTTTTAAATTTTGCTATTTCCCTTATTCTTTTAATTAACTCCTGTTTCTTAAAACGACAATCCATTTTATAATTTCCATCTTGCTTAATTCCTCCTATCAACCCGCCATCAATAATTCCGGACATGTTAACTCTATTAAGGAAAAAAGTAGAAAAGCCGAGCTGGATTAAGGATGAATATTTTTTTGTTTTTTGAATTGCCTTTGCCTTTCTCCAAGTTTCAACATTTATTTCAACATCTTCAATCATCTTACACAATTTATTTGTATGGTTTAAAACAGAATACCAGAAAGCATAAATAGAGCGATCGTAATCATTTATAGTAATACTATCTACTTTTCCTTCTAATAATAAATACAAAGCCACAGATGCGCCGCCAGCATATGGCTCTACATAATGACTATTAATATTATTATCAACACAAATTTGAGCAATAAATTTTGCCAGCTTATTTTTTCCGCCTGGATATCTTAACGGTGAGTAGAACATATTTATTCTTTTTTAGTTTTAAAATAAGTTTCTAAAATATCTCCCGCAACATATGACATTTTCAACACGTCCTGTTTCGAAACACTTATATTGCCGTGAGCATATTTTCCAAGCAGTGCCTCAAACTCAAACCTTTTGTTTAAAAAATCTGAAGTAATACTCAAATAGTTTACAACTTCTTTATCTTTGCATTCTTTTTGAAATAATTTAATAAAACTCAAATAGGGATTCTCTTGATTTGCATTATCGGTATCTCCTTGACTTCTGTAATAAATTCTAGAAGCAACATCCAATATTAACCTCGTAGACATTCCTACAATTAACAAAATATTCTCATCATCCGTTCCTTTTTTATAAACTTTATCAACTGCCAAATACAAATCATTTACTGGACCCTGTTCTAATTGCAAAACTCTGCCAAAAAGAATATCTTTCTTCTTTGTTGCTGGAGTTTTTTGAGGTTTTATCAATTTTTCAGCTTGTTTTTTACTAATTGATATTTCTTCAAAAACACTATTTTCTGGGTTCTTCAGTATTTCATCAATAGATTTATCTTTGTTAATTATTGTTTTTAGTTTTCCTCTGTTATTTCGAGTAGATATATCACCTTTTTGTAAAGCATCCTGTGTTGCCTCAAAAATTTTAATGAGCTGTCCATCTGAATATTTACTATAAAGTTTGCCTTCCTTCAGATCTATTCCGATATCTTTAAGATTTTTTTCATTTAAAACCTCTTCTTTCACAAATCTTTTGTTTAAAGTTTTGTTTCCTTTTAAAAAACCCGTTTGATCATTAATGGACACAAAAATACTTTTTGGTTTATTTTTAAAATGTAACAAAAAGTAGTCTCTTTCGAGTTCTCCCCACGATCCATTATCAATATGTTTCCTTTCAATACTCGTAACAGCAGTATTTTCATCACAAACATTACACGGAAGAGTGGTTTGTTCTCTCAATAATTTTGGCTCAAGTTCTCTGAATAACTGCCCCACATACTTGGAATACTTACTATCATCTTGTATTATTTTTAGCAAAGCAACTCTTCTGTTTCCATCATAAACTACATACTTATCATCTTTTTTGACGACTATGGGTAACTCTGAATAATCGTAATATTCGCCCATTTTTTGTACTAACTTTTTTATATTCCATTTATTATCCGAGTCTTGGATAATACGATCAATGATTTCTTCATCGATTTTTTTAGCATCAATTGGATCTCTTGGGTTTTCCGTCCAGAGATGTAAATTTTTTATTGGGATGTTTAGAATTTCTTGTTTCATAATCTCAAAATTATTTTTTCTTATGTCTTATAAGTATTCGGGTATAGAGTCTTTCGTTGTTTACATAACCCCTATCTAACTTACCTGTCCATTTAGGATTAACCAATTTAGGTAATAAACCCTCTTTGATATTGTAATCACTTCCTAATATCTCAAACTGGTCCGGATTATATTTATCCAGAAAACTGCTCGGCACCCCCATTGCGCCACTATAATCGCTTGGGATGGAATCAGTAAACGGCACCTCTATAGCATTGTAATTGTCATATTTATCATATGTTTTTTTACCTTTAATTTCTTTGTGTTTGCTGTATTTCAAATTTTCTTCCATTGTCATAAGCGGCAATGGTTGGTGACGACGTCCGTGGTCAAGATTTGTCAACCAAACGGCAGGCACATTTTTCATATTGACACCATCAATCACCTTATCGACATCACCATCATCCATCGTTACGAACCATAATCCGCCAGACCATCCTGTTTTTCCTGACCACATTTTATTGGCTTTAATCAACGGAAAAATTTCCTTGGATGTTACGTTATTTTTATTGCCAATAATCACAAACTTTTTATTATAATCAAAAAGTTGTTTAACATATACGAGAAACAAACTGAACGGCGGATTTGTTACCACAATGTCGGATTGTTTAAGTAGATTTATACATTCATCACTGCGAAAATCGCCGTCGCCGTCTAGTGGCGCCCATTCGTTTTGTTTGTTTGCTTTTAACTGCTTGGCAATATCCTTTAAGTTGAATTCGCCATCGCCATCTATGTCATGCACTTCGTTAATAATAAATTTGTTAGCGGTTACTTTCGGACGGCCTTTTGATTTCGTGAGAGTTTTGTCATCGCCATACAATGGTAGTTCCAAATTGGCAACGGGCGAGGGTTTGTAGCTCGTAGTGATAAGCCGTTTCAATCCAATCTTGTTAAAATTGAGCACGAAATAGCGAAAGAAATTACTCTCGAACGGATCGTCGCAGTTGCAATATACTACTTTGCCGCGAAAGACATCGGGATTAAAATCTAGATACGCCTGAATTTCTTTTTGAATATCGCCATACTGAGTATAAAACTCATCATTTTTCGCTCTTTTTGCGTTTGTAAGATTTTTGTTTGCCATATTTTATTTCAATAAATCGTCGAGCGAAACGCCGAGCGCATTGACGATTTTGTGAGACGTTTGATTAAATGCATCTTCCCTTAATTTTCCCGCAAAAGAGACGAATTGTCAATTTACTCTACATTCCGTCTTTTTGAAACAAGGTCGCTATGTTATAATTGAAATGATATGAAATTAACCAATGACAGCTATACAATTTTAATTGGCACCAAAAATTTCACTGAACGTTATTATCGCGACAAAGAGGGATGGGTGAAGATATCAGCACGCGGTAAAATCTTCCGTATGACTGCCGAACAAGTTTTAAACCATCTCTTACCAGCACTATCTGGAATTAAACCAAACCTCACAACAAAAGTGACCCACAATAAAGGAGAGTAGAATCTATCACCCCATAAACACAAAAACAAAATACCCAACTTGCGTTGGATATTTTGTTTTGGCTCGGGAGGTGGGATTCGAAGGCTCCTCGGTGCGGATTCTGCCGCAACGACCTGGCGGAGTGTGGGTTCTTTCCGAACCCCAAACAAAATAAAAAACCCAACGCAAGGTTGGGTTCTTTATTTTGGCTCGGGAGGTGGGATTCGAACCCACGACCAACGCGTTAACAGCGCGCTGCTCTACCACTGAGCTACCCCCGAATAATGTAATATTTACCAAAATTACTTTGGTTTTATACTTTATCAATAATCCCTTAATTTTTCAATACCCTTGAACCCTTGCACTTTTTCCAAAGCTTTTGCTTCAATTTGCCGAATGCGTTCGCGGGTTACGCCAAATTCCTCGCCAACTTCTTCCAAAGTATGCGAAACGCCGTCGGAAAGGCCAAAACGCATTTCCAAAATTTTCTGTTCGCGAGGCAGGAGGTCCTTAATTGCTTCTTTAACATATTCCCGCAAAAGCTGCAATGCCGCCGCGCGATCCGGAGAAACGTTTTTGAAATCTTCTATAAAATCTTCGAGCACGCTATCTTCATCTTCATCGCCGACCGAAGTATCAAGCGAAACCGTGTCTTGGGAAATCTGAATTAAATTTCTAATTTTTTCCACATCCTCGCCCATCTCCGAAGCAATCTCTTCGGGCAAGGGTTCGCGCCCCAAATCCTGAATCAATTGCCTCGCCACTTGCTGATAACGGTTAATAGTTTCCACCATATGCACCGGAATTCTGATAGTGCGAGATTGATCCGCAAGGGCACGCGTCACGGCCTGACGAATCCACCAAGTTGCGTAAGTTGAAAATTTATATCCTTTACTCGGATCAAATTTTTCCACGGCGCGCATCAAACCAATATTCCCCTCTTGAATCAAATCTGCCAAAGATAAATTTTTTCCCACGAATTTTTTTGCAATAGAAACAACAAGGCGCAAATTGGCAACCATTAATCTCTGCGACGCTTCCTGGTCTCCCTGATCCTTGCGGCGGGCCAAAGCCATTTCTTCTTCAGTCGTTAAAAGCGGCACTTTTCCGATTTCACGAAGATACATCTGAATGGAATCGGTAGAAATATCGCCCAAGTCCAATCGCTTCTTTTCTTTACTGACGCCAATATCGGCCAAAAGTTTTTTTCTCTCTTCAGTGCGCCCCAAAATATCAGATTTAACTTCCACCACAGAAATTCCGGCCTCATCAATTTTATCTAAAAATTCTTCGTATTTTTTTATGTAATTTTCCAAATCGGCGAAAGTGAAAAGGATTTCCGAATCAGTCAAAAAACCTCTCATGCGGCCCTTGTCCAAGAGAGTTTTTATCGTTTCATCGCTTGGCGGAAGAATTTTTGGTGCGACGACTCTGGCGACTTTTTTCGCCTTAATTTTCTTTCCACCTCGTTTGGCTATCTTTTTCTTCCCGCCCGATTTTTTAATTTTTTTCACGCCGCCCTTCTTCTTCGGCCGACGCACTTTTTTAGTTTTCATCTATTTAAAATGGTCAAAATTTTAATCAAATCGTTAGCCGCCAAAAACAAATTACAAAACTCCCCTCCCCGCTTTATTTTTCTGCTATTAAATATTTATCAACTTATTAAATTCTTCAGCCAGTTCTTTTATCCGACCGAGTTCTTTATTCTCTTCAGCTTTTTTCATCTCGGTTTGCAGCCGCCTTTGTTCATTTTTGATATAGCCTTCGCGTAAGGACTTAGCATTCTGTAAAATTTCATTTCCGATTTCTTCCTCACTAAATTCGGCAAAATCTTTTTCCGCCAAAAGAAACAAACTCGCGATGTATTTTTTTTCATTCGGATCGTCTGAAACACCCAACATAACACTCTCCAAATCCGTTTTATCCACAGACTTATTATAATACAAAATCAGGTTTTTGTAAATTTCCCCCGACAAGCGATCCGGAAACATAAACGGCTCAAGATACGGGATAGCCAAAGAGAATTGGTTGGGATATTTAAAAACTAAAGCAATGAATCTTTCCGCGATAAGTGAGGGACGATTTTTTACCGCAGTGGCGACATTTTTTTTATCAGATACAGCCGGACCGGCCGCGATTTTTTCATGGGGCAGAGATTCCCGCAAAACCTGCTCGGGCACTCCCAAAATATTTCCCAACTTTTCCAGATAAAAATTTTGCTCAACTTTATCGGGAATTTTTATTAATTCCGCAAGCAATGTTTTCGCCGCCTTCTTTTTATCTTCAACTTTTCGTAAATCAAGCCCGTTCAGAGTTTTTTTAATATAATAATCCATGAAGGCCATGGAATTCGCAATCGCGTCGCGCCAAAGAGCCGGATCTTTTTTAATATAGTCATCCGGATCTTTTCCAATTTCGGGCGTTAGCATTATAACTTTGATGTTAATTCCCTCTTTTAAGGCAACATCGATTCCGCGCATCGCCGCCGTATTGCCGGCAAGATCCGCGTCAAAAGAAATCGCTAAATTCGGCGAATATCTTTTTAATAAATTCACTTGCTCAATGGTCATTGCCGTGCCGGACGATGCCACAACGTTTTGCACGCCAGCCTGATGCGAAGCAATAACATCCATATTCCCCTCAACCATCACCGCCAAATTTTCTTTTTTAATTTCCTGTTTGGCAAAATCCAAACCATAAATCACGCGGCTCTTGTCATACACCAAAGTCTGGGGTGTGTTCACATATTTTCCACCAGCATTTTCTTTTTTCTCCGCCTCGGGCATTAAGCGCGCCGTAAACCCGATAACGTGGCCGTGAATATCACGAATAGGAAACATTATTCTCCCTCGAAAACGATCATAAAATCCCGAACCGCGTTCTTTTTTTACAGAAAGCCCTGCCAAAAAAATATCATTTTCCGTAAACCCCTTGCCACGCAAAAAATTTATGGCGCTATCCCAGGAATTCGGCGCGAAGCCAAGAAAAAATTTCTCTACCGTTTCCTCGGTCAGCGCCCGTTTCCCAAAAAGATAATTTCTCGCCCCTTCGGCTTCGGGTATTTTTAATAAATTGTAATGATAAAATCTTGCCGCCGCTTCCAAAATATCAAGCAATTTTGTTTTTTGATTACTCAAACTTTTATCTTCGTAGCGAAGTGTCACACCAGCCCGCTTCGCCAAAATTTTTAAAGCCTCGGGAAATTCAATATTTTCAATTTTCTGGACAAAACTTATCACATCACCACCCTCACCGCAGCCAAAACAATGCCAAATCTGCTTGTCCTTGGAAACCATAAAAGAAGGCGTCTTCTCGTTGTGAAACGGACAAAGACCCTTCCAGTTACCGCCCGCCTGTTTCATATTTGAAACATATTCACTGACAACTTCAACAATATCCAGGCGGTTTTTTATTTCCTCAACTTGAGAATCCGGCATATCTATATCTTTTCTATTTTAATATTTTTAGAAAA
>Ga0172380_10009825_pt1 | contig 10128 bp, 8 predicted proteins | sample Leawe162metaG_FD_119747 | JGI IMG/M metagenome (GOLD analysis project Ga0172380, IMG submission 119747) | Leachate microbial communities from a municipal landfill in Southern Ontario, Canada - Leachate well 162 metaG | ecosystem: Engineered > Solid waste > Landfill > Unclassified | place...
CGGTGGAGCGCGGCGGCGACGGTCAGGCCGCCCACGCCGGAGTCGAAGATGCCGACTGCTGTGGCCATCGGAACCCCTTCGCGCCAGCGTAGGCCGTGCCGCCGGATGCGGGCAACCGAGGCGTGCGCGTCAGCCGCCCGAGCCGCCCCCACCCTCATCGTCTGCCGCGTTGGGCGGCTCGGCCGCTGCTCGCGGGTGCGCGCGCTCCCACGCCCGCAGCGAGGCATCGAGCGCGTCCAACGTGCTGCCGTCGGGTACGTGCCGCCCGTAGCGCACCTCGTCGAAGGCGCGACCGATCGGCTCGAACATCGGTGCATCGAGGCGTGCCCCCGCGCTGCGCGCGAACTCGATCGGCGTCGCACCCACCGGACGCTCGACGCCCCGCTCGTGCGCATCCTGCACCACGCGTGCAAACAGCTGGTACGCCGCGTGCCGTCGCAGCCATTCACCGCCGATGCCGCCGTCGCTGCCGCGGCGCCCGAAGAGCCCGCGCAGCAGCCCGCTCGCCACGTGCTCGTTGCTGCGCGATCGCACCTCGATCGCCTCCGCACCCGGCGCGAGCCGCCGCCGCGCCGCGAACACCACGAGGCCGATGCGATACAGCAGCCAGATCGCCAGCGCCGCCGCCAACGCCCGCAGCCCGAACGCGAGCCACCACGGGATGAGCGAGTCGCGCTCCGCCCCTGTCGTTGGCGGCTGCATCGCATCGAGCAGGTCGGTGTTGAACTGGTCGAGGTGCAGCGTGCGACCACCGAGGATCAGCCCGACGATCGCCTGCATCACCACCGCGAACGGGTACAGGATCGCCCAGGCCAGCCGCCCGGCCACCCACACCACGCCATCGATGATCGGGGCCGTCAGCCGTCCGCCGTCGACGAACGCCATGAAGCCGAACAGCCCCGCCAGCAGCGCGACCGATCCGACGGCGACCACCAGCGAGGCGACCCACGGCTCGCGCAGCCCGCTCGCCTCCGGCCGCGCGCGCGCGGCCTGCGCCACCGCCAGCGCGGCAATCCCGACCACGAAGTACACCGGCACCAGCGGGAACACGTCGACGCTCCCGTCGATCGCGATCCACGCCGTGATCGCCAGCAGCAGCACGAACCCCACGCTAAACGAGCGCAGCACGCGCTCATACGTCACGGGCGTGCGCCCGGCGACCAGGAGGCGCAGCCACATCAGCGCCATCCCGCCCATCGTCACGCCCAGCGCACCCGGCACCGCCAACCCCGCGCTCGGGTTCGCGACGAAGCGCGCGATCTCCGCCTCCGCCCCCGGCGCGCCGCGGAACGAGGCCTGCAGCACGCCCAGCGGCTCCCAGATGCGCAGGTCACCCGCCACCGAGATCCGCACCACCACCTGGAACGCCAGCAGCGACGCCGCCACTCCCAGCCCCGCCGCGAACGGCGTCGGCATTCGCTGTCGCACCATCCACCGCACCAGCACGAACGCGGTCACCGCCGTCACGAGCACCACGAGGTACGGCGCTCCACCCATACCGTGCGCGGCGGCATCGCGCGTGACCGCCAGCGCGCGGTCGATCTGGGCCTGCGTCCCCGGCACCGCGCCGCGCAGCCGCGCGATGTGCTCGCCCATCGCGGCGTAGCCCTCGCGCGTCATCACCGTCGCGATCGCGCGGATGCCGATCCACCACGCCACCGACTCCATCACCAGGAACAGCGCCGCCGCCGCGTCCTGCGTCCGCACGCGCACGCCGCTCATCGCGCGCCCCCCGAGGTCATCGCCGCCTCGGCCTCCGCCTGCGCCTCCAGCGCGCGCATCGTCGGCTCCAACTCCGTCACCGGCAGCCCGGCGGCCTCGTCGCCCCACTCCCACGCCGAGGTCTTGAGCACGTGCACGCCGTACCCCTGCCCGCGCAGCCGTCGCAGCGTCGCCGCCAGCTCCGCAGGCAGCAGCGTGGCGACCACGACGATCGTGGCACCCGCCGGAAGCGCCGATCCGGGCCGCTCCAGCTCGTCCGACAGCAACGAGGTGGTGAACGGCGCGACCATCGCCAGCGCCTCCAGCACCCGCACGAGCTGATCCGGCCGTCGCCCCGCGCCGATGCGGATCGGTCGATCCGCGTCCGGGAACGACCCGTTCGCGACCAGGCCGACCGACGCATGCTCCTCGAACGCCGCGCGCGCGACCGAGGCCGCGACGACGACGTTGCGCTCCAGCACCACGGGATCGTAGCCCTGCCACGTGTGCTCCATCGTCGTGATGTGCAGCGCCACGACGACCGTCTGCGACCGCGACGGCTCGTACAGCCGCGACTGCAGGCGGCCGACGCGCGCCGTCGCGTTCCAGTCGACGCGCTTCAGCGGGTCGCCCGGCACGTAGTCCCGCACGCCGATCACGCGCACCGGATCCTCGAAGATGCGCGACCCGCCCGCGCGCTCCCCGAACGGGCGCGCGCTCGTCAGTCCGAGGTCGGCGAGCGGGTACGTGCGCGGGTAGACGACGACGCTCGTGTCCGCGCGCACCGTCTCCTCGCGCTCGAACATGCCCAGCAGGTCGCTCGACCGCAGTCGCGCCGGGCCGATGCGGAAGAAGCCGCGCACCGGCGCGTGCAGCGTCACCGGCCACTCGAGCGCCTCGTGGCCGCGCATGCTCGCCGCGCGTGTGAACAGCACCACCCCCGGCATCCCCGAGGGGTGCGTCTCGACATCGCTCGGCGGCAGCGCCTCCGGCAGCGCGTCGCGCAGCTCCACCCACGGCAGCGGCAGCCACTTCCCGTTCACCAGCCGCAGCCGCATCCGGATCGACTCGCCGACGAACGCGCGCGTCTCCGGCACCACGCGCGTGTACCGCACGCGATCGAGCGCCGTGCGCGCGCCCAGCCTCGCAACCCCGCCCGCCGCGAACACGAGCACGCCAAGGCCGATGAGCGGCACCGACCCTGCCGCGATCCCGATCGCGACCAGCGCCAGCGAACCCTGCAACCAGAGATCACCGAGCAGCGACTTCATGTGCCGCTCCCCTCACGCGTCGCGCTAGGCGTCCACCACCGGCACCACGACCTCGTGCAGGATCTCGTCCAGCACGTCGCCCGCGGTGCGACCGCGCAGCCGCGACTGCGACGAGAGCACGAGCCGGTGCGCGAGCACGGGCTGCGCGAGGCGCTGCACATCGTCCGGGCGCACGTAGTCGCGGCCGTCCATCGCGGCCAGCGCGCGCGCCGCGCGGAACAGCGCCAGCGAGGCGCGCGGGCTTGCGCCCAGGTCGAACGCCGCGTGGTCACGCGTCGCGCGGCACAGCCGCACGATGTACTGCGCGACAGCGTCCTCCACGTGCACCTGCGGCAGCGATGCCGACAGCGCAACGAGCTCCGGCCCATCGATGACGGGCTGCAACGAGTCGAGCGGCGACGCCGCCTCGAAGCGGCGCAGCACCTGCACCTCGCCTGCCTCATCCGGGTAGCCGACGGCGAGCCGCAGCAGGAAGCGGTCGAGCTGCGCCTCCGGCAGCGGGAACGTGCCCTCCAGCTCGATCGGGTTCTGCGTCGCGAGGACGAGGAACGGTCGAGGCAGCTCGTGCGTCTCGCCGTCGATCGTGACGGTGTGCTCCTCCATCGCCTCCAGCAGCGCCGACTGCGTCCGAGGCGTCGCACGGTTCACCTCGTCCGCCAGCACGACGTTCGCGAGGATCGGCCCCGCGCGGAACTCGAACTCGCCCGTCCGCTGGCTGTAGAAGTGGATGCCGAGGATGTCGGACGGCATGAGGTCGGGCGTGAACTGGATGCGGTGAAACGACGCCCCGATCGATCGCGCGAACGCGCGCGCCAGCGTCGTCTTGCCCGTCCCCGGTACGTCCTCCAGCAGCACGTGCCCACCCGCCAGCAGCGCCGCGAGCATGAGGTCGATCGGCTCCCCCGCCCCGACCACCACCGAGGTCACGTTGGCGCGGATCCGCTCCGCCGCCGCGTGGATCGCCGCCACCGCCTCGGCCCGAGGCCGCGCCTGCACCGTATCCGCCATCGCTCACCGTCCCCCTCGGCGCCCGCTGTGGGCGGCGAGAATAGCAGAACCACGCCCCGCCACCCGTCCCCGCCCGTACGGCAGCAGACTGAGCTGACAGCCCCAAGTGCTATCGTCCCCAAAACCACATCCTGGGAGATGCACCATGTGGACGCGTTCGCTCGCCCTCGTACTCGCCCTGATCATGGTTCTCCTTGTGCTGGACACCCAGCCCGCACAGGCTGCGGCTGGTATGTGGAGCCGGAACATCATTCACAATGGCGACTTCTCATCGGGGTGGGACAGGTGGGAAGACATGCCGAACCACCTGCTCGCCCCCGCCGCTCGGATCAACTGGCGTTCGGCCGACCTCGTTGACACAGAGTCTGGGCCATCCGCGTCATGGCCCCTGGGCAGCGTCGGCAGTTGCCGCTTTTCGGGCATCTTGTTCCACCAGCGGATCGATATCCCTCGGCAGCGCATCGACCACGCCTTCCGCGTCTCCCTGCGCTACCGGGTCGAGGGCGCAACGGTGGGGCGGGCAACCGTAACGACTTCGATCAGCCGCCCAAGTACCGCGTTCCCAACTGGAATGGCAAGCGCAGGGAGCAATAGCCGCAGCGAGACGATCGAAGTCGCACCGGGCCGGTTCCAGACGACCAGTCGGCCACCATACCGTGGCATTCGGGATCACACGTGGGAATCGATGACGTTCGACTTTGACGTCGACACAGCCTGGGCTCGTGAGTCGATGATTTGGCTGACGCTTCAGCCGGACGTCCTCCTGGAGGGCGCCGCCTGCAGCGCACCGACCGGCACCGTCCGGCTTACCATCGATGATGTCGCGCTACACGTCTTCGCCGCCGACATCCCACTGCCGGACGCGAAGCCGTACCCGTTTCCTGATCTCGACATCGCCGACGAAACAGTGCGCATTGAGACTGTCTACAACCAGTACCGCACGCTCGCCGGTCTCGACCCAGTCTCCTACGATCACGCCGCCGCCGCGGGTGCTCGCAAGCATGTGGATTACATGCTGCGGAACAACACCGGCGGCCACTACGAACTCCCTGAACTCCTCGGTTACACCCCGGAAGGCGACCGTGCGGCCCGGGAGGTGAACCTCTCGCGTGGCGGAATGCCTGCGACCAACCTTGCGCATCAGTTGATCGAGGTGCCGTTCCATCGGCTCGGGTTGCTAAGTCGCGCGGATGGTGCAAGCAGACTAGTGCTGGCGTTCGCCACCGGCCCGCGTCCCGCGAACGGCTCCCTTCCACAGCGCGCCCTTGCACTGGCTCCGATCAGCGACCGAACACGCCGTGCGCAGCTTGCTGCCGAGTACCGGCGCGGTCAGCCGGCTCCGATAATCTGGCCCGCGAACGGCGTCATCGGAGTTCCGACCGTCCTGGAGATACGCAGCGAGCGCCCCAACCCGCTCACGGCATGCGGGCTTCCGACAACCACGGAGAACGGCTACCCAATCACCGTCGAGTTCCCGTTCACCTCCGGCACCAGCCCGCTCGCAAACCTCCAGGTGTCCCTTGTCGAAGCGTCTGGGCGTCCCGTCCCGGCCTGCGTCCTTGACCTCCAGCAGGGATTCCCATCCCCGCCAGGCCTGTACAGCCCTGGCGGGGGTGAGCCGTTCACTCGCCCGGGGGGAATCATCATCGTCCCGCTCTCACCGCTGGAGCGGACAACCGTCTACACCGTGCGCGTTGCAGTGACCGTGGAAGGGCAGGCCGGAACTTGGACCAGCACCTTCATGACCGAAGGCTCATTGTCCGCGCTCATCCCCTCCGCGCTGCCGCAGCCGGTGTTGCGGGATCGCTGGGTCAGCCCCATTCCCGCGTCTGGCACCGCGATAGCCGTGTTCGCCGGGGGCAGTGTTCACCATGCCGCGTCCGGCATGCGCGTGCTCTGGGCAGCCAGTACCGACGGTGATTTCGTCACGTACGTCCCCGGTGCGCCGAGCGTCGTGAACGCTGCGTTCCTGCAACGCTTCCCCGGTGGAGCGATTCCAGCGGACACGGTGATCCTGGTGCGAGTCGACGACAGCCGGTAGCCGACGAAGGCGCCACCCGCCTCCCTGCTACCATCCCCCTCGCCAGCCACCACCCGAGGGAGCCACACCCATGCGCGCCGAGATCCTCTCGATCGGTACCGAGATCATGCTCGGCGAGATCGTCGACACCAACGCCGCCTACATCGCGGAGCGTCTGCCCGCCTACGGCATCGACCTGCTGTACGTGAGCCAGGTCGGCGACAACCCCGGACGCCTCGCCGAGGTCGTCGAGCGCGCCTGGAGCCGCTCCGACCTCGTCATCGCCACCGGCGGCCTCGGCCCCACCGAGGACGACATCACCCGCGAGACCGTCGCGCAGACTCTCGGCGAGACGCTCTCCGTCGACCCCGATCAGGAGCGCGTTGTGCGTGCCTTCTTCGAGTCGCGCGGCCGCCCGTTCGCGGAGCGCAACCTGAAGCAGGCGATGCTCATCCCCTCCGCTCGCGCCCTCCCCAACCCGCGCGGCACCGCCCCCGGCTGGTGGGTCGAGCGCGACGGCCGCCACATCGTCCTGCTCCCCGGCCCTCCCGCCGAGATGACGCACATGTGGGAGGAGTCCGTCGAGCCGCGCCTCGAACGGCTCGCCGAGGCGGTGCTCGTCAGCCGCACGCTCAAGACCATCGGCATGGGCGAGGGCACGGTGGACGAGGTGCTCTCACCCATCCTGTCCGGCACCAACCCGAGCATCGGCATCTACGCGCGACGCGACGGCGTCCACGCGCGCATCAGCGCGAAGGCCGCCACCCGCGCCGAGGCCGAGGCGATGATCGCCCCCGTCGAGGCCGAGGCCCGCCGCATCCTCGGCGACCACGTCTGGGGCGCCGACGACGACACGCTCGCCGCGGGCATCGGCGCGACGCTCGTCGCGCGCGGGCTCACGGTCGCGCTCATGGAGTCCGCGACCGGCGGCTCACTCGCCGCAGCGTTCACCGACAACGACGGCGCCTCGAAGTACTTCCGAGGCTCCCTCGTCACCTACTTCACGGAGTCGAAGCTCGCGATGGGCGTCCCGCGCGAGGTCGTCGAGACGCACGGCGTCATCTCCCGCGAGACTGCCGAGGCGATGGCCGCCGCCACCCGCGAGCGCCTCGGCGCCGACATCGGCCTCGGCATCACCGGCATCGCCGGCGGCGACGAGGTGGAGGGGCAGGCCCCCGGCACCATGCACATCGCCGTCACCGACGGCGCCCGCACCGCCTACGTCCGCACGACGTTCTACCAGGGTCGCCTCGCCGCCAAGCAGCGCGCCGTCACCGACGCGCTGAATCTGCTGCGCACGTTCCTCACAGAGGGGTAGGCGGCCCTGCAGAAACTGTGGCTCTAGGCACGGCCGTTTGTGATGAGGCCCCAGTCGTCGAGGTGTGTCGCGAGTTCCACCGGGCGGATCGCGGTGTGGTGTGAACGCCACTGTTTCGGACGGTGGCCCGGAACGGCGCACTTCGCGAGGTAGTCGACGTAGCCCGCATGCACGATTCCCTGGATATCTGCCTGTCGGGCAATCCAGTACTCAGGTTGCTGGTCGGCAGTCAGCCGCAGCATGACCCAGATGATCTCGGCCTTCAGCGGCTTGAGCCCGTGGACAATCTGTATCTCTCTGTTGGCATCGTCCTCGACTACCAAGAAGTCGTCGACATTGAACTGCCAACTGCTGTTGGTCATGGCCTTGCCCTGCACGAGGACGGTTGAGCCGTCCTCGCGGACAGCGACGAGATCAAAGTCGGGCACGTTTCCACTGAACGGCGCCACCAAGAGCCCGCGGCGCGCCAGTTCTGCCGCGACGGCATACTCGCCTCGTTGCTTCGTCAGTTGATTGGCCAGGCCACTCGGCATGATCACCCCCAGACAGCGCACCGTAGGTGAGCCTGTTGTAGCAGCGCGTGCCGCAGCCTCGCCACTCCGCTACTCCCTCGCCTCGACCGCGCGCTCGCTGCGCACGAGGCGGATCGCCGGCAAGATGATCCCCGCGCCCGCGAGCAGCGCGAACACCGCGCCGCCCGCGCCCGCGACCACTGCGAAGATCGGCCCGCCGCCCAGCTGCCCGAGCGCGTTCCCCTGGCTCACCGAGGACAACACCGTCGCCCGCGTCGCCGGATCGAGCCTGCGGTTCACCCACGCCGTGAAGAACGGCGCCTCGCTCTGCCGCGCGAACTGCACGACCAGCAGTGCGGGCAGCGCCACCCAGAACGACCCCGCGATGACGAACACCACCGTCGCCACGGCGATGCCGAGGTAGCACAGCGCCAGCACGCGCGACATCGATGCGCGCGACACGTCGGCGGTCGCCCCGCGCACCGCGCGCACCACAAGGAAGCCACCCGCCTGCGCCAGCAGCCCGACCGCGCCGAACAGCAGCACCTCGTCCACGCCATCGGGCACGCCCACCTGCTCCAGCAGGTGGTAGCCCCACAGCCGATCCCACGACTCGCTGGAGCACCCGACGAGGAACGCCACCACAAACGCGACGCGCACCTGCCCGCTCGCGCGCGCCGCGTGCCAGCCACCGCGCGCCGTCTCCGCGAACGTCGCCCACGGCGACCGTGACGTCCGAGGCGCGGGCCGCCACCCCGCCTCTGGCATCGTCATCGCCAACACCAGCGCGAACGCCGAGTACGCCGCGCCGCCCACGATGAACGGCGCGTGATGGTCGAGTAGCCCCAGCCCTGCGCCGAGCAGCATCCCCACGACGGCGGCGCCCTGCCGCCACTGCGCCGCGCGAGGATAGACGCGCGCCGCCGCCTCCTCGCCGATCTCGTCGGCCAGCCACGCCTCCTGCGCCCCGCTGAAGAACGTGAAGCCGATGCCGAACGCCAGCTGCCCCAGCACGATCCCGCCCAGCGACGGGAACAGCCCGAAGCACACCGGCCCCAGCCCGAACAGCGCCGTCCCGATGATGATCGAGAGCCGTCGGCTGAACGCATCCGCGACGACGCCCGTCGGCACCTCGAACAGGAAGGTCGCACCCTCCAGCACCGCGCCCACGATCACCAGCTCGAACGGATCGAGGTGGGCGTCGCGCACGACGTACAGCGAATACAGCGCGATCGACATCGTCGCGAACACGCCCGCCCAGGTCGCACGCGCGATGTAGACCACGTCGGCGGGCAGCACCCGCCCGGGCAGCAACGTCGGCTGCCGGTGAAACCATGCAGAAGCCACGAGAACCCCTCGCTAGTTGGCGGTCACAACCTCGACCAGCCCGCGAGGAGCGAGAGATGCTCTACGCGCGCACGGATGAGGCGATTGCAGCGGTCATGCGTGCCGTCATGGCACCCTCCCTGCCGGTCGCTCGTGCGCGCGCAGTCTGCCGTCGTCGCTAGAGCGCGTCAACGCGACGCGGCTACTCCACGACCACCCGCGCGGTCATCCCCGACTCACGGTGTCCCGGCTCCGTGCACGTGACGTCGTAGGTACCGGCCTCGGTCGGCGTGAAGGTGAGCGTTGAGGTGCCACCGTGCTCGGCGGCGACGTGCAGCGGGCTCGCGCTGTGGGTGGCATGCGTCACGTTGCTCTCCGCGCGCACATTCTTCGCGGGCATGCGATCGATGCTCCAGTCGTGCAGCACCGCACCGTCGTTGTGCAGGCGCAGCGCGTACGTCTTGCCGCGCTGCAGGTGCACCTCGGAAGGCGTGAACGAGAACTCGCGAGCGCTCACGTCGACCTCGGTCGGCTTGCTGCCGCAGCCGCTCAGTACCGCGGCCACCACCAGTCCCACGCTCGCCATCACGTGCCCCAGGCGCATGGCACGCTCCTCTCATCGCACGATCGAGACTACGCCCCCTCCTCGGCGGTAGCCTAGAGGCGATGCCGAACGAACCCATGCCCATCCGCATCGAGGAGAACCTCGTCTATCTGCTCCCGCTACGCGCGGGCGGGTACCTGCTGGTCGACGCGGGGCCGGACGTCTTCGGTGGATGGGACGCGTTGCTCGGCCGCATCAACGTGCGCGGCATCGCCGCCACCGATGTGCGCGCCGTCCTCATCACGCACGCGCACATCGACCACGCCGGCCTCGCCGCGAAGTGGGCCGCCGCCGGCGCCGTCATCCTCGCGGGCCTCACCGACGTGCCCGCGCTGCTCGCCGGCCGCGACTGGAACGAGGCGCGCACG
>Ga0172380_10009826_pt1 | contig 10128 bp, 13 predicted proteins | sample Leawe162metaG_FD_119747 | JGI IMG/M metagenome (GOLD analysis project Ga0172380, IMG submission 119747) | Leachate microbial communities from a municipal landfill in Southern Ontario, Canada - Leachate well 162 metaG | ecosystem: Engineered > Solid waste > Landfill > Unclassified | place...
AACCTCAAAACGCAATGTGCAGACAGGTTTGCCAATAGGCTAAACGGAATTTTAATCTCGCCAAAAGATAAATTAAATTACTCCATAGACAGGTTGGTCGCATATAGGAACTATGGAGATATGAATTTAATTGAGCATCTTTGTGACGAACGGAAAGTTTTGCGCATGAAAGAGGACGGGACTGATGGAAAAAGGACGCTCATTAAAAAATCTGAAATGAAACAAATAATAGGCCATAGTCCTGACTTTATTGAGACTATGTTAATGTTAGAATACTTATATTTGTCGAATGAAACTTATCAAGGCCACATAATTTGGTAATAAAATGACACCAAAAGAAATTCTCCAAAAGAAACCATTCCGCAGGATGCGGCCATTGGTTTATAATCCAGTCCAGTTAATAAGAGATGGGCAAACCGTCGAAGTTGGATTGCCCGCCAATCAATACATCCAAGTAACCCAAGAACAAATGCTTTCGGAACTTGATCCGTCTGGGCATGCGATATGTTTAAAGCCAGAAAAAGCTATTTACAACAAGCAGGGTACGTTGTTGGATTATAAAAAAACGTCTAAAATAGCCATCAACCTGCAAGAAATAATATCCTTAAAACAAAAAATACATTTATCGGCCAATCCCATAAAATGGACATTGACCGAAATTGATATTACGGACGAAAAGGAAAGGTATTTCAACGTACTTAAACAAGCGTGGATCGACAAAAACATGCACGTAGCTACGGCAGAGTGTATTGATAGTGACCTTAAAACTGGAGATGCAGCCTTGTATTTCTTCATGGACAGCGAAAAAAAATTAGGATGGAAGCGGTTTTCTTTTCTCGATGGAGATGTTTTGTTGCCTCATTACGATAAATACGGAGAGCTTGAAATCTTCGGAAGATTGTACCGGAGCGTAGAAGGCGAAAAGGAAATTGCAAAATTGGAAATATATGATAAATTTGCAATAACAACATACAAGTCATCCGGGCTAACCGAATGGACGCAAGCGGGAGTGCCAGAAAAGCACTCGTGGGGGGTAGTCCCCGTATGTTATAAAAGGAGCAATGATTCATGCTGGGGCAAGGTACAGCCGCTTATTGACGAACTGGAAGAAGCCGTTTCCAGTATGTCCGAAAACAATAAGTACTATGCCAATATGATCTTGTTTATAAAAGGGGACGTAGCAGACCTCCCCGATAGGGATGGGGCTGGAAAGGTGCTTACCGGTGGCCCCGATGCGGATGCCAAATTCCTTGCAACAACAGAAAGCAATAGCGCACAAATGAACGAAATAGACTTCCTGCTAAAACAAATATTTATGGGAAGTTTTACCGTGTCTATATCCCCGGATACGGTAAAATCAAGTGGCGACCTGCCTGGGATTACAGTAAAATTATTATTTTCAGCAGCCATTGAAAAGGCAATTGATTCAGCGAAAGAGTGGGATAGTTTTATTGACCGTGCGGTTAAGTTGTTCAAAAAAGGATATGGTATAGAAATAACCAAATCAGCAGAGGTCGAAAACCTTAAATGCACTGGTGAAATTGATATTTACGTGCCACAGAACTTGGCCGAAACCATAAAAAATATCAATGACAGTGTTTTATACAAATCGTTGTCAAAAAGGACTGCAAGGGAAATAAACCCTTTAAGCAAAAACGGAGAAAACGAAAAGGCCAAAGAAGAAGAGCAAGAAGAAATACAAGCTCAAAATGCAGCTTCATTCAATAAAGAACAAATCTAAATTTTATAAAAATGGAAAAAAGTGATTTTTTACAAGACGCGTTAAATTACGCTAATGTCAAAAAGCTCCCAAAAGAAGTAGAAGGGGCTTACGAAGGTATGGCCATTATATTAATGACCAAAGTAAACAACAAGCAAGTTTACGGCATCGGGAAATGGGACACCAAATTAAAACGATCATCAGTCGCAAAGGACTTTACCATGATCCGTACGTTGAGCGTTGATTCGGCTTATCCCCTCGCTGCCAACAAAGGCAAAGAGGATTTAATAAGCGACGCTGAAAAGAAAGCCAAGCTGGTTGGGCTGGGGTACAGATCTGCTTTAATCAAAAAGTGGAGTGCCGAAATGGTCGACAAAGAACTGGAGCAAATCGAAGCCGCCGTGAAGGAATTAAATTTGCTTGGGGTAAAGGTTGAGACTGGGATGCTGGATGATTTGCTTAAACAAATTGAGATAGCAAAAGGCAATTGATCTTTAATCAAAAAACATAAAAAGCCACTTATTTTTTAAAATAGGTGGCTTTTTGTTTTGATTATATTATATGTTTGATTACATTTGTGCCAGTATTAATAATCATTTAAATATTAAATATGGAACAGATAACTGCTTGGAAGTCACACGGAAAAATCTTTGAAAACGAAAAAGAAGCTGTTGATTTCGATCAAAGGATGCACTTTACAAGCGAATTGAATAGATTAATAACATCAGATACAGTTAAGGTTAAACAAAAGCTTCTGTTATATAATTTTATAACAGAATATGCGGATGATTTGGAAAGAATACTTAAATCAAGGAAATAATGGAAAATATAACTGCTTATGAATTGAGCAATGGAGAAATTGTAAAGGACAAAGAAGTTGCCGAAAAGAGAGAAAAAGATATTTTATTTGAAACAGCCATACGTAAATTATTCACTTCGAATACTAATAATATGGACTGGATGATAATTAATGCCGTAATTAGGGAAGCCGATGCTTTGGAAGAAATTTTTAAATTAAGGAAATGACCCCCTACGAAGAACTCACCCGTGAATACATAGCCTACATCGAAGAACTTTCAGGACAGGCCGAAAAAGAAATGGAATCTGCTTTTAAAGATGCGACCAAAATTCTTGTATTCCTTTATTTATCATTACCAAAAGAACAAGGGTATTCATTTAGGTTCGATTCATCATCCTCTCCGGTATTTGAAAAATTGAGGACAAGATTGGCCGAAATAGCCAAAAAATATGAAACTAAAGCCATTGACCTGTCTGGGGCTAAAAACCAAGAATTGTTCAACAGGGTAATGCAGACCCCAGAAATGAAAAATTGGTTTGCAAGAAAAATATCAGGCCGTACATTTTCCCAAAGGATTTGGAAGTATGGTAATATGTACAAGATGGAAATGGAAGCCAGAATAGCCGTTGGTATAGTAAATGGAGAAAGAGAGGTCGCTATCATTTCAGATATAATGAAGTGCCTTAAAAATCCATACGAAACTTTACTGGTCGAAACGAAATCAGATTGGGCGGCAAGAAGGTTGGCTGTTAAATTCACCCCGGCAGAAGGAACTTATATTTCAGGGTTCTCAAACGCCCAAAGACTGGTCAGGAATGAAATATTTATGGCTTATCGCCGGGCAGACCACGAAATATGGAAGTCGCTGAAAGAGGTCGTGGGCGTGCGGGTATATTTAAACCGGGCGCACCCTAAAGTTGACATGTGCGACGACCTTGCCGGATATTACCCAAAAGACTTTTTCTTCCCCGGATGGCATCCGCGTTGTATATGCTTATCCGAGCCTATAACAGCAGGGGAAATGATAAGAGAAATTCCCAGCAAGGCAAGAGAATACATGGCTGATGAAAAGACCGGTAAATATAAGTCGTTGACTTTTTATGTGGATAATTTAAATTATTTCTAAATAAATAAACTATGCAAACCAAAAACTTCATCATCAACCCCGACAAGTACGGGGTCACTATCTTGGACAAAGCTGCCCAAAACTTCCAAGTACGCTACAAGGGAGGTACGCAGCAATGCGAAACTGTCAAGTACTTTCTCGAGCATAATACCGAGGATGAACTTAATTTATTTTGCATGAGTATTTTTTACGCAGCCATGCAAGTACCAATTGACCCGGAACTGGCGATAGTCATTTTCGACTATTATAAAAAGAAGTTCCCGGTCACAACCACCGAACCTGATCAAAAATCTGACCAGGAAGATATTGAATCGGTTAAAGCAGACATGAAATTAATGCCAAAAGACGATGACGGAAGCGAGGAATAATATTATTATCGACAAGGACACGCATATTAAATTTGGGTTGCGTTGTTACGAAAAAAAACTTATCACGGCACCAAACAGGATCGCCCCGACAGTCGAAGCTATTATGGCTTTATACGTACTGGGGACATTAAAGGTAGCCCTTACTTACGAGGATAAAGCCGTAGGAAACCCAATGAAAGGCGAAAAATACCACAAACACGTATTGGTTAACAAGAAGCTGAAAAATGAATTTTCAGTAAAAGCATGGAAAGAAGGCTTTATACCTGAACCCATACGCGCTTCATGGTTTATCCATCGGTTAATGAAACGGTATATTAATGGTGATTTTGACAAGTTTTTTACTAAAACAAGGAGGAAATAAATGACTAAAGGATTAGAAGCCCTCGTTAAAGGGGGAAAGATTATGGAAGCATTGGCTTATCCATTTTATAAGGAAATGCCTGATGGTTCGTTAGTTCCAGATATTAAGTGGTTGCCAGATCACGTCGTAAGGGACGGAATTGAATGTATTCCATACATATCTGGGGATCAAGTAAAAGAAAGGCTTAATTCAGTATTGGGGTTAAAATGGCAGGATGTACTCGAAAAGCACGAAGGGATGACTATCTGCAAATTATCGTTACTTATTGACGGGCAATGGGCAGACCGGAGCGATGTTGGTACTGCTAAAAAAGATTCAGAATCAACAAAAAGACCTATAAAAGAAAAAGCAGAAGCTACGGATTCTTTAAAAAGAGCCGCAAAATGCTGGGGGGTTGGCGAATATCTGAACAGTATTCCAAACGTAGTGCTTCCAACAAAACGCGACAATGGCAAAAACGTACCATGTACGCATGATGGCAATACGTTATTGATGGGCGATGACCTGCATAATTACATCAATACATTATCCGTGCCTATGGGCAAGCTGATGGAATTTTGGTCGTCATTGTCACCAGGGCAACAGCAGTCGTTAAAAGGTGCTGTTGTGGAAGCCAAGAAGTTATTAACAGAAAAACCGAAGAAAGATGGAACAGGGAAATGATATATCGATAGAAATTCCAGGAAAAATTATCGTCGGGGATAATAGTGACTTATTTGGAGACGTTCTAAATAACGCAAAATCAGTGGTAAAATCACCAGCATCTACGGAAGAAATCCTTAACGATCAACGTTCTGATGAATGGTTTGAGAAGCGTAAAGGAAAATGGACTGGCTCTATGATTAAGGAGTTGATGAAAAAAGGCCGTGGTTCCGAATGGGGCGAAACTGCCAAGCATTATTTATTTTCAAGGTTCATGGAAAGGTTTCGTGGAACTCCAGATACCCCTATCCCTCAAACTATGGATATGAAACGGGGACAAGAACTTGAACCGTATGCGATAGGGGCTTTTGAAAAATATTATCCTGATTATATCGTTGAAAAGGCAGGTTTCATGGAATTTCCAAAATGTTCAACAACAGGGGCTTCCCCAGATGGTTTAGTTAAAGATAAACATACCGGAGAAGCGGTTGGTGTTTTTGAAACAAAAGCCAGAAGGGATACAAATACTTATTCTCACGCATTCGACCGGGTCAATGAAGACCATCCTGAATTTTGGCAATTGATGTCCGAAATGGAAGCTGCGGGTGTCGATACAGCATACTATTGCCATTACACCGATTTACACGAGCCTCCTTTTGATTTACAGGTTCAGGTCGTTAAAATTTCAAATGACCATATCCTTAAATTATACGAAAGGATTGATGCGGCAGAAGAAGTGTTGCGTGGGGCCTGGGCCATTGCTGGCAATATTGAAGGCTTAGAGCCACATGAGATTACTGAAAGGATTATTGAGGCGAGGAATTTTATTTATTCACGGTGATTATGGATTCAAAATTTGCAAAAAGACTTGAAGAATATTTGAGTAGCGAATGTTCTGATTATGGATTGAGTTATTCATGGGAATGGAATGAGGATGGCGAATGTTGCGATGTGATAATCACCAGAGACGAAAATGAACATAAAAGTATTCGATTTAAGTATAACGTAAAAAATGATGATTTAAAAATTGAATTGAGCGAAGGCAGTTATTACACTACCAGAGAGTTTGACAGAACAGTAAAATATTTCTGGATGCTTATATGCCCTGTATTATTTAAACATTAAAAACAATTTAAAGATGGAACAAAAAAAAGTAGAACTATTATCCTTCGAGTTGAAGGATTACAAAATCATCCGGGTAGTCCGTTTGGATTTTGAAAAATGGAAGGAAAACCAAATCGTAGAACTGGTCGGGGAGATTGGTCAAGGAAAGTCGTCAATTACAGAGGGTATGTCTATGGCACTAAATGGTGTCGATGCCATCAAAGACAAGGATTTACTTGATCTCGGTTTTAAATCAGAAGTATCTCTGGCCGACGGGGAACATAAATTATTTCTTGGGATGAAAGTTTCAGAAGTAACCCGTGGCGACCGTAAGGGCGAAAAGAAATTTGAAACATTCTTATACGAAAAAGATATTGAAGGTAAAATTATTACCAGCCCGGTAATTGATGGCAAAAAATATTCGGCCAAAGAATATTGCGACATGCTTTCAACCCCGCTTACTTTCCGTATGCCTGATTTGTTTTCTGGAAACCAGACCACTCACCGTAAGTTGATTGAGGATTTATTCTCAGAGGAACTTGGTAAGTTAGGGGTTGATGAAATTTTGACCAGAATTAAAACCAAAAAAGAAACCAGGGATAACGCCAGACACGAAAGAGACCGTGCTGCGGCTACTATGGAATCATTTACAGAAGGCGGCTATAAAGAAGAAGATTTGGCCAAATTAATAGAAATACCGGAAAAGCCAATTGAAGAAAAAATAAGCCAGCTTAAAATCGACAAAGGCGTATTGACCGCCAGCCCGGAAAAAGAACTCGAAATAGAGTTGAATAAAATCATTGAAAAAGGCCGGGTTGTAGTGGAAAAAATCAGGGCTATCAACGAAACCAATAAAGCAGCAAATGATAAAGCTAAAGAGGATTGGAAGAAGTTGGAAGAAGCCTATGAATATGATAATGAGGACTGGACGTTAGCCTCAAGCGCTTTCAATAATCTGTCAATGCCGAAGAATTATCATACGGAATTTTCTTTGATTTTTGACAAATGGAGAAGTGAAATACGAAAACAACACGACGTTTACTTCAACGGAAAAGCTCCAGAAGACAAAAAAACCCTCACTATCACCGATGGTAAATTGATTATAACCCAAGAGGAAGAAATGCCAATTGAATATGCGAAGTTGGTTCTCGAATACAAAGCCATAGGAAAAGGGTATCTGAAAAAGAAAAATGCAGGGGCCATTGTGCCTTCCACGGAAGATATTGACAAAAAAATTGAAGCCGCAGAAAATGAACTTACTGCCGCCAGCTTCAATAATGGACTTTTTAATAGGTTCAGGTTATGGAAAGAATGGATCACGGCCAGTGGCGAATACGATAAAGAAGTAGATAGCCTACGCAAACTTTATACCAAAATCAATACAGGTGTGAAAGGACTGGTTATCGTGCCTGGTTTTACCGAATCAGGAAAACTTGAAATATGGATGGAATATGATGGGGTTCAGGATGCTGAATTTTTTATGAACAAGAAAAAGGAATCACGCCGGCTTTACGAATATTCCCATTCCCAACGGGCGGTTATCGGCGTATTCCTGCAAGCCGCAAGATTGGATAAAAAGGAAAAAGTTTTGCGCCTGGTAGTGCTGGATGAAGCAACTCAAACGAAGAAGGGAAAAGATTTGCTCGAAAAACTTTGTATTGAGAAGGATTTGAAACTAATCATAACCAAAACAGACGACCGGATCAAACAGGAAGATTTGGGCGACGGGATGGTATTGATTGAAAATGGGGAGGTTTTGTTATGAAGTTTTTCAGCCAATTTCAGGAGGACGAGTTTATCGTAAAATACTGTGAAAGGTATAGGATAAACCTTCATCCGGTAGCAATAGAAATCGGGGCCAGCAATGGCCTCGATCTTTCAAACATCAGGCACTTTTGTATCGAAAAAGGATTCAAGGGTATTTACATTGAGCCACACCCGGAAAGGTTCAAAGAATTGTTGGAAAATACAAAGGGGCAGAATGCGGTTTGTATTAATATGGCTTGCTTGAGGGAATCGGACGTTGATAAATCTACTCTAAAGGTTAAATTTAAACTTGAAAATAACCCAGATTTTAGCCACATAAGTTCTATTGATGGAACTTACGTAGATGCAACATGGTGGAATTTACTTAAGATAAGGGTGCAATGGATTGGTATCTTGTCAATTGACGTAGAAGGAAACGACACTTCGATACTTGAAGATGTTACACATTCAGGTGATCGACCTCAATTCATCATCATCGAAAGCAATGCCACTACCGAGCGCATGAAACAAGTTAGGATACTGGAACAATACGGTTATGTCCTCCACAAAATGAAAGACAAAAATACCCTATGGATGGATGGACATTTACTTACCAAAGATCAGGATAACGCTATTTACGACGTTAAATGACCCACCCGATCCTCCGTCCATACCAAACGGAACTTGTTACAAATGTCCGTTCCGTGCTGGCGAAAAAACGAAATGCCCATATTTTAATCCAATCCCCAACCGGGTCTGGAAAAACAATGGTGTTCAGTTACATAGCTAAGCATGGGACGGATAAAAAAAATAAGGTGTTTATTTTATCAAACCGAACTGAATTGCTCCGGCAGACATCCGGGGCGATTTCAAGGTTTGGGATAAACCACGCATTTATCAACCCTTCGGTCAAATATCCAAGCATGGATGCTCCATGTCATATAGCCATGTCGCAAACATTACAAAGAAGGTATAAAAAAGAAGATTGGCGTTCTTTGTTATCAGAACAGGATATTATCATTATAGACGAATGCCATCTTCAGGATTTCAATTACATTTTAGAAGATGGTATTTTCGATGATAAAACAGTATTGGCATTTACAGCTACACCAATTCGTTCGGGTAGCCAGCGACAACTTGGAATTGATTTTGAATACTTGATAAATGGACCATCGGTAAAAAGTTTGGTAGAACAAGGTTTTTTAATGCCTGATAGATATTTTTCGGTAGATTCACCAGACGTGAAAGGCATCCCGTATAACTACGCCACTGGTGATTTTCAATCAAAAGCAATGTATAATATATTCAATTCAAAAGAAAAATACCAAGGGGCCGTGCATAATTACAGGCAATTGACCGATAAAACAAAAGCGTTGACTTTTTGCGTAAACCAACTTCACGCAATAAAAACAGCAAAGGAGTTTAATGATGCCGGAATCCCATCCATGTATCTTATTTCAGGGATAGCTAAACCAAAAAAACCGGATGTATGGAAAAATGATACGCAAAGGGAGCAATATGAAGACGAAATGGAAACGTGGACTTTTTCGCAACAATACAAATATCTTACTGGAAATAGGGTCGATTTAATTGAAGCTTATAGAAAAAACAAATTTTTAAATTTAGTAAACGCTTCGATTTTAACTACCGGGTTTGATATGCCGGATATTCAAACTTTAATTATTGACCGATCAACCGCATCGTTGCAACTTTATTTACAAATGCTCGGAAGAGGTTCAAGGCCATCTCCAGAAACAGGTAAGATTTATTTTAACGTGCTGGATTTTGGGAACCATGCCATCCGGGAAATAAACCCATTTGGAAGGTATATGGATGATAGGGATTGGAGTTTATGGCACGAGCCAAGTCAAGGCGGAGGAATACCCCCAACAAAAGAATGCCCTCCGGGAAAGCTTGACTTTAGGGGACATAAAGGTTGCGGAAGGTTAATTCCTATTTCTTATTCGGATTGCCCATTATGTAATTTTCATTTTGAAACTAAAAAAGAAGCCAAAGAAGTGGAGTTAAAAGAATTGATTTACACTTCCACTTCTACGGACGAAAAATTAGTTATAGGCAATATGAATTACAAACAACTGGCAGCTTATAGGGAACTTAAAAAATATCACATGAATTGGATGGCCAGGGTATTATTTTATCGTGGTGGTGAAGATGAATTGAAAAAAGGGTTAAGGGAATTGGGATATGGTTGGGGGTTTATTTATAGACTTGTTAATGAATTGAAAAAATGGTAATTTTGAG
>Ga0172380_10009827_pt1 | contig 10127 bp, 5 predicted proteins | sample Leawe162metaG_FD_119747 | JGI IMG/M metagenome (GOLD analysis project Ga0172380, IMG submission 119747) | Leachate microbial communities from a municipal landfill in Southern Ontario, Canada - Leachate well 162 metaG | ecosystem: Engineered > Solid waste > Landfill > Unclassified | place...
CAGCTTTAGTTCTTTCTCCAGCGTGATGAGTTTGCCGTACTTCAACTCGGCAGCCTGATTCAAATCGTAGTTCCGCTCGGCTTGTTCGATGCCGATGCGAGTCACTTCAATCTGTTCGCGCAGGTTTCGGGCACGGGAGATGGAATCCTTCTCAAGCTGCCATTGCCCTTTCAGCGATCCTCCTCGCACTGCGAGTTCAGCCAACTCATCTTGAAGCACTTTCAAACGTTCTTTCGATCTCTCGTCTTTTTCGCGCTTTAGAGCTTCGCGCTCGATCTCCAACTGAGTGGTGCGACGTGTAATGTCGTCCAATTCGGCAGGCAGGGAGTCAATCTCAGTGCGGATTAGTGCCGCGGCTTCGTCAACGAGGTCAATAGCCTTATCGGGAAGGAAACGCCCTTGGATGTAGCGGTCACTCAGCGTCGCCGCAGCAACCAGCGCACTGTCGCGAATCCGGACGCCGTGATGGACTTCAAACTTCTCACGGAGGCCACGGAGGATCGAGACGGTATCCTCAACCGAAGGCGGCTCGATAATAAGTGGTTGGAAGCGTCGTTCAAGTGCCGGGTCTTTTTCGATATGTTTGTGGTACTCGTCGAGCGTAGTGGCTCCGATGCAATGGAGTTCACCTCGAGCCAGCATCGGCTTCATTATGTTCCCCGCGTCCATCGAGCCTTCAGCCCGGCCTGCTCCGACCACAGTGTGCAGCTCGTCAATGAAAAGGATGATCTGCCCTTCGGCTTTCTCGACCTCCTTCAAGACGGCTTTGAGGCGTTCCTCGAACTCGCCACGGAATTTTGCCCCAGCGACGACTGACGCGATGTCGAGAGACCAGACGGTCTTTTCCTTCAAGCCTTCCGGTACATCTCCCCGCACAATCCGCTGCGCCAGCCCTTCGACGATAGCCGTCTTCCCCACACCCGGTTCACCGATCAGGACGGGATTGTTCTTGGTGCGGCGTGAGAGGATGCGGATCACGCGGCGGATTTCTTCATCTCGCCCGATGACCGGGTCCATCTTCCCGCGACGGGCTTCGGCTACCAGATCACGACCATACTTGGTCAAGGCTTCGTAGGTGGCTTCCGGGTTCTGTGACGTCACTCGCTGATTGCCCCTGAGCGTACTGAGCGCTTTAAGCAGACGGTCTCGAGTGAGTTGAAACTTGGTGAAGTGGCGCCCCAGCGGTTTCTTCGCATCGAGTTCCATCAAGGTTAGTAATAAGTGCTCGACCCCGACGTACTCGTCACCCATCTGTTTAGCTTCTTTTTCAGCCTTTGAGAGCACTTGTCCAGAGGCCGCTGAGAGAGAGATCTTACCACTCTCGAATCCGGGACCACTAACACGAGGCAGAGCATCGAGTACTCCCTCAAGCCCTTCATTGAAGGGGATTTGAGGAATCTCCAGCCTGTCAAGCAGGCGTGGACCTATGCCGCCTTCCTGTTGAAAGAAAGCTGCGGCAAGGTGTTCTGGCTCAACGATCTGGTGGCTGCGTTCGGCGGCGAGCGACTGGGCGGAAGACAAACCCTCACGTGCCCGCTCGGTAAATTGGTTTAAATCCATTGAAGAAAATTCTTATTCAATTTGGTTGATATAACGTAACACATTTTGGAGCCGGAGAGACCATGTCGAGCACCAAATTCTCTGCGGTTAAGATCATACTGTCAGTTGCCTGTTTCTGTTGACAGTAACTGCATGGTCGGAGGGTCCTAAGAGGAAGCCCGACCACCAATGCAGCCGGGCTTCTCTTTGAGAGGTCATTCGATCTGAGACCTGTTTACTGGACCTTGATCTCGATCTGCTTAGGTTTGGCTTCCTCGACACGGGGAAGGGTGACAGTCAGAATGCCATTCTTGAAACCGGCAGCGATCTTTGAAGCATCAATCTGGGACGGGAACTGGAAGCTGCGACGGAACGCGCCGTAGTTGCGCTCGCAGACGTACATGCAGCGATCCTTGCGCTCGGCTTCGGAACGCTTTTCGCCAGAAATCGAGAGGACGGTGTTTTCAAGCTCCAGCTTGACGTCTTCCGCGACCATACCGGGGAGTTCGGCGGTCACTTCGTAGCGGTCTTCGAATTCGGTCACATCCACCCGTGGCGACCAGGTGGGAAGCCGCTCTTCACCATCGGCAGGTAATGCGTCTTCAAACAAGCGGTTCATTTGGCGCTGAAGTGTGGCGATTCCATCGAAGGAATGCCGATGCCAGTTGGGTTGCCAGCGAACGAGTGTCATGATAGTATCTCCTTGAATTGATTTATTTGATGCAGTTGCGAGATCTGTGCTCGCTGTTGTCTTTGATGGAGGTATTTGCAACCTGCGTGCCAAATTCTATTATCATGTAAATTATATTTATACAATTTAATGCGTTTGATGTTAGATGAGAAGCTAACGACGAAATTGGCAGTAATGCGCCATATTGGCAGGATTGATTCTACGTTTTGGCAGAAGTCTGAGGGGTAATTTTTGTGGTCGGAATGTTCGTGAGCCGAAATGGAATCGAGTAGAATCACGAGTAGCTGCAGATCGGCTTGACAGGTGGGATTTCCCTGCTTACTTTCTATGACGTTACACTGGGAATCTGGGGGATTAACCATAAGGGAGGAAGCCATGCGCACTTCTACTATGATTCTGCTCGCCGCCGTGTTCATTCTGGCAGGCGGGTCCTACGCAGCGGAGGAATTCACTCCGATTGCGCCCGACGTCGTCGTCACTTCTGAATCGGCAGCCGGGGTTTCCGTCACAATTTCGATTCCAAGTCCAACACTCTCAGTGCTGGATCGAGGCGAATCTGGACAGGCGCTTCGAGTCGAGATTCCGGGTGCTTTACCTGACTTTGATGAGGTAGGTCTGGCGCTGCCGACGATCACCAAGTTCGTCGCCGTGCCTGCTGGTTACCGTGCCGTTGCTCACCTCAACGCCACCCGAGAGACCTCGTATGACGCTGAGGCTTTGGTTGCTCGTGATAACATGTCGCGCGCAATTCGTAGTCTGACGAGCACTCCCACTGTCGAGGTCGGCGAGGCAGGCTGGATGCGCTGGCTGCGGATCGCACCTGTCGTTATCTCTCCGGCTCGTTACGACGCCGAAACCCACACCCTGATCGTAGCTGACCAGCTTGATTTAAGTATCGAGTTTGTTCGCGATGAGACGGATAACGTCCCGGCGCCCGATCCCGAACGCTACTGGTCGCTCGCTTATGAGCAGTTCTTCCGCGGGATATTAATCAATCCTGACAACCTGCCTGACATTCAGCAGGATGGGAAAGTCGTCACCCGTGGCAGCTACGTGATCGTCACCGACCAGGACATTTCGCGAGTGGTGGGCGACTTTGCCACATGGAAGAAGGAAAAGGGCTTTGATGTCGTGGTCAAACCGATAGTCTATGTCGGGATGGAGGCGGACGAGCTTCTCGATTCCATTCGCACCTGGTACACCAATTGGGATCGGCCGCCTGAATACATTCTGCTGCTTGGTGATTCCAATAAGCAGAACATGAGGCTTCCCACCTTCTACATTAAGAATCCGGAACGCAACGAACCACCAGATCCAACTGACCTGCCTTACAGTTGCCTTGAGGGCGATGATTACTTCCCCGACTTGTTCCTCGGGCGGATCAGTTGTGATTCTCCGGCTTGGGAGCTTGCCGTTGTCGGCTTGGCTCGTTCGGTTCTGCACGAGCAGAACGTCGGGAGTTACCGTCCCGGGCAGTTCCATCGGGCGACAATTTGGGCTGGCAACTTCAGTGATGGCGGCGTAGCAGTCTATAGTCCGGTCGAAACCTCCGAGTGGCTGGCTGAGCGTCTGCGTGAGCGCGACTGGGACGTAGAAACCTTCTATTACCGCGGCGATCCGGGAGATAACATTTCCTCAGATCCAATCGTCGAGTCCATGAATCGCGGGATCAACATTGCGAGTTACCGCGGCTGGGCTGACGCCAACGGCAGCCATTATCCGCAGTTTTATCGAGGTGATCTCGACCGCTTGCAGAACAGCCCGCTACTGCCGATCTTCACGACCTTTGTCTGCAATACCGGCGACTTCGACAACAATGACGTGGATCCCTGCTTCGGAGAGAAGGCTATCACGCGAGGCACTCGCCCGACTCCGTTTGCTGCGCTGGGGTTCTACGGTCCATCGGATCTGCATACCAACACCCGGTTCAACAATTCGATGTTAGGTAACTACTACTTCGGTTTGTTGAACGAAGGCCAGAACACCCTCGCCACTGCCGTGCTCCGCGCCAAGATGGGTGTCTGGGCCGCGAATCCCCGCTCCCGTCACATGGGCGGCGACGGCTACTTTGTACAGTTCTACTTCAGCGTTTACAACATCCTCGGCGATCCCGAAGTTACGCTTTATATGGATGAACCGAGCGACCTTGCGGTAGAGCATCCTGACCATCTCGCGGTCGGTGAGTCGTCCATGCGATTCCATGTCACTGCGAATGGCCAACCGGTGCGAGGTGCGCTGATCCATCTGGCGAAACCGAATGAAACGGACGTTTCGATTCTGACCGACGCCGATGGTATCGCGTTCGCCCCGGTGAATCTCCTGACCCCCGACTCGTTACAGGTTACCATCCTGGCTTACAAAGCTGCCCCGTACCGAGCTTGGGTTCCGGTACGTGCTTCAGCTCGCATGATCGGTTTCGATCACGCGGTCGTGCGCAATCAACAGGGTGACGCCCGACTGGATCTTGGCGTGCCATCCACCGTCACTGTTAGCCTGAAGAACTTCGGTTCCGAAGCAATCCAGGGTGTTACCGCTTCACTTGAAGCACCGATGGCCGGAGTGACCGTTTCGGAAGGCGCAGTCTTGTTCGGTGATATGGCAGTTGGAGCAACGGTCGAAGGACAGAGTTCCTTCCACGTGCAGTTGGATCGCAACGTTCCGCCAGATGCGACTATACCATTTGTGGTGCATATCCAGGACCGTGTGGGGAATATCTACACCGCGCTCTTCCGTCAGCCAATCGTCGCTCCCCGGCTCGGTATCGCGAGCGTTGAGTTGCAGGACGGAGCGATCAATCCCGGTGAGCAGAAGTCGCTTATCCTGACAATCTCTAACACCGGAACGGCCAACGCGGTTGGAGTTACAGGCGTCATTGAAACCTACGATGACGCAGTCACCATCGTGGACGCGGATGGGTCGTTTGGTCAGATAACGGTCAACCAATCGGTGAATTGTCGCGACAACCCGTTCGTACTCAGCGTGAACAATGAAGCCGCGATTGGTCGGCAGATCGCCTTCCGCCTTCATCTCTTCAGTGAAGGTGCATCAGTCGGCTGGTACTACTTCAACATCACGGTCGGTCGTCCCGGTCCCACCGATCCGGTAGGGCCTGACGGCTATGGGTACTACGCTTACGACAACACCGACACCCGGTACGATGCTCATCCCGAATATTCGTGGATTGAACTTGACCCGGCATTCGGTGGAACCAGTGATGCCCACTTCGTGCTGGAGGATGATACATCGGTTGCTGTCCAGCTCCCGTTCTCGTTCAACTTTTACGGGCAGAGCTTCCGGGGAATGACAGTATGCGCGAACGGTTGGCTGAGCTTTGACGAATCCTTGGATTGGGATTTCAATAACTGGCCGCTTCCCAGCCCGCTCGGACCTCACTCGATGGTCTGCCCTTACTGGGAAGATTTGGTGGGTCCGATGATTCCCGATTCCGGGAAGCGTGATTCGATTGACGTCTTCGCTCGGTACGATCAACCTGAGGGCAGGTTCATCGTTGAATGGAGCCGCTCCATCGCACGCACCGGCAACGATGTGGAGGTGATTCAGACATTCGAAGTAATCCTGTATGATCCTTCCGTCCGACAGACTCCGACTGGTGATGGCGAGATTATGTTCCAGTACTTCGAAGCCAGGCTGGTGGATAAAGGGAAGGACTTGAACTATGCGACCATCGGAATACAGGACTGGGAGCATAATCAGGGGCTGCAACTCAGCTTTGCGGCGATCAATGCGGTCTCCTGCGACACGATCACTGGCGGAAGAGCGATCCTGATTACCACCACTCCGCCAGACCGGTTCCATGAAGTGGACGGAAATGGAAAGATCATTCCTACATTGTTCGCACTCAGTGAGCCCTTCCCGAATCCGTTCAACGCACGCACCAGCGTATCATTCGATCTCCCGACCCCGTCAGACGTTCGGCTCGGACTGTTTGATCTGAATGGTCGTCTGGTTCAGGAGGTTGTCGCCGGGCGTTATGTGGCGGGTACGCATTCCATCGAGTTCTCGGCTCAGGACCTTTCAAGCGGGCTCTATTTCCTGAGGCTCGACGCGAACGGACAATCGGCACAGCGAAAGATCGCGCTGATTAAATAAACGCCACCAGCGTTTGTTAGCAGAGTATGGGGTGTGCGGGGAGAGTCTGCACACCCCATATTTTAGATGGCCCGTCCGCAGCGGAGAGTGGACGTTCTGGTCATGGGGTTGATCTTCGCAAGGCTGCACAAACCGCGAGCCCTACACTCGCGACTCAACTCATCAACGGAGGTGGACGATGAAGGTTGTTTATACTATCCTTTTCGGCTTACTGCTGATAACGCCATTGCAAGCTCAGAAGCGAGCTGGTGCGCTTGTGAATCGCGCTAATCTGCCGTCCGCTCAACTTCCGGAGAAGTTTGATGAATCAGCCTGGTCGAGAGCGACATTCCTTCCTCCTCGTCAGGCGCACCCGATTCGTGACTCCGTCATCGGTGAACAGTTTCAAGCCGGGGATACTTATTGGGACTTGCAGGCGAACTACACGGTCGGCAAGTTGATCGCCCTTGATGATTCCGGCGACATTCATGTGACCTGGATGGATGGCTTCACAGAAGTCACTGAAGACGATCGGTTTCAGAAGTATAACTACTTCGATAATGGCGCATTTACTCAAGGAGAAGATGGCGTTACCGCCGTGTTCGGGACTCGCTCGGGGTATGGCTGTATTGCTCTCACAAACGAGGCCGACCAGCGGGCGATGGTTTTCTGCCACGCAACGGGGATCCTCGATGTTCTTACCAGTTTTACCAGCCTCGATTTCAGCCGCGGGGCGGGAGCCTTCGAGACGTTTCCTATGCCGAACTTCCCCGAAGTTCCCGTAATCTGGCCGCAAGGCGTCTGTTCACCCGGCGGGAGACTGCATGTCGTGTATGATCGGGAAGGCGGCGCGGGAGTTTCCTACACTTCCTCCGATTTCAATGACGGGATGATCCAGTATCCCGATACTCCAATTCAGCTCACGACAACCCCTTTCATCGCGTATCGCATCGCCAGCTCCCAGGTCAGTGAGCGGGCTGCAATCATCTTCCCGCGTGCTCGTCACGGGGGGGCGAATGATACTTCCTGGTCAAACTGGTTTCCGGGCCAGATCAACAACGACTTGATGCTGGTAACAACTGAGGATGGCTACAACTGGAACTTCGATGACCCCTACAACATCACCCAATGTATTGGACCCAATAGCGCATTGGGCGAGGATTCGATGTACTGCGATACTTTGCGTCCGGCATTCCATTTCGACTTGATCTTCGATCAGAACGACATGCTCCACGTTGTTTTCAATACTTATGGCGTTTGGGAGATTCCCGATTGGGAGTACGCCGAACACGACAGCGTGCCTTGGGCGGGATTCACCCGCGACGCGACGATGATATACCACTGGACTGAAGAGGATTGCACATTCGCCCCGGTGGCAGATGGGTGGTTCTCGCAGGCAATTCCTGACCCCGAGGATACAACCCAAACGCTGATCCACCCGATGCCGGAAGGTAACCGCGCCAACGTCTGCAATCCGTCCCTTGGGTATGATGAGACCGGTAATCTCTACTGCGTCTTCAACTACTACCCTTACGGCGATTATAATGATTACGTCGGTCGGAATATCCGGGGAAGATGTCATGGCGACGTTTCAGCTACTGTTTCAACCGATAACGGAAGAACCTGGTATCACCCGACGCGGTTAGTAGAGACGACAACGCCGCTTCCTGAGCCGGGAGAAGCGATGAGCGAGGTCTTCCCAACCATTGCCGAGAGGAATGACGACTACCTCCATATCTTCTATATCCTCGACAAAGAAGGCGGCAGCGATATTCTGAACGATCTCAACGCCTCGAATACGCTCAATCCGGCAATCTACCTCCGCACCCCCACCGCAGAGATTGCGATGGACTCGATCTTCATCGCGCCCAATTTCCACTTCAACGGTGAGCGCGTACGTTCTGTGGCAAACGAGCCAGTTTTCACGCCGGCTGGATTTCGCTTGACAGGAGCTTATCCCAACCCGTTCAACAATCAATCGGTGATCAAGTTCGATCTCGATCGGAACCAGATGATTGAGCTGGCTCTCTACACGCTTGATGGACGTCAGGCGAAAGTGATCTATGCCGGCTCGGCACTGCGGGGGAGTCATGAAATCAAGCTGGATGGGAGTGGGCTGGCGGCAGGGCTGTATCTGGTGAGGCTGTCCGGTGGAGGATCAACGGCGACGTTGAAGCTGGCGTTGGTGAAGTAGGCTTGGGGATAGCTGGCGGTCTTCGATTGATCTCTGGGTAACCCGCACAGCTATTGAGAATTCCATCAAATGGACATCGTAAGAGCTGTACGGGCTACACCAATGCTTTTTCTCAATCTCGTTGTGGACACAGCTTCTAAATACAAAGGCCGGACAATCGTCCGGCCTTTGTTCATTCAATCCTTTGATCCAAGGTTAGTCTTTCAACGCACCACGCACCGCGAAAGCTCCGACGACGCAGACCAGCACTGCCATCATCGCACCGACGAGTGCCATATTGTGTTGGAGATAGGCGGGAGTAAGCTTGCTGATGACGATTGCGGTATCACCGCGAAGGTAAGACGCTGCCCATGCATACGCCGATAGCGCCGGAACCCTGAGCCATTTGACTGCGGTCAGCAGACTGCCCATTTTCACAGAGAGCAGCCCTGCCAGAGTAATCAGTCCCACTGCCCATCCCCAGCGACTGAGGAAGTCGGTAGCAGGAAGCTCCTCATAAACAGGCTGTTCCTGAATGGCGAGCTGGATCTGCGCCATTAAGGCCGCCTCGAACCCGATTGAAGGCGTAGGTATCTCTACCGGGGCGATATGATCGCGAAGTGGGCCCTCGAGGCGATATGCGCAGCAACACGAGTGGCACTCGAGGACGTGCGCATCCAGCGCCGCTGCTGCCTCCCCTTCCGGAGGGTTCTGAGCGTCAATCAGTGCAAGTGCTTCTTCGCAACAGAGTGCGCGAGCCGGTGGCAGTGCACTTCCGCTGCCCACCCCGATACCCGCATAATAAAATCTTAACCGTCTATACGGCATCAAACCTGCTCACAGTTTGCCAGTTCATTGAAGGCCGCCTGTCGCATCCGTTCCTTGGCGCGGTGAATCGTCGCCTTAACGGTTCCCATCGGCCAGCCCGTGACAGAGGCTATTTCGTCGTAGGATTGCTCTTCAAGGTAGAAGAGCGTAAGTACCATGCGGTGTGATGGAGTTAACTTCTCGAAGAGGGTCGCAATATATTGCTGATCTTCGAGTCGTTTGAACGCTTCGTCATCAACCGCTATCGAATAATGAATCTCGTCGTCGTCGCCATCTTCCTCACGATAGGGGGAGGTGTCGAGTCCCCTTCCCTTCCGGTCGAGGTGCGAGGCGCAAACGTTCCAGACGATATGATAGATCCAGGTCGAGAGGCTGCTTTCACCCCGAAAGGTCGCCAGCCCCCGCCAGATACGGAGAAACGCCTCCTGAGCGAGGTCTTCCGCCTCTGCCGGGCCGGGTACGACACGCAAACAGAGGGTGAATACGCGATCCCGGAAACCGGCCATCAGCATCCGAAAGGCTTGCTCGGGACGCTGCTGGAACTCGCGCAGGAAACTTGCTTCGTCGAAACTTGACACTCACACCGCCTTCTGACTCTCTCAATCCATTAGACCATAGCTGTCAGTAAAAGGTTGCAGTGCGAAGGAATTTTTCTTGAGTCGGATAATTGAATCGTGATTCCCTACAAGATAGGAGGGTAGAAGGGGCGAGGCAAGGCTTGGAAGTACTGGTTGAGTACCCCATTCATCAACTGACTCAGCAAGCATGCTATAATATCTGTTGTACGATGTAACCTTTTAACACTGA
>Ga0172380_10009828_pt1 | contig 10127 bp, 5 predicted proteins | sample Leawe162metaG_FD_119747 | JGI IMG/M metagenome (GOLD analysis project Ga0172380, IMG submission 119747) | Leachate microbial communities from a municipal landfill in Southern Ontario, Canada - Leachate well 162 metaG | ecosystem: Engineered > Solid waste > Landfill > Unclassified | place...
CAACCTAAAAGGTCACGGTTAATACCGTTTAAAAAAGAATGGGACTGATGAGCCTAACCGTAAAAAATCGGGTGGGCGAAAGACATTATGAAATTATCTATAGTTATACCTGTTTTTAACGAAACAAAAAGAATCTATAAAACGTTTGATGCGCTAAATGCGTATACTGCTTCCTATGGATTTAGCCTACTTGAAGTTATATTTGTAAATGATGGGTCTACCGACTCCACTCTTTCAAAATTAAAAGAATTTAAAAAGACCTCAAAATTACCCATCACTATCCATAGCTACACTCAAAATAAAGGTAAAGGTAATGCAGTTAGAATCGGAATGATTGAATCAACCGGAGACTTTGCACTTTTATGCGATGCAGACATGTCCACACCACTATCTGAGCTCAAAAAGCTTTCAAAGTATGCCGAATCAAACAACGATGTTATCATCGGAACACGCAAAAATGGTCGATCAACGGTACTAGTTCACCAGCCAAAGTTCCGTGAATTTTTGGGTAAAGGATTTACTCTAATAACCAAAATTAGCCTCAACTTACCAGTTACAGACTTTACATGCGGATTTAAATTATTTTCACGCAAAGCTGTAGTCACGATATTTAACGAGTCTGTTATAAATGGGTGGGGATATGATGCTGAAATCTTATATATCGCAAAAAAGAAAAGGCTTTTTATGGTTGAAAAAGCAGTTATGTGGTCAGATGATAAAAATACTCATGTAAATATACTTACTGCGGTACCTAAAACTATCTATGAAATAGGGAAAATCATATCGATTCACTCGATTTTACCTAAAACTCAATTTATATTTTCTATTTCCACTTCATTCAAACAAAAAATTGAAAGAATAGTTTCTGCAGGTTTGTAAAATGAGAAAGATTTTAGTTATCACAAGTTACCCTGAAAAAAATAATACCCACGGAAAAGCAACCGTAGGAGTAGCTTCTTATGCAAAAAACACTCTAATGCATATTTCCAAAATCGCGAAAAAGAATCTAAAACTTACGGTTCTTGCTGAAAAATTGCCAAACTCTTATGACTATACTCAAAATGGAATAGCTGTAAGGCGCGTCTGGAAAAGAAATTCATGGACTATTTTTCCAAATCTTTTGCGTCAAATAAGAAAAGAAAAGGACACAAAAACAATTTTAATCGAATTCGAACTTTCTATGTTTGGAAATATTTTATATCTACTCCCGCTTCCAGTATTTCTTCTTATTTTAAAAATTCTTAAAAGAGATATTATTTTTGTAAACCATCAGGTAATAACTAACGTACAAGAAATTGCTCCGCATATAAATTTAAAAGAAACCACATTTGGAATTTCGCTATTTAATATCGGTCTTTCGATCTTTTATAGATTCTTAATACTTGTGTCTAAAAATATAATAGTATTTGAAGAAAAACTAAAGAGTCAATTAATAAGCTTTGGGAGCAGCAAAAAAATATCCGTAATACCACATGGTGTAGAAGAATTTAAAGCTATACCGTCTAAATCTGATGCTAGAAAAAAACTAAATATTAAAAAAGACGAAAAAATAGTTCTCGCTTTTGGATATCTAGCATGGTACAAAGGCACCGACTGGCTAGTAGATGCTATAAGCAAAATTAACAACAATAAGAAAACCCAAATAAAACTGATTCTTGCGGGAGGACCGAATCCGAACCACACTGGCAAAGCCTTTTATAAAAAATATATCCAAAGTATAGAAAAAAGATGTCAGGAAAATGACTTTGCAGTAACTGGATTTGTGAGTGAAAAAGACATACCATATTACTACACTGCGTCAGACGTAGTAGTTTTTTCATATAGAAATTTTATGTCTGCCTCAGGTCCTCTTTCTATGGCATTTGGATTTAAAAAACCATTTCTTATCTCACAAGAAATTGAGGGAACTTTAAAAACAAATGACATATCTGAAGTCTTAACTGATTTAAAAATAAAAAAAGAAAAAATAATTTTCAACTCTGATAATTTTGAAAAAAAACTCATGGACATACTAAAAAATGAAAAGCTAAAAGAAAAGCTAGAGCTGCTTTCTAAAACGATTTCTATTAAAAGAAGCTGGTCAAATATCGGAAACGAATATATAAAACTCCTTGACTAACTATGAAATTTAAATCCATCTTAAAGTCTATTTTAGAAGTCATATTCGTGGGAATATTCTTTTTAATTATGGCTTTTATTTTTACTTATCCTAGTATTAACACATTTTCAACTCATTTTATAGGTGACTCCTGGGACAACTACGAATACGCAGGCTATATAGGACTTGCTTCAAAAAATTTAAATACCACGGGATATCCATTTACAGACACAAATTTTTGGCGTTTTCCTGTAGGATTTGAATTTAGTAGAGGGTTTGACTCATATATTACTGTAAGTATTGGTACAATTTTGCATCAATTTTTAAGTCTAACAACTGCTTATAACGCAACTATTATGACGATTATGACCCTAAATGGGATAGCTTCATATTACTTTTTTAGACTCATCACAAAAACAAGACTTCTGGGAATTACTGGGGGCATTATGTACGGATTCTCATTTTATGCAATTGCAAAAGCGTCGTCACACCCAAATCTACTTACAATCGGAACTTTTCCCATCTTGGGCTTTTTTATATATAAAACAATAACTAAAAAATCGATATCGTTTTTTGACTACTTATTTTTAATTCTATCTTTAGTTCTAATAAGTCTAGGGTCTGTACAATACCTACTAATAGCTTTTGTCTTTTTAGCACTCTACTCACTTACACTTATCGCATTTGATCGTAAATTAGTATTTGAAAATCTAGTTAAAATTAAAAACAGCTTTTCGAATTTGCTGATTGCACTTCCATTTGGGGTTATTATATTTCTGATCTTTTTCCATCCTCATTTAAGTGCATTTATTTCAAATGAACTTGTGATTCTAGATAGAGGGAGTATCCTAAACCAACTTACACCATCACTAAGCGAATATGTTCTTCCTAATAAATACCTTCACCTGCAAATCGGAAATTTTATCCAGAGCGCATCATTTGCATCTATAGAAAAGGTAGTCTTTATCGGCTGGATAGAAATTTTATTTATTGTACTTTTCTTTTTCTCAAAAGTAAAACTAAGATTAAAGCTAATCTTAGGAACATTTCTTTTAATACCACTATTACTTTCATTAGGATATGGTGAAAATAATATGTTTTCCCTTTTGCCTTATCGTTTTATAAAAGACATCTTCCCTTTTTCAGTAATAGTTGAAACAGGAAGATATATAGTGCCGTTTTATTTAATAGCAACGATTTGTATCGTTTTGTTCTTGCAATCAATAAGAAAGTACAAAAAAATCTTTATAACACTTACTACAATTTTTATAATTGGAATAATAATTGAACGTTTGCCGTCTAATTTTTATAGTGCTAATTCTTTTGAAAATGAAAAGTACGCGCAAATAGTATCAACCCAAAACTCAAAAGCGGTTCTGGATTTGCCTATTAACCCATACTACGCTCCCTACGACGTACTTTCATTAAAATACAACAAGCCAATTGTAAACGGATATTTCCACTGGTCAGCAGATAACAACAATTCTAGGGAATTTATATTTGGGAAAGGAAGTCTGAATAGATTTATTTGCTCAGAAATAGATAATACTCGAGACGAACAATTTGAAACAGAGCAAAATAATGATTTACTAAGTACCCTAAAGGAACATGAAATTTCAACGGTAGTCATCCATCTAGATGACAAATATTTACATGATACTTGTGCGAATGTTAGATATAGAATTGCTCAATTATTTCCAGAAATATTTGTAATGCCGACAACTTCAAGCGACAAAGAAGAAGAAATTACGATGAGCGACTATTCCAACAGTTCTAAATTTACTCTTTACTTCCCAACTGATGGTGTATTTCATTTAGGCGGGGTCTATATAGCCCCAAATAAAATGGCAGAATACAAAATACTTAAAAACTCACAGGAGGCAATATTTGAGTCATTAACAGGTGATACAAATCACACATGGAATACAGCTTCAGATTTTTCGATGCAACTTTCACCACAGCACTCTCTTTTTATAAATGTAAATGCAGGTGATGTAATAACAATTGAGTCAAATCAGAACATAGAATCTGCGTATATGTCTATGTGGTATAGATACATACCAAATCCCGTTGCAAACTTTATACCATATCAGCCGAACTATGAAACTATTTACAAAGATGAAAAGGCTATAATTTATAAAATAAAATGAAAAATATAATTTCAAATATATTTAACAAAACAAAACCGCTGCTACCAACTCTTACGATCGGACTGGTTGTAATTTTACTTGGCATATTAAATTTCAAATCAGGAACAATCTTTACCGGATGGGATAATTTGCACCCAGAATATAATTTCCCTGCCAACATTCAACGATCAATATTTGCTGTATGGCAAGAATATCAAGGACTCGGACTGCTAGGAGGAATGGGACACGCGACAGATTTGGTGAGGCAAATCTTTTTACTCCTTCTATCTGTTTTTATACCGGTTGAAGCATTGAGATACATAACGACAATCTTTACACTTTTTATAGGAGGAACAGGCGCTTATATGCTATCTCGTTCATTTTTAATCCCATATCTTAAAACTTCCCACAAAGAACTTTCCGCAACCATAACTGGACTTTTTTATATTTTAAACATCGCAACTATCCAGACGTACTTTGTAGCTTTTGAGGCATTTATTTATCACTTTGCATTTCTACCATGGTTAATTTATGGCGCTTTAATTTTTATGAAAAAGCAAAGTCTAAAAAACTTTTTAATCTTTACTGCGATTCTAATATTTGCAACACCTGGATTTTATATCCCTACACTATTTGTTGCATATATCCTAGCGCTTTCATTTTTATCTACGGGACTATTTCTCTCAACAAAATACAAAAAAAGATTTCTATTTAGTGCCTTAAAAGCGTACGTATTAATTGCAGTTGTTAATGCGTTTTGGCTCCTACCATTTCTGTACTTTACGGTTACTTCTTCAAATATAAATGTCGATTCTAAAATGAACCAGATGGCAACTGAAAACATATATCTTCAAAATAAAGAGTTTGGTGATCTAACAGATGTAATTCAGCTAAAAGGTTTTTGGTTCAATAATGTCGATCCGGACCTCCAGGGAAATTTCCGCTATATGCTCACCGACTGGAAAGGTCATTTTAATGAGCCGATCATAACTATTTCTGCATTTTTGCTTTTTATAATAATTATGCTTGGAGTTATTTATGTAATAAGAGATAGACGCCCTCTTCATATCGCGTTTTTGGCTGTTCTAATATTTGGATTTACTATGCTTGCAACTAATACTCCGCCGTTTTCATGGATAGTAGGTGTATTCAGGGAAGTACCTTTATTTGGGCAAGCTTTTCGTTTTCCGTTCACAAAATTTGGCTCTTTGGTTTCACTCTCTTATGCGCTCTTTTTAGGACTAGGAATAGTACTTTTAGCAGATCTAATAAAAAAATATCTATCAAAATTTGCTTTGTATTTCGTCTTTCTACTGGCACTTATACTAATCTTTTTAACTTCCTACCCTGCATTTAATGGAAAACTCTTCTATGAAAAACAGCAAGTCAAACTTCCGCAAGAATATACCCAAACTTTTGATTTCTTCAAGAATCAGGATCAAAATACGCGAATAGCAAATCTACCACAACACACATTCTGGGGATGGAACTTTTACACTTGGGGGTATGGAGGATCAGGATTTTTATGGTATGGAATAAAACAACCGATACTCGACCGGGCATTTGACGTGTGGTCAGATGAGCTAGAAAATTATTACTTTGAATTATCAAACGCGTTATATGCAAAGGATCCTGAGGGAGTTATAAATGTATTTAACAAATATAAAGTTGACTGGATAATACTGGACAACAATGTATATTCGCCATTCTCACCTAAAGCAGTTTTTAATGACGAAACAAGAGAAATACTCTCTCAAATTCCTTCGGTAAAAAAGGTAAAGCAATTTAATAATATAGAAATCTACAAAATCGATAGCAATAATAGGTCTAATTATATTTCTACTACGCCAATTTTACCCTCAGTTAACGAATATGAATGGAATAATAACGATGTCGCCCTAAATCTTTTAGGTCAATATAAAAGTGCTACAGAGCCTACTACTTACTTTCCATTTAGAAGTATATTCTCGTATAAGGCACAAGAGGATAAAGAATTTTCATCAGAAGTTATAGATGACAATATAAGTTTTAAAACACAAGTTCCTAATATTTCAAAAGAAACTACACTCTTTTTACCTGAATATTATGAATCTGAAAATATAGTCCCTGTAGAATTTTTTAAGACTGAAAGTGACAATGAAATAATATTTGCAATAAAAATTCTAACACCTGAAATATTTATAGACGGAAAAAGTGTCTCTTCTCAAGAGGTAAAATTTCCTATATTTATCATCCCTAACTCACTTGAGGGAGAATATATCTTAAATATAAATGGATACAAAGAATTTAGAATTGATACAGTCTCAAGTGAGTCTCAAAAAACATATCTATCATTAAAACAAGACAATGTCATATCCCTAGTAAGCACAATCACAGGTGAGGCGCAGGAAAGCATCATCACAAGCGCACTTTTGAACTCTACTCTGTCAAATTTAAATGAAAAAATAGTTATAGATAAAAGCCTAAGTGGTAAAACACTTGAGGTAAAAGTTCCTTTTGTCTTGGATAATCAGTTCGGTTATCAAGCGGAAGGAAAGAACTTTGCGGCAGACAAAAACTGCAACTCATTCCGAAATGGAAATATAACAGTAGGACTCGATAAAGACTCTGTAGATAAGTCAATTTCTCTTATATCTGAAAATGATACGCTTTGCTTAGTCAATTCATTTACGAATCTCGCACATGATAACGGTTATTATATCCAAGTTAAATCGTCAAATAAAAGCGGGCGCAGTCTTCATTTTTGGGGACTTAACCTAGATCAGAAATATGCTCCATTTGATATTTATCTACCTGAAGGAAATGCCACATCGTCACTAGTGCTGAGTCCTATGGAAAGCTTTGGTCAAGGTTATTCTTTTCATTTTGAAAATGTATCAATAGGTAAAGAAAAGGTTGAAAATACACTTGAATCCTTTTCGATTGCACCTATACCTTACGGCTTTATAACGAATTTAAGATTTGAAACTACCTTTACAAAAAACGAGGCAAATGTAACATTTAAGGCTGCCCATCCAAATGAGAGCTTATATGTGATATCTGATATTAAAGCTGACAACGCGTTTACGCTAATCCTCTCTCAAAGCTTTGATGAGGGCTGGGATGCATACACGATAGATTCAAACAGCGATTTAAACTTTTTCCAAAAAGCTTTTCCTTTTCTGTATGGTCAGAAAATTAAAAATCACATTAAGGTAAACAACTGGGAAAACGGATGGGAAATAGACAACAATGAACAACTAAAAACTAACAATTCGCAAATTGTTATTATTTATCTTCCTCAGTATCTTCAGTATCTTGGATATTTTATCCTTTTCTTTGGTCTAACCATAATACTTTTTGCGAGCAAATTAAGTCTAATCAAAAGTACCCGTAAAAATGTTAATCAATATTTTGACAACAAAACTGAAGCATTAAAACTAAAAATTGAAGCGAGAAAAATTAGCTCAACCTAAACCTTGAACGCTAAACCTAAAAACCTCGAACTTAAAACTCTAAACGCTAAACCCTACCCAACTAATCCCTGCGTCCTATTACCTATTATCTAGGTCCTATTACCTAGTCCCTAAGCCCTATCTCTCGAGTGCCACTCCCACGCGCTTTTTATAATCGTATCGACATCTGAGTATTTAGGTACAAATCCTAATTCACTCTTAATTCGATCAGGGTCAGCAATAAGCTGGTCGCTATCGCCTGCACGCCTCGCAGTTTCTATTATTTCAATCTTTTTACCCGTAATCTCCATAATCTTTTCAATTATTTGCCTATTAGAAAGACCTTTGCCAGTTCCTACGTTATAAAAATACTCGCCTGAAAGACTCCCTATTTTCTCAAGCGCCAAAATATGCGCATTTGCTAAATCCAAAACGTGTATATAATCCCTCACACAGGTCCCGTCTTCTGTATTATAGTCAGTTCCGAAAAGTTTAAAGCTGGTGCCTAGCTGCGCAGCTCTTATCGCAAGAGGAATTATATGAGTCTCGGGGCTATGTGCTTCTCCCATACTACCGTCAAGTAGAGCTCCGCAAGCGTTGAAATACCTCAAACACGCGAAAGAAAAACTACTATCGTATTGCCTTAAACTACTCAAATACTCCTCAGTCGCAAGCTTTGTCTTACCATATACACTAGTAGGGTTTTTAGGGTGATCCTCGGGAATCGGAACCTCCTGCGGATTTCCATAGACTGCCGCAGTTGATGAAAAAATTACTCTTTTCACTCCATGTGCGTGTGCCTTATCAAATAAAGTTTTTGACCCTAGTATGTTATTGTTCTCGTAAAGATCAGGCTCGCGCTCTGACTCTTCTACTGAAATAAGACCTGCAAAATGAAGAATTGAATCTATACTGTGATCTGAAAATAATTTCTCAAGGACATTATTATCTCTAATGTCTCCTTTTACAAATTCGCAGCGCGGATCCACAGATGAGGCATGACCATGCTCAAGATTGTCAAGAACAACTACCTCATACCCTTTATCTAAAAGAAGCTTTGAGGTAATTCCACCTATATATCCTGCACCACCGGTCACAAGTATTTTTGCCATACGTTATTTTAACATCATTTTAATATTCAAGTGAAATAATTGAATAAGTTCTGAAAGAAAATGGTCATAATTACTTATCCAAAAGTTATCCACATATAATTTTATTCATTCATTTAGGCTGTTAAATCAATACATTTCTATATGTAAAAAACTCTAGGTCTACGTTCAAAACGCTATAAGTTGTAACTATTGACGTGCTGTGCTATACTGCATTTAATCTATGAAATTGCTAAAAACAATTCTTAATTTAAGCACCTCAAAAAAGTCTCGGGGGAAAAGAAATGACCACGAAGACTACTATCAAAGAAATCTTAATTCGTTCGGAAAAAATCAAATGCAGACACTAGTAAAAAAAGGTATTAGCCTTTCATGGTAACGAAGATCTTTTAAAAAACATAGGCCAAACCCCGATTAAATCGGGGGAATTTATTAACCAGTTCGAAAGAATTGAAGAAATAAAAAAAGCATCGCTTTCGCTACATAAATATAAATCCAGGTACGAAAAGCAATGCTTTTTAAAGTTGCGTTAGTCTTTAGGCAGGGTAAGACTATGCTGTTAACTACAGTAGCAAAACAAGTCGAACCATGTCAAGAAATTTTTTGAAGGCAGAAAGTTAAATTTGTATTGATCTGTCGGTCTTTTTGCAGCTCAAATTATGGTATAGTTTGAGATCTTTTGTTATAATAAACATTGTAGTTAGGACGATTTTTGGCTCCTACTACAGCAAAAAAACTTGTTTTTTTAATCGGAGGTTGGTGAGTTGGGCAGGCTTTCCAACTTCCGATTAAGCACACAAGTAGATCCCCTCTCTCCCTAAATACTCACCCCTTTGTAATCCCAAAATAGAATCTATTTTTAATCTCCACCGTTGAACCACAGTATATGAGAATTTTGATTTGTGAGCGTTAAAAAATGCGAAGTCATTTTAGTGAACAAACTAAATTCGAATACACGAGGACGCACAGGTGGGAGCTTTGCTACTTTTGCGGCAAAAGTAGAAATAATAAAGAGCTTTTTACAATTAACGTCTTTTATCTTCAAATTTCTGCCATACCTATAAAACCAGCAGAATTACTTTTAAAGATATAATAAGATTTTGAGTTCAAATTTGATTTCATGATTTAAGTCAATTATTACCCGCTCTACAGCTATTATCAGAACTATAAGCTTTTGTACTCGATTACAGAAGTATTACCGCAGTTTAATACTACTAGCCTCAAATTAATATATAGCCTCATCCATTTTTATTTTGAGGCTAAATGCTCTATTTTTGAGGCTAAATATTTACTTGACACTATATTTACTATACGATATAATTCTCACCATTACGAGCTGTATTTTGGGCGCGGCTTA
>Ga0172380_10009830_pt1 | contig 10125 bp, 14 predicted proteins | sample Leawe162metaG_FD_119747 | JGI IMG/M metagenome (GOLD analysis project Ga0172380, IMG submission 119747) | Leachate microbial communities from a municipal landfill in Southern Ontario, Canada - Leachate well 162 metaG | ecosystem: Engineered > Solid waste > Landfill > Unclassified | place...
AGTTGTCGACGTCGAGCGCCGAGCCGACCCACTTACCAGTGGAATCAAAAGCGAGCGGCTTGCGGTTTGTGTAGCGCTCGATGAACTCATTGAGCAAGCCGATGTCGAACTCGGGGTTGTCGGTGAGCAGCACCACCGAATCACCCGCGGGGATGCCCGCCCGGTAGGTGTTGATGAAATCGACCACCTCGTTCAGGATATCCCTGCGCGCAGAAAACAAGGCGTCGCCAGACTCGTGGTCGGCGTACTGGCCAAGTATGCGCTCGGACTCGGCGCATATGCCCTTGAAGATGGCCGCGGTCTCGGGCGTCTTGTTGAAGAACTCGATCGTATCCTGCACCGAGGGCACATCGAGGAGCCCGCTGGAAAACGGCAAGACCTGGCCGCAGACGGCCGTCATCTTCCTGTCGAGGGGCCGGGCCACGCCGGCCTCGAGTTCGGCAGCCGTGCAAACCACACCGGCGGCGACGCCGATTTGGATCGGGACCGCGCCGAGTGCTTCGAGATCAATGGCGATGCCGTGCAGCGAAGCGGATTGCTTAGTAGGTGAGGCCATGTTGGTGGTGGAGATGGGTAGCAGCAGTTGTTGGTACCGACCACACTCCCACGGTGGGGTTATATACGCGGCGCCGGTGCTAAACCACCTATTATTCAATGTCCATGTAGAAAATAAAACCAATACAGGATACCAACCGAACCCGGTGGCTGAACCACGCTGAACGTGTGCGCGCTCGAGCTTGGTGTACCATGTCGTTCGAGCCTGTGGATGACGAGTACCTGACGTCCGATGAGGACGACGACGAACCTGAACTGAGGCTGCAAAAGCTGCCGACGGGCAGGTTCACGTTGCCGGCCCGAAGGGTGGTCACGCGACCACCGAGGCCGGTCCCCAGTGTAACGCCGTTGACACCGAGCAGCATCCTGGGGATGGACGAAACCAAGATCGAGGGTCTCGACCGGCTCACGCGCAGGCGCGCGATGCTCGTTATGGACGCGGTCAAGACCGCAAAGCCGTCCGGGTTCTCTACAACAGCCATGGGCCGGACGTTGGAGTACGCGCATTTCGAAACACATGCCACGATGCCGGAGGCGCTGTTTGGGCCGGCCCCGGCGACACTGCACATTCTTTATCAGCTCGTGGATTTTGCCATCCGGGGCTCCATACTCGAGGCCGGCCTGCTGATGTTCGTGGTGTGCCGACTGGGGCCGACCGACCGCGGCCAGGGCACGCTCGAGATCCTGTACGATGCGAGACCAGCGGCGACCTACACCTACGGCTCCTACAGGTATTCCATCGCGCGCGCCGAGCTGATGTAATGTCAATAACATATGCTAAACAAACCGAAAGAACAATATGCATTCGGTTGGATTGGGGGAGCCGGGCGCATTGTTTGTGCTGCCGGTGTGTACCATGGGTTCGGTGTTTACACGGCTGCTCCGCAGCTTCGGCGCGAAGCGCGAGATGCGCGTGCTGGTGGTGGGGCTGGACGCCGCCGGCAAGACCACCATCCTGTACAAGCTGAAGCTGGGCGAAATCGTGACCACGATCCCGACCATCGGCTTCAACGTCGAGACCGTCGAGTACAACGGCGTCACCTTCGTTGTGTGGGACGTCGGCGGCCAGGACAAGATCCGGGCGCTGTGGCGCCACTACTACCAGAACACCGAGGCGCTCATCTACGTGGTGGACTCGGGCGACCGCGACCGCATCACCGAGTCGCGCGAGGAGCTGCGCAAAATGCTCGAAGAGCGCGATCTCCAGGACGCGTCGCTGCTGGTGCTTGCCAACAAACAGGACTTGCCGAACTCGCTCACGGTCAGCGAGATCACCGAAAAGCTGGGGCTGCACAGCCTCGGCCCGCGCCGCTGGTTCATCCAGGGCACGTGCGCCACCACGGGCGACGGCCTGTACGAGGGCCTCGACTGGCTCAAGAACGCGGTGCTATCAAATACGCCGCCGGCGTAGGTTTATCAACAGTGGATCAGGCCGCAGAACATGTTGATCAAATAATACAAGAGCTCGCGCGGGAGCGTGCCCAGCAAACACAGGTGGTTGCCATCGGTGGTCGTGACAAGTCCCAGCTTGAGCACACACACGATCACTTGTCTCATAGCTATTGGAAATAAATGATGGCGCTCGGGCGTCCATTCTGCACACGTGGTAGCGTACGCCCTCCACGCGAGCGACACTTGTCGCTCCGACAACGCCGGGTGATGCAATAGAAGCAAGGTCGGAGTGCGCCAGGGCTTGGGAATACCGATCTTCAGAAGCGCGTGTACAATGCGGTGATGGGCCCCGAAGGCCTCGACCAGATGGCCCGATCCCGAGTAATAGGGTCCATGTAGGGCAATGTACGCGCACGTGTAGCGCGCGTCGTCGAGATCGCACACGGCAATGCTTTCAAGCAGGTGACAGTCGAAGGGTGTAGACTTGACGTAGTAACCGAATAACCTAACGCTGTTGGCCTTGACCGCGCAGATGGTTGCATCAAAGACCCTGTGAAACGGGTAGTACGACACCAGTTTGCTGTGCATGTGCTCGAGCCCCAGGCCCTTGGCCAACGAGTGCGCGCTTTCGCCGGAGGCGCTGTAGCCCTCCCGGATCACGGCCTCTCGCATATTCTTTGGTAGCAAGTGCTTCAGCCCCGTGAGCGTGGGGTTGGCACCCTCGAGATAGGGTATCAGCTTCTGGGTGAACAACCCCTCGTGTGGGGACGTGAATTGGTTCATGGCTGGTGAAAAACAACACATGTACACCAGTACGTTGTACATGAGTGTGTGTAATCAATAAACAGGTGGTTTACTCTCTCGTCTGCGACTAGTAAACCATTCCGGTCATAATCTCAATCACGCGGTACAGAACCTCGCGCGGCAGCATGGCCAACGGCGAAACGAGCTGGAGCTCGCGCTTGCCCGGCACCGGCTTGGCGAGCGCCAGCGTGAACACTGTCCTGATCGCGTTCCGCTGGAAGCGCGGAAACACGCGATGGCGCTCCGGTGTCCAGTCGGCGCAGGTCTTGGTGTACGCCTCCCAGCAGGCCGAGCGCTTGACCCTCGTGTATTTCGGTCGACATTTGATCAACGGATTGTGTATCACGAAGTGATCCCAGGACCTCCAGGGCTTGGGGACGCCCATGAGTAACAGGGCCCGCGTCAGGTTCTCGCTGACCTCGAATGACTCTTGCAGGAGCCTGTAATCTGGTACCGGTGCCTTGTGCATTCGCTCGAGTAGCATGAGCGTGTAACGCGAGTCGGGCTGGTCGATCTCCGACACGTGGCAGATCAATTGTAGCGACTTTTCGTCTGAGAGAAAGCTATGCATTTGCATATTATCAAATGCAAACAAAAAAGCCTCCATGTTGTCGGCCTTTGCCGAATAATACACCGCCGCGGGGTGTTTGTAAAACCAAAACCGATTGCTGCGGAAGGGTTGCATGATGTGGCTGCACCCGTATTCACGAAGCAGAAAGTACACACATCTGCCGTCCGACGTCATTGCCTCGTTGAAGGGGCAAAAGTCAGACGGCCAAGTGCGCGCTTCAAAGAGTGCGTGGAGCTTCTCGTGTGTGCCGCTCGTGCGCCAGTAGGCGTTGTTGTCGCGCAGTTCCGGGACGACAACGGTGTCCATACGCTCCCGGAGGAGCGTATCGCGCCGATAGCAAAAATGATCCTTGATTTCACAGGCCATTTGGTAAATAACAGCAAACGCGCAGCGCTGTTGTTATATCAAACACATAAATTATAGGGCATGTAAAGTACTTGTATTACAGTTGAACAAAATAGAATATGAGATACATCAGCTCGGGCGGCAGCATGACACACACGTTGCCGCCACACAAGCGCAGCAGCATCATGGTCTTGGCCATGAGCCGGAACGGGCGCGGCGCCTTAGCGTGGCAGCCGATTGTCCACGCGAACGGGGTGTGGTTTTCTAGGCACTCGACATCGACCGGGCGACCGGTTATTCGCGCGTACTCGAGCGGCGTAACCCCCTTCCTGCCCGCGCGGGTGTTGGTGGCAGCACCGTGGCGCAGCAGCGCCGCGAGCTTGGTTTCGTAGTCGCCATAGTACTGGCGCTCGCTGAACTTGATCGCGCAGTGCACCATCGATCTGTCGATCGCCGGCGAGTTCCCGTTCACGACCGAGGCGCCGTACTCGAGCAACAGGCTAACCTCGTTCGGGCTGAGCATGTGCATACTCCTCAGTGCGATCCACAGTGGCTTCTCCTTGTCGGCCTCGAAATTCGGGCTGGCGCCGGCAACCAACAAGGCCTTCACCAGCTGTACGTTGTGCTGGCGGAGCGCATAAATCAACGGCGAGGTGCCCAGGCGGGGATCAACGACGTCGAGGTCGGCGCGGGCCCGGAGCAGGTCCCAGACGTGGCCGTGTGCGGTCTGTGCCATGGCTGGGGTGGGGTGGGAAAGCGCGTGGTAGAGCGCAGCGCGCTCTCATATACCCACAACCGATATTATTAGTGGGTGTGCTTATTCGGCAACGGTGTTCTATTCTCGGTTTACCAGAACTGGTACGGTACAAACGCAAAGATGACATAGAGTAATTCGCGCGATAACACCGCCCAGAGGCTGCCGCCGGCGAGGTGCATCAACATTATCGTGTGCACCATCTTGCGAAGGCTGCGCGGCATCTTGGTATGGGTGGACGTGTGCCACACTTGCTCTCTGGCGGCCAACAACCTCCGTGCCGCCTCCTTGTTGCCAATTGCCACGGCGTGTTCGTACGGGGTCCTGCGCATGCGCCCGGCCCACGTCGAGGTCCGCATGCCGTGGTCGAGCAGGTGATCCAGCTTTCGCAAGTCGGTGTACGTTCTTGCCACCGCTACGTGCGGAAGCGAATTACGCATCGCGAGTTCGTTCTCGCAGGAGACGTCCGCCTTGTGCTCTAGCAAGAGTCGCACGGTCTCGTGGCTGTCGCGGTGGTTGCTCGCTACCGCAACCATCAGCGGGGTGTCGCCCGCGTGCCTGAGATTGGGGTCCGCCCCGGCCATGAGCAACAACTCGACCATGTCGAGCATGGTGTATTTGACCGCATAAATCAGTGGTGTTGTTTCTGGATCAAAGAAATTGCTCACACGATCCAGGTCGTCCCATTGGATCAGCGCATGCATGTGCCTGCGAATGGCCATGGCGCAACAATATCGGTTGGTAGACATGTATAGGGTTTTTATGCAGGAACACTGAACAGTATAGTTTACTGCGCAAGCGCGCTCACAAGGAAGTCGCGCACCAGCTCGGTGAACGTCTGTTGCGAGCCGATCACGTTGCACTTTCGGTGGCCGGCAACGTTGAGCACGCGGATGTTGTTGGTGCGCAGCCAGTGCTTGACGCGGTCGACCTCGGGCTTCCCGAGGCGGTTGATAACCAACAAGGGTTTTGCTACGTAGCCCGCCAGCGGCGAGTTGTGGGTGCGCCAGCGCCCCGTTGTGGCGTACCGGATGGTACCGTCGGTACCGGGCGACGGCTGCTGCCGGAACACCAGCGTGGCGTCGGCCTCGTCGACGTTGATACACGAGCGGCGCACCAGCGCCTGCGACAAACGCATCGGCTGCATCTCGACCAGCCCGTACTCCCGCAGGGTTGGGCGCGTGGGCTCCGAGAGCCACCCAGCCGGCACCGTGCCGCCGGTGGCGATACCCAGGATTTTGGCTGCCATAAGCGCGGCCTCGTCGGCGCCGGTCTGGCCACCGGAGATCACCTTGGTGAGTACGTAGCCCGGTTGCACCGGGTCGGCAGCAATGGCCAGGTCCACGCGCATGCGCTTGGCCAGCGACTCGCTGTCCCCGGCGTCATCGCCGCGCTTCCGTTTGAGCAATACGCTTTCTTCGTTGCGGCAGGCGTCCCGCTCGCAGGACGGGCACGCATGCACCGAAACCGGCTGGAGGGCCACCGTCTTGGTGGCATCGAGGTCATGGTCACGGCGGATGTCCCCGCACACGAGGCCGCACTGTTTGCTGGTGTGGTGGTACATGAACGTTTGCTCGACCACGTCGCCGACCATCACGGTCACCTCGTAGCACTGCATTCTGCCGGGTGTGTGGATACCGAGTAACATCGTGGTGGTGGTACACGCGGGTTTTATAGGGGTCGGTCTCAAAATAGGGGTGATAGTCACTTGAGCGCTAGTTTCGCGCGGGCGCGCTCCAGCACGTGCTCTACCTCGAGCTGCTTCAGCACTGTGTGCGGGTTAACGCGATGCCATGGACCTGTGGTGCTTTGTATGCGTACCATCGACGTTGTCGACATCATGGTTGTGCGTGGCCGACGAAACCGAGTATTCTTCGGCCAGGGCCGGAAACAGCGCGAGCAAACCCCGGATGACCTCCTTGACGGAGGCCAGGTGGTCGACCTGGTTCACGCGCCCGAGGCCCTGGAAATACTCTGGTTATTCAATGACACATACCGGACCAGCAACGAGTACGTACGCATGCAATCCCCAGGACCACCGATTGCAACTCCTGGGCGGTACCGACCTGCTGGAGTCGCGTGTTGTTGATCCGCAGAAAGTTGATGGTGTGGGTCATGGTTTCGACGTGGCCCCGTTGGTCAACGAGGGTCGAGCACCACCTGCGCGCGTCGTGCTCGCGGCCCTGTTGCAGGTGCTTTTCGACCACGTCCAGTACGTTGCGCTCGCTTCGGCGCATCGAGGCCTTCTCCTTTTCCATGGCCTTCAAGTAGGACTGGATTCGCGCCTGGGCGCGCCGCAAATCGTGGCGCACTCCACCGGCGGCCATGGCTGCTGAAGAATATATACACACGGGCAACCTCAAATTCATAAGCCGTTGTGTTGTTCAATAGAGGGCATTTACTTTAGCGCCGCTAGCTCGGTCAAGGTCACCAGACGGTAGCCCTGCTGCTTCAGCTGCGGGAGCAGCGAACGCAGCGTGGCGGCCGTGTGCCACCGATCGTGCAAAATGACCACGGCCCCCGGGCGGATGCCGCGCTTCACATGCCACACATTCAGCGGGGTGCACGGGATCTGGGGGTCGTGTGGGTACACGTTACCGAGCGCCGTCCGGTAGCCGAACGACTCGACGAAACTCAGCATCGAGTTGTGGAACCAGCCGTGGCCCGGTCGGAACCACGACAGTGATTTCTGCTTGCACTCGCCCGTGTGCTCCTCAATCACGTTGGTCAACAACTTGTGGGTGTCCACGAAGCTGACCGAGAACGCGTCCGACCCGATGAACGCCGACGGCTTGTTGTCCCACGTGTGGTTGCCCAGCTCGTGGCCCTCGGCCAGCATACGATGTAGAATCTCGTGGCCTTGTTCCACCGCGTAGGAACCAATAACAAAGAAGGTGGCGCACACCCCGTGCTCGCGCAAGACATCCAGGATCTCGGCCGTGTACTCGGACGGCGCGTCATCAATCGTGAGCGCAGCCACGCGCTCCTCGGTCCGCACCGACCACAGCACGCGCGGGAACACGAACTCCAGCCACAGCATGAGCGCCACCGGCTGGAAGTACGCCAGCCCGAACAACACGGCCACAAAGGCCACCGGCAACGCCAACCAATAGTACATGGAGTAACGCTGAGGAAATAGACAACATCCCCGTGGGCGAAGCTCACTATATGTATGTCCCATTGAAAACAGACTATTCATTGGTACAACATCTCAGTTGGTACCCGCGGGCGGGTCGGTGTTGTCCACCACTGTCCCGTGCATGACCACGCCAGCCTCGTGGTTGACGTATGTAACCTGGCCGTAGCGTTCGGTATATACCACCTTACCACCAACCCCGGGTTGTAGTGGAATCGGCGTCTGAAAATCGATACGCGACCATGATACGGGGAACATCGCCGTCACTCGCGCAATTACGTTGTTGCGCAGGTCCTGTAGCCTTGGATCGTCCATCGTGTGTATGTAAAAGATTGACAAAGGTACTGGTGCAAACACGCTTGTAATACAAGTCTTTAATAACCAACAAGCGGCTGGAACAGGGTGTTTAGTGGCACGGGAGTGACGACGCCGGGACCAGCTTGTACTCTGGCCTTGGATTCATCTTCCACAGTGGTCCGCGCACGGTCATACCGAGCACCGGATAAGTGCACACGAACCCATCGGCGTCCTCGTAGTAAGACGAGCCTTGGACAACGACAAGGTCGTCGGGCCAGCCGTTGGTATTGGCATACGGCTCCGGTGTGTGGTATTCGATGTTGTTGCAGGGCATTCCCCGTTCTGCATCGCTCTCGAGTGTTCGCACGCGCCACTCGGCGACCCAGTCTGAAACGGCCATGGTTGTGGGTGGTAGCAGCAGCAAGGCAAACAATGAAAAAGCTCTTGGATTACAAGCGTTTTATAGCCGTCGCCCAGGGGGCCATAACATTGGCTATTCAACACCGGGGTTCATATACCGGCCACGGCAGAACCATCTTTGCCACGCGCGTTATCTTTTCTACCATGGACGTACCATTGTTTCCACAACCATTGCGCGAACACCAAAAGGCTTGTTCCGATGTATGCACATACATGGGTTTGGCGTCGTACGCTTTCCGTCAGGCGCCAAACGTGTTGTTTTCCGCGCTCGGCGCCTGGGCCCGGGCGAACAACCGACCGCCAGATAACGTAATCACCCACCGGGAACTGGTGCCGTACATTGACGAACTGGGCTTCTTCCCGTACCGTGGTGATATTGCTTATTACGACTGTGCCGCCTGGTATCAGGCGAGGTACAAGCTAGACCATGTGGATTCGTGCATCTTGGTCTTGGCGATCAGGAGTTGGTTTGATACGCACGGGAAGGACGCGGTAGCCCGACCGCGTGTACGCGAATTGGAGCGCATCATGTGTGCCATGTATCCCGGTGGAGAATGGAAGCTGGCCGGCTACGGCCCGGGAACCCTGTGCCAACACAGCCCGGCGCAACATTTCGCCATTACCATGAGCACTACATCGGGTCTCAGCCACCCCGACCAAATCTACATCTTGCGAGTCTTTCGCGAACTCGGGATCGAGCACTACCACGACGTGTACTGGCCATTCCAACAGTGGCGCCGCAAGCATCCATACCCAACCACACCACCAACCATTGACGAGTTGTACGAGATGCGCATGTATTGTTGCGGGGCCCCGTGGGTCGTGAATTTGAAGCGCTTTCGAGAGGCAAACCCGCCATGTACAAGTATGGTGTGCGAATGAAGAGGGGCTGCATGGCCTCGCGCTTACCCGAGGTCGACCTGGACCGTGTCCATGGGCTGTGGTTCAACCGACGCAAGCGCGTGGCCGTCGTTTTGCGGGAGGTCGCCCTCCTCGGTGACCTTGGTCATTTGCTTCTCAAAGAGTGGTTTCGGCCGGTACGGTGGTCGGTGCACAGCCCACGCCTTTGCTCTCCGGGACCCGATTGGTAGGAAGTGGGACATTGGCCGTGGTTGCACGCCGTCGTTAGAAAGATACCAGTGTAACAGGCCGATGGTTGGTATGCCAAGATGTTTAATTTGCGTATATATCCACTAGCACATCAAATCAAAGATGATCGACATGATCTCGAACGGTAGCAGCGATATCGCGGGCACAACGGTGCGCAACACCATCATCGTGTGTATTGTTTCGCGTAGGTGTACGCGCAGGTTCCTGTGCGTGTCCGGGCGTCACATGGCGCACGCTTCGCCGAGACCCTGGATGAACTCCGAGTGGATTTTACCAAAGTAAAACTCCCACCCGGGCTCCACGGTCGTTGGCTTTGGTGCCCCGAACTCGACCAACAAGCGCCCGGCGGCCGGGTGGCCAAAGCACATGGCGTTCATCATCGGCGTGAAGGAGTCGGAGCCAAAAACCACGTTGGGGTCGGCGCCGCCCTCCAGCAACACGCGCATCGTCCTGAGGGCGAGGCTGTCCGGAAAGTTGTAGGGCCAGCGCGCGATGTCCGCCAGCAGCGGGGCCGACTCCCCGTAGCTGTCCACGACGGCGTTGGGGTTGGCGCCCGCTGCCAGTAGGCTGCGCGTCGTCTCCGGCAAGTGGTAGCTGACCGCAAAGTGCAAAGGTGTTTCGTTGTGGAGTTCGGGGTCCACGACCTCGAGGTCGGCCTTGGAATCGATCAGATGCTTGATGTGGGCCACTGTCGCGCGCCACTCCTTGGTGTCCGGGATCTCGGCACCAAAGTGCGCTTCG
>Ga0172380_10009831_pt1 | contig 10124 bp, 5 predicted proteins | sample Leawe162metaG_FD_119747 | JGI IMG/M metagenome (GOLD analysis project Ga0172380, IMG submission 119747) | Leachate microbial communities from a municipal landfill in Southern Ontario, Canada - Leachate well 162 metaG | ecosystem: Engineered > Solid waste > Landfill > Unclassified | place...
CTCAAAGCACCAACCGCGCTCTTCGGTAGGTTCAAAAACAAGAGTGCGTGCCGCGCGCCTGAAAAAAGTTCCCGGCCCCGTAACCGAAACCGCCCGGCCCAGGGTCTTTTCGAATTCGTCCGCCGGCGCCTTCCGGTCGGAAACGCTCCGCAGGTCAACCTTCTGGCCTGCGAACGCGTCAAAATCCCGCCCGGCTATGTCCTTGTCTCCCGAAATCAGGCGACCGTATGTGAACTCCGGCATATGTTCCCCGCGCTGATCGATGCTTTCATTTTACCCTTCTTCGCCAGAAAGCCCTGTGGCTTGCCACAGGGATGAATGGCCTCCGTGGCTTCGCAGGGTTCCGCAAAGATGCCCCGTCCCGACCTCTTCGAGTCGGGACCGCGGGGTGCTTCACAGAAATAATCCTGAAGAATACGCATAAAAGGCTCAAAAGCAAGCATTCAGTTGGATTCACGGGCTGAAGAATCCGGCACGTGCAAGGCCGCATGGAATGGGTTAGTGCAATTCGGGGCAGGCACGCGGGATAGCCTCCAGCAGCAGGTCGGCCACAATACGGTGCCCGCGGTCATTCGGATGCATTCCATCCAGCAGAAGTTCGTCAACGGAAGCCCCGGCCCGGGTTGCATGAGCTCCGAACGCCGCGAACACGTCAGCCAGGGGCACATTCTCTTCCCGCCCGATTTTACGGGCCGATTCGGCGTAGTCGCGCAGCAGCAGGTTGAACCCATCGGGATCATCGGGGTTGTAAGGAGGCTTGCCGTAGGTTTGTTTCAGCACGGTTGTCCAGCGCAGGGGGTTCGGGGTCATGAGGATTACACGCGCGTTTTTTCCTTTCAGCGCCCGCACGAAATAGCGCAGATTTTCCTCGTATTCAGACCGGGGAAGTCGCGGCTTGTCAGAAGGCGGCTTTTTCCATACATCAACGGCAGAATCGTTTATGCCGAAGCCGATAATGACCAGGTCAGGCGACAAGGACAAAACGTCCTTTTCGAACCGCGCACGCCCCATGGCGGTGGTGTTGCCTCCCACCCCGGCATTGATAACACGCACGGCTTTTGTTTTAGAACGCAGGCAGTTCTGGATAATCTGCGCGTAGACCTTGATTTTACCGCGCGGCGCCGTTGTGGAATCGCCGAACGCCACGATCGTGAAAGAATTGGAATCATGCGAAAAGTTCATGTTTGTTGATGTTTCCATGCCAAAAGTTATGGGCGCGATTATTAAGGCGGTAATCAGGCTAAAAAAGAAGTTATTCATTTTTGCAAATTTACAATACAGCCCTGCTACGCTCTGCGACAAAAGTCTTGAGCTTCGCAGGGCGCCACGCAGTGTGTCCCGATCGCGAAGCGCATCGGGACTCTACTGCGTGGCGGAGGGAGAGGGATTTGAACCCCCGGTACTCTTGCGAGTACACATGATTTCGAGTCATGCGCAATCAACCGGACTCTGCCATCCCTCCGTTGCTATGTAACACCCATTTGCTTCAAGCAGCGATATCCAGAACGTGTTTTGAAATATTTCTCTCGCTTTAAAGCATCGGTCTTATTTTCGAATGTTTCAATATATATCTTAACCCATGGATGATAAGCTTTTGTGCTTCTTGTTTTACCTGAATTATGTTCAGTAAGCCGTTTTTCAAAATCCTCGCAGCATCCTCGGTAATATCGCCCTGTCAATTTGCTTCTTATGATGTATATGAACCATGACATATTTTAATTTCAGGCGCAATTCGCGTCGCCCCGATTTCCTATCGGGGCAAGCGATCACTTATCCCGATTGCGCAACGCATCGGGATGACGTGACAACCGGACTCTGCCATCCCTCCTTCGCTGTCGTCGCTACGCTCCTCATTGCTTCGGAGGACAAGCCCCTCCGGAAAACGCACTTAAAATAACTTTTTCGAGTAACGAGTGCAATTGAAAATTGCATTTCAAGGCGGCTGGCACGGATTTCCGGTTTCAAAAGCAGATCAGCGCAGCCCTAATTTTTTGAGGAGCCACATCATCGGGCACCAGTTGCTGAAGGCCGACTGGAGCAGGTTAAGCCCGACAAAGGCCGTCAGCCAGAGCCAGTACGGGTTATGAAAATGCGCCAGGCCAAGGCTGGCCAGGATGAACGTTCCGGCTATACCCCTCAATATCCTTTCCATGCCTATGCTTCTTCAGTTTTCACTTTTTTGCGCATGGCCATGTAATAAATCACCGGCACGGCCGTGCGCGAGAGCAAAGTGGAAGCCACCTCGCCCGCCATGAGAGAAAGGGCCAGCCCCTGGAAGATGGGGTCATAGAGAATAACCGAGGCGCCCACCACCACCGCCGCGGCGGTGAGGAGCATGGGGCGGAACCGCTTGGCACCCGCATCTACCACGGCCTCCTCAAGCGGCATGCCCTCGGCAAGGCGCAGCTCTATGAAGTCAACCAGGATGATAGAGTTCCGCACGACTATGCCGGCACCGGCGATGACCCCGATCATCGAGGTGGCCGTGAAGAACGTGTCCATGAGCCAGTGGACCGGCAGAATGCCGACGAGGGTAAGCGGTATCGGGAGCATGATTATCCAGGGGACCTTGAAGGACTGGAACCAGCCCACCACGAGGACATAAATCAGCACCAGCACCACGGCAAAGGCCAGGCCCAAATCCCTGAAAACCTCGTAAGTTATCTGCCACTCCCCATCCCACTTAAGCGACCAGGCGTCTGACGATTCCGGCTGCCGGTTGAAATACTGCCGGATTTCCTTCTGCGCGGGAGCGGCATCAGGCGCAAGTCCGGGAGCGGCAATTTCCTTTTTGAGCCCCATGATCACGTAGACCGGGCTTTCAAACTCGCCCGCCACGTCGCCCATGACATACGATACCCGCAGGAGATTCTTGTGGAAAATGGGCCGGTCCTTGCGCAGATCTGTTACGGCCACCAGGTCCCTGACGGGAATCTGGGATCCGAAACGCGAAAGCAGCGAAAGATCGAGCACCGCATCAAGCGCGCCGCGTTGTTCTTTCGGGAGCCTTACGATGATGTCCACCGGCTCATATTCGCCGGAAAGATGCGCCAGGTCAACTTCACGTCCGTGGATGGCGGCGGCAACGGTTTCGGCCACGCAGTGGACCGGGATGCCGTTCAGGGTGGCCTTTTGCGCGTCAACCCGCAGGCGCAACAGTTTCTCCTGCGCCCGCCCCGGCACGGCAACGTCAGTTACCCCGCTGTTTTTGTCTAGGATCGCCTCGATTTTCGCCGCCATGTTCCTTTGGCCTTCAAGGTCCGGACCGTATATTTCCAGCACCAGGGTCGAAAGGACCGGCGGTCCGGGAGGCACTTCAGCCACCTGCACGCGGCCGCCGCGCCGGCGGACGATTTCATGTATCGCCGGCCTGACCGCCTTGGCAATGTCGTGGCTCTGCCGCTTGCGGTCATGCTTGTTCAGGAGGTTGACCTGGAGATCGGCCTGATAGGGATGCGACCTGAGGAAATAGTGGCGCACAAGCCCGTTGAAATTGTAGGGCGCGCTCGTGCCGACGTATGCTTCGATATCCTTTATTTCCGGCACCGTCACGAGGTATTCGGCGATTTCCCCGATGACCTCCGCGGTCGCGGCCAGCGCGGTGCCTTCGGGCATGTCGAGCACCACCTGGAATTCGTTCTTGTTGTCAAAGGGGAGCATCTTAACCTTCACCAGCTTGAGCGGCACCAGCGCCAGCGAAGCCAGCAGCAGCACGGAGAGCGAGGCCAGGAAAGCCAGGCGCACCTTGCTCCTGTAAATGAGCGGCTGCATGTACCAGCGGTATGATTTTGTGAGAAAGCTTTCGCCCTCATCCTTCCCGTGAGCACCGCTTTCGCGCGCATGGCCGAGGATCCACACCGCGGCCCAGGGCGTGGCGATGAAGGCGACGGTCATGGAGAAGAACATGGCAATGCAGGCGCCCACGGGTATGGGCCGCATGTACGGCCCCATGAGGCCGCGCACGAACGCCATTGGCAGGATCGCCGCCATGACCGCCAGCGTGGCCAGGATAAGGGGGCTCATGACTTCATTGACCGCCTCGATCGTCACATCGAGCATCCGGCGGCCGCGGTTGGCCGGCATGCGCAGGTGACGCACTATGTTTTCCACGTCCACAACCGGGTCATCCACGAGTATGCCGATTGAAAATATCAGCGCGAATAGCGTAATGCGGTTCAGGGTGAAACCGATAAAATAAAAAGAGGCCAGCGTCAGCGAAAGGGTCATCGGTATGGCGATGGCCACCACGCCGGCCTCGCGCCAGCCCAGTACCAAGGCGATGAGAAGGCTCACCCCGAAAACCGCAATCGCCATGTGCAGGAGGAGCTCGTTCGATTTCTCGTCGGCGGTGGCGCCGTAGTCGCGCGTCACGGTATAATTAATCCCGGGCGGTATGGCGGAGCCCTTGAGCGCCTCCACATGGCGGATGATTTTTTTACTTAGAAACGACGCGTTTGCGCCCTTGCGCTTGGAAACGGAAAGCGTCACGGCATCCATGGGCGCGCCGGCCGCGGCGCCGGCGAAACGGATATTGACAAAGCTTTCCGACTCATCCGGGCCATCCACGACCCTGGCCACATCTTTGAGGTAAACAACGTCGCCCTGGCTCGAATTGACGACGAGGTTTTCCAGGTCCGCCTTCGAGCGGAAAAAGCCGTCGGCCTCTACGTTTATGTATTCCGGCTCCGTTTGCAGGTGCCCGGCATCCAGCTTGACGTTGGCCCGCCGGACCAGACCCGCGATTTCGTTCGGGTTCATGATGCGGTCCTTGAGCTTCCGGCCGTCGATGAAGATCTGGAACTGGCGCTTGCGGCCGCCGATGATCTGCGTTTCCGATACATCCGGGATGGCATTGAGCGACTGCTGGACCATGGCGACTGTCCGGCGCAGCTCAAGGGGAGAATGGCCGGTGCCGCTGAAGGTCAGGCTCAGGATGGGCACGTCGTCGATCGAGCGCAGCTTAATCAGGGGCTGGCTGGAGCCCGCGGGCAGGAAGTCCAGGTTTGAATGCACCTTTGTGAAGAGCTTGATGAGGCTTTTTTCAATGTCATCCCCCACCCTGAAGCGCACGGTAATCATGGCCCCGCCCGGCTCGGATGAGGAATAGATGTATTCCACCCCGGGGATCTCCCACAGCTTGCGTTCGCCGAGGTTCACAATGCGGCGCTCGACTTCCTCGGCCGACGCTCCCGGATAGCTTACAAATATGTCGAACATCGGCACCGAAATCTGCGGCTCCTCCTCGCGCGGGATGTTCAACACCGCGGCCAGGCCCAGGAAGACCGAAAAGACGATGATCAGCGGCGTGATCTTCGAACGGGCAAAGTAGGCCACGGTGGCCGCTATGAAATGTGAGTCATGGGTTTTCATGGCGATTGGCCTTCCCCTAGCACCGAGGCCGCCTGAGCCTCGTCAAGCTGGCCGGACAAAAACATCAGGCGCACGGACGCGTTCTTCAAGCCCGCCAGCGCGGAATAATAGCCCTGGTATGTCATCACGTTCCCTTGGCGCATCTCGATCAGGTCCGCGATGGATTTACGGCCCTCCCGGTACAGCGGAAGCGCCATTTCCACCGCCCGGTCGGAATCGGCGGACATTTCCCGCAAAACCGGCACGTTGGACGAAAGCGATTCCAGCCTGGCATGCTCCGAGGTGATGTCCCTGGCGATGGAGTCAGCCACGGTGCTCCTGGCAAGTTTCATTTTTTTAAGCGCCAGTTGCGCCAGCGACACGCGGGAAGAATATCCCGGATCGAAGATATCCATGCTTGCCCGGAGGCCGACCGTGAAGTTTCCTCCCCCGGTCTGGAAATCCCTGGCGTCGGCCCTGACGTCGCCGAAGGCGCTGATGACCGGCCAGGCGCTCGACCTGGCGCCGGAGAGATTTTCCTCGCGGGCGCGCAAGGCCTGGTCAATCGCCTTCAGGTCCGGCCGCATCTGGCCGGCGCGCGACAGCCATTCCTGCAAGCCCGGCTCCGGGCCGGGCTCCTTGCCAAGGGCCCCCGCAAGGCGCAGCGGCTTGAAAGGATCCTCGCCCATAAGTATGTTCAAGAGAGCGTGCATGCTTTGCCTCTGCGCCGCGAAATTGTTGCGCGAGTTGCGCAAGCCGCCGCACATGACCCGGGCGGAATAATAATCGGCCCCCAGCACCACTCCTTTTTCCTTGAGGCTTTCCGCCTGCTTGATGTCGATTTCAGCAAGGCGGCAGGTTGCCTCGACCTTGCCCAGGATCATTTCAACCGCAAGGGCGTTGAGGTAGGAATCTGAAGCAAGCAGGACTGCTTCCATACGCATGAATTCCTCGTCATGCTTCGCGGCTTTAACCATGTGCCGGGCCTGCCGCACCCTTGATATCGTCTGGAAGGCGTTGAAGAGGGGAACTTCGCCGCGCAGGCCCACGTCGAAATTCATAAGCGCGTTGGGCCGGTTGAGGCGGTCCAGGTCGAAATCCTCCTGAGTGAAAGCCCTCTGGCGCAGGCGGGAGCCGAAGACATAGACCGGGTCGTCGCCGTATGTTGCGCCCGCCTGCGCCTGCAGCCCGGGCAAATAGCCGGCCTGGGCCTGCAGTTTGTTGGCAACGGCCAGCTCAACCGTGGCGGCCTGCTCCTTCAGCCTGGGGTAATAGGCCAGCACCTTCCGGCAGAATTCCTGAAGTGTAAGTACGGGAGCGGGCGGCGCGACGTCTGCGGCCGCGGAAAAATCTCCCGCTAACAGCACTATGGCACACGCGAGCCATGACATAGCCGACGCCGGACCACTGAAAACAATTGATCTCACATCTTCACCCGCGTGTCATTTGACTTGAAACCCTTACAGCCCGCGGACCGTATTTATCAGCATACAAGATAACCTCCCGCGCCTGCGCCTGCAATAAAAATAATCAGTTCCGGCGCTGGTTTTTCGCGCGGAAATTCCCTGCCCGATCATTTGCCTTGCCTGGCGGCGGAAAAGGATATAAACATCCTTCCTAACGGAGGCAAACATGACATTTTGCAAAGGAATGATACCGCCGCGAAAAGAGATCAATTACGAATTCCGGCGCCGGCTTGAACAGATCCACCTTCCCGGCCGCCGCGACCCGGCCCTCAATCCGGAGGCCGGCGAGGTTGAAATCGGCCGTTCCTGGCGCATAATTATTCCTTACACCGCCTCGCAGTTGCTGGTGAATGCCGCGCGCGACCTGCAGGATTTTCTCTTAGCAAGCATGGACACCTCCGTGCTCCTGGTGCGGGCCAGGAATTTCAAATCCGCCGCCTGCGCCGCAAGCCAGGCCATTGTTCTCGCGACCGCGAAAGATTTGCCCGAAGCCGGCAGGGGGCTCGGCAAGCCGCGCAGCTACCGCATCCTATGCACCGCACAGGCCGTAACAATTTGCGGATTTGACGACCGCGGCGCCGCCCAGGGCGGTTTTTACCTTGAAGACATGATGAATTTCCGCGAGGCGCCGTTCATTAAAACCGGCGAAGTTACAAGGGAGCCCGTCTTCTCGCCGCGCATGGTTCATTCCGGATGGGGCCTTGACCAGTTTCCGGATGCGCACCTGAACGCGATGGCCCACCACGGCTTCGACGCCATCCTCGTGTTCGCGCGCGGGGTGGATGCTTCATCCGTCGGCTACCTGGATTTCAACAGCCTTGTTGACCGCGCCGCCGCATATGGGCTCGACGTCTATTTTTACAGCTACCTCAAAAGCACAAAGCACCCCGACGAGCCGGATGCGGCGCAATACTACGACAGCACCTATGGGGCGCTCTTCAAGGCCTGCCCGCGCGCCAGGGGAATCGTCATGGTCGGGGAATCGGTGGAATTCCCCAGCAAGGATGAGAGAACGACGGGGCGCCCCTGGAACGCTCCGGCTGAAAACGGCCTCCCGCCTACCAAGCCGAGCCCGGGCTGGTGGCCTTGCCGCGATTACCCGCAATGGATCGAAATGGTCAGGGACTCTGTCCGTAAATATAACCCGGCCGCCGACATCGTTTTCTGGACTTACAACTGGGGCGGAACGCCGGAAAAAGACCGGCTGGCATTGATCAAGTCACTGCCGGATGACATCACCCTGCTGGTCACTTTCGAAATGTATGAAAAAATACGCTGGCAAAGCATCTGCCACACCTGCGTCGATTACACCATTTCTTTCGCCGGCCCCGGCCGGTATTTCACGTCTGAGGCGAAGGAAGCCCGCCGGCGCAAAATCCGGCTCTACACGATGTGCAACACCGGCGGACTGACGTGGGATTTCGGGGTTGTGCCCTATGAGCCCGTCCCGATGCAGTGGGCGCGCAGGCACCGTGCGCTTTTGAAGGCAAACCGGGAATGGGGACTGAGCGGCCTGATGGAATCGCATCATTTCGGCTGGTGGCCCAGCTTCGTAAGCGAACTGGCCAAGTGGGCTTACTGGACCCCGAGCACCCCGGCCGACCGGATACTGCAGCTCATCGCCGCGCGCGATTACGGCCGGGAAGCTTCCCCTCTTGTCATGGAAGCCTGGAAATTCTGGAGCCGCGCCATCTGCCGCTACGTTTCAACGGATGAGGACCAATACGGCCCCTTCAGGGTGGGGCCCTCCTACCCCTTCGTGTTCCACCCGAAAAACCTTCACAAGCATTTGCTCGGCAGAAATTTTTCTATTCCCTCCGTCCCCCACGCCAAGTTTGGATCCAGAATCGTTGTCTCCGATTACACCCCGCTCGACAACGACAGGCAATCCCCGTTTTCCATGCGGATAAAACCCGAACTTAGAACCCTGGGCACAATGCTGGCCCTGTGGCAGAAAGGAATCGACCGCCTTGAAAAGTCAAAACCACTCGTGCCCGCCCGCAAGCTGCCGGCCCTTGAAAACCTGCTGAACCTCGGGCTTTTCATGCGTAACTGCATCCGCACAACCCTAAACATAAAGGAATGGTGGATACTGAACCGAAGGCTCACGAACGCCTCCGGCCGGAAATCAATTTTAAAGCTGCTGGATGAAATCGAGGCCCTCGCCCGGCGCGAAATCGCCAACGCCGAGTCAACTATCCCCCTTGTTGAGCGCGATTCCCGCCTCGGATGGGAGCCATCCATGGAATACATGACGGATGCCGAGCACCTGCGATGGAAAATTGCCCAGGTTAAATCGGTTATCGCCCGGGAAATTCCCGCGTACCGGCGCACAACCATGCTCTGAGTCCACACCCGCAGGGCGTGTCAATATTCGCGCGCAAGCAGGCTGCGTTTTCCGGCCAGCATCGGCAGGAAAGTGGCCGCCACCGTGACCGCCGCCAGCCAGGCTACCGATGCCAGTATGCCATAGATATAAACGCCGCGGCTCATGTGGCCGCTCAAGTATTCATGGCTGATAAATCCGAACGGAATTATGGCCAAAATGATGTAGGCCAGGCTCAGCACCAGGTTGAACGTTCCCCCGAATCCGGATATGATCGCCACCGGGTTGGTCTGCTTGAGGTTCATGAACACCGCCCCCAGCCCGAGCGCCAGCCCGCACAGGCCGAACGAGAGGGCCACGGCCATGAGAACGTTGACGGCAAGAACGTAGTGGCTCACGTCGAGCATGAGGGCCGAAACTGTCAGGAGCGTTCCGCTCACCAGGAGCATCACCGCGACCGCCAGGGCGAACTTGTACTTAAGGACGCGGGCCATCCCTGTCGGCGACAGGCCGATGAGCCAGAAAGCGTGGCCTTCAAGGCTGACTTGCGGAAATATGAACCGCGAGCAGAACGAACACATTATGGTCGCAAGGCTGAAGACGTTCAGGAAAGAAATCAGGTTGCGCCAGACCGGCGTGACCAGGTTGTAATGCAGGTTGCGCAGGTTGAAGAAGTATATACCCAGCAATCCGAAAAAGAGCAAACCCTGTATCACCTGGACCGGGTCGCGCAGGAAGGTGCGGATATCCTTCAATATCACCGCCCGGCACTCGGAAGGCAGCAGGCGCGCCAGCAGGCCCGCAAATCCAAGGTCGCCGGCCCGGCTGATTCCCCTGCGCCACGCGGCGGCCATCACTTTCTGCCAGGCGCGGTAATAAAATTTTTCGCCCGCCCATTCCACCGCAAGCGACACCACAAGCAGGCTGGAAGCCAGAACTCCGAAAAGCAGCGCGCCCCTGTCCCACCGCTCCCGGACCAGGGC
>Ga0172380_10009832_pt1 | contig 10124 bp, 13 predicted proteins | sample Leawe162metaG_FD_119747 | JGI IMG/M metagenome (GOLD analysis project Ga0172380, IMG submission 119747) | Leachate microbial communities from a municipal landfill in Southern Ontario, Canada - Leachate well 162 metaG | ecosystem: Engineered > Solid waste > Landfill > Unclassified | place...
GTTCGTCATGGTCATAAATTCTCTTAACAGCATCAGCGAAAAATTCATCATTCTCCATAGAGAGATTGATTTTATGTTTTCTGTTTTTAACTGTTGTTAGCCAATGTTTATAAAGAACATTAAAAAAATCTTTGTCAACTTTACTAAATCCGAATCTATTCTGAAGAGAAATGATATCCGCTTTAGTTTTATCCCAACGAATATCAAACTGAAAATGTGACATCTTCAAATTATAATATCCTTCAGGAGTTAGAAATCCTTTTTCAGTAAATTCTAAAACTTTATTATAAACATTTTCTGGAATTTTATGACCATCACCAAGTTTTACAATAGGCTCATCAACATAAAAATAATCAAAATCTTTTGGACTTCTCCAAGAGCTTTCAAATTTATTCATTGCTGTTGAGCCTATAATAATCATTATTCTTCCAATACTTTACGTTCTGCTTCTAAATCACGATTCTCAGCAAGTTCAAGTGTGAAAAGTTCTGGATAACGTTTAGCAAGTTTCGCAATATTTCTTGCGAATGTATCACCAAATGTTCCACCAACGGCACGAAGAGCTAGTGCTACATACCATGTAATATCACCGTTCTCTTCACGAATGTTCACATCATCAATTGATTTACCTTCAATTAAAGAGTAAAGCAATTGTTCAGCAACTTCACCAACCTCAGACTGAATACCAAGAATTGCATGATACAAGTCCATTACTTTTTGGTCAACTTTATATTCCACATTAGTTATAGAGTCGAAAAGTGTATCGATTTTATCAACGTTTGATTGTAATAATTTATAAGCATCTTCAGCTCTTGCATCAGCTTTTGAAACATCTGTTTTGTAAAAAATAATTCGTTTTTGTTTATCAGCGTCGATTCCACTTTCAATTACATCTGTTAATGCGTAAACATCTCCAACTGTAAGCACCATATCTTCGGGTTTGGTGGGGGCAGTTGTTCTGCCTGATTTTTCTAGGTATTCAATACTATCCATTTAGTAGTCTTCATCTTTCTCTTTTTCGAAGTAGCTTAAATCTACTTTCCAATTTTCAATTGTTCCATCTTCTTTAATGTCCATGATGATATAATCACCATATCCATTACCTTTAGGGCAAAGGATGGAAGGAACATATCCATCACTCACCGTAATCAATTCATCGTTATCCCAAAGTTCGTATGTACCAGCATCTGCAACTTTATAATGAATTGATGCTCGATTTCCTTCAGGCCAGTTCATAATTAAACCAGTCTTTAAATCAATTTTTAAAACCCATAAATCGTCTTGACGACATGGCATTTTAGGGTCTTCATCGGTTTCATCTATACCGTTAAGAGTAGAATCTTCCCAATATCTTGGTTGAGCATTCACAACTAATGTTGTGACTTCTCTTTCAGTAATTGTTTTAACTTTAATTTTATAAGTCATTTATTCTCCGTATTTTAATAAGAAATCATTTGAGATTGCTTTGAAACTGAAATCTCTATCATGTGATTTGAAAACTACACCTTCGCGAATTTTAGAATTATATCCAGCTCCGTTTGCAAATTTAATCATATCTTCAATTGAATTAATTCCAATTTCTTTTAGAGTAACTTTTGCATGAAGAATTGGAACATGTTTCAAACCAAATTCATTCACAATTTTCATACGGTCATCTGGAGACATATACTTACCAGCTTTGACATCAAAGATATCAAAAACAAATAAATCATTCTCTGTAAGTGCATCTTTATTTCCTTGAATAGAGGGACCACAAAGCTCACCAGAAATTTGAATAAGAGTTTCATAGTCTTGAACCTTAGTAATCAAATCATATTTTCTAGCAACATTCACGAATGCATCACCTTCGTTCTCAATCTTTTTAGAAAGATTTCTAGAACAAACATGAACTTCATCAGCCAAATCTTTAAGAATTGAAAAGCTTGAACCATCCATCTTAATAGAAATTTCGAACATCTCATCATTATCAATTGCATGAGTGATATATTTCTTCATGTTTTGGCAACGCTCTTGGTCAGTTTTTCTACCACAAGAAGGGAAGTTTCCACGACTTTTACCAGACATTACTTCTGGAGAAAGTTTTTCGTACTTCAAAATTCCTAAAAGTTCTGTAAGGTCTGCATCAATTGATAAGATTTCTGTAGTTCCATCAGCTTTCGTAAATTTAAAAACTTCGGGGCTTTCTTGATAAACATTTGCATCATCTAATGATAAAATTAATCCTTGGGAAATTTGTCCACGAAGTTTAATTGTTTTCAGGCGTTGACCATCAACGTTCAAATAGATTTTTGGATAATCACTTTCTTTGGTTAAGAATGGTGCAAGTGTATGAGGAACCCAAGAGTCAATCTCTAGATAAACTACTTGTTCTCCGACAGTATGAACACCTTTTTTAACTACGACTTGCCAACCATCAACGATAGCGAGTTCAATTTTATCAGCCCCATCTATTTCTTCTAGACGTTCAATAGTTCTAATTGTTGCTAATTTTCTTTCCATTATTATTCCTCAGTTGTAAAGTTATTTAAAATACTGTCGAAAATTTCTTGAATTTTTTCCAATGTATCCGCTTCAGTTTTATCTAACCTGATTTCTTTTTTACGTGGCAAGAACAAGGAAGATTTTTTACCTTCACTATGCATGATATCGTTAAAAGTAACTGCCATGATTTTATTCATAAAATATCCACGGTCAGCGTTCATGTCTTCACGTTCTTTATCAGAGAACCCAGAAACGTTTACTTCAAGTAATCCACATAAAGAGCGACATTCAACAGAGCCAAATGTTTTTGCATTCTTCCCGTTTCCAGCATTAAATCCAACAATTTCTAGGTCACATTCAGCATCAATTTTGAATTTGAACATTTCTGTTGAATTACCATCTTTCCAAAGAGTCGTAGGAATCTTTAGAATAGTTCCTTCACCGCCAGTCGAAATTTTTTCAACGTAATGAGCTAAAGCTTCTTTCATTGAATATACAACTCGTGTTTCAACCAATTTGATATCATCAGAGTTTGCTCTTTTGAGAAGGTCTGTTAATCCTGCAAGACGTTCCGAATATGGTTTTGTAGTCTTCTTCATTTGATAAACATCAATTAAAGGAACCATATCCCACACCACAAAGATAATTCTATATTTTGCTGTGTTTAAAGAACCTTGTTGAAGAATAGAATTCAACATTCCATTACCAATTTCACGAGCTAGAACAGTTTCATTTTCCATGTCTTCAACAAGAAGTTCTCCATGAAATTGGAACCCAGAACCACCCGAATTGTTCAAAGAGCTTGTGATGTGTGAAAAGAACTCTGGAGGGAACATAGACCCATTACGAGACATTACATCACTACCACCAATAGCCTTGATATCAAAGTTTGCAAACATACCATCAAGCTTTTCTTGAGACAGAAGACCTTCAGACCATTTAATTTTGTCTTTCTTCATATCTTTCAATAAAGCGCAACGTTGATAAGGTTGTTCAGGAACAAGATTAGGCCAAGTTTTATTGGCTGTAGATGTAGAAACACCACATTTTAAATCTCTTCCGATAATCAAGCGCAATACTTCACCATCATCAGAGGTAAGACCATCGAGAAGTTCATTAACAAGTTCATGAGCTGCATGACCTGTAACTTCCCTAGATACAATCTTTTCATCTAACGTATTAAGTGCCGTGTTCAAATCAATTGGCGAAACAATTTCTTTATTTCTTGTAATCAATTTCTTGATATAATAATTTTTGCGTGGGTTAAGAGTCATCTCAATAACTCTTTCTAGCAATTCATTGTTTTCTTCACGTTGAAGAAGTTGTTCTTTAAAGATACGCGAATTGTTAGAACGTAATTCTTCAATAATTGGATAAATCATTTATGTTTCCTTATGATACGAATGTTACTTCTACTGGTGTTTTACTAGTCATGACAATTGCAGGAAAATATTCACGCAATTTATTCAACCACCACTCAGCAGTTTTAATAATGAGATGTGCGTTTCTACCATCTGGTAAAATATTTGCAGCTTCTCTTGTAAACACAACGAAGAAAAGTCTTCCTTCGGGTGCTTGTAAATCTTGGAGATGTGTTAAAACAGCATCTAAATGTTCTGGTTCGATATGTTCAAAAACGTCAGTTGAAATAATCAAATCAAATTTTTGTTCTGGAAGTTTGTTATATTTCTCCATTGCTGGGTCATAACCGACAACCTTACTTTTAACCATTGCGTTTTGTAGGTGTTCAAGTAAAACACCTTTACCACAACCGTAATCTAGAATTGAACATCCAGAATACATTTCTCTAAGAAGTGGGTCTAATTGTTCGATATGCTTAATACCAGTAATCCCCCAATTGGCTTCTTTATGTTTTTCAATTAAAATATTTTTGTAGTCTTCAGTAATCATTTAAAATTCCGTTGTGTGTTGTAGCATAATCATTAATTTACTTTTAACAAAGTATTCGTATAGTTTTTTATGATTTCCAATCTTAGGAATTTCATATTCAATCATAATTGCATCTTGTATATCCTGTGGTATCAAATCGAAATCAATTAATTTTCTATTTCTTTCAAAATTTTCTTTGAGAGTTGGATTAGCTTTACAAAATTCTTCTGGAGAAAGTTTATCCCAAATTACCAATTCTTTTTCAAAAACGCTTGGTTGACGTTTTGCTGGATTGATTAAAGTATCACCATCACTTTTAATATTTGGAATACCATCATCACCAGCTTTGATAATGTGTCTCATTAATAAACAATGAGGATTATCATTCACAAGAAACTTCTTGGCTCTAAGAGAGTATTGCTGAACCCAAGTATATTTTTGGAGTTGCATAAAATCTTCATCAGAAGAAATGATAAGAATCTTTTCTTTAATATTCTTACATAATGTCGCAATAACATCATCAGCTTCAACTTTAGAAATTTGAATAACTTTATAAGGAAAGTTTTCTTTAATATCTCTTGTAATCTCGCTGAGAATAGAACCTAAGAAAGACCAATCAATATAGGACTTCTCTTTAGCAGCTGCTCTATCAGCTTTATAAAATTCAAATAAATCTTTTCTCCAATAATTTCTGGAATCACAGCACAAAACCAATTCACCGAATTCTGCTTTATGTTTTAACTTATATTGTCGGATTAGATTAAAGACGGTTGCTTTCATAAGCATAGCGTCATGGTTATCACCAAGCTTACCTTGACCAGAAGCAAGAATGCTTGCGTAGGTAATATGGCTTAAATCACACAGTATCATTATTTTTTCTTGTTTCAATTCTATCTAGGGTTTGAGTGTCAACTTCCGTAATGGTTTGACAATTTGGAGGCAATGCTCCAAAAAAACTAATTGATAATTGGTTTGAAATATCTTTTACCTTTAAAAAATTATCAACCATATCATGACAATTAGCAATGTTGTACTTACGTCTTTCTAATTCTGATAAAATATCAATTATATATTTTTCAGAAATCGTGCTGTACACACTTGAATATTTTTTAGCAAGAATCTTTTTCAAATTTTCGCTAAAGGAAATTATGTTACTTTTCATTAATACGCCTTTAAAATGATTGTATCTGGGGAAAGTCTACCGTTTAATGGATATCCAGTAGTTTTAATTGTCTCCATAAATTTACGTTGTTCTACCTTACTACAGCTCATTAGAATTGTCAAATGATTTTCTGGATTTCTTAATGTTTTCATTAAAGATTTTTCTGGAAGGTAATTATAAATTGTTAAACCTTTTACAGTTAAGCCAACTTCAGACACAAAATTTGATAATTTGCGTGTCTTAGTATTGTAGACCCATAGAGAAGTTGAGCCAATAATTTTTTCTGGGGGAATAGATTTCAGATTGAGTTCGGCAAATTCTTTCAAATATTTTAGTTTTTTTACTAACATCGTAGGAGATTTTTGCTTAGTTGTTCTGCGAATTGATTTTGTCTTTTTCACAAAGCTTGCAGCGGTTTCCATGGCTGTTTTAATATTGTTTAAACCGTTCAAACAGTTTTTGATATATTCTTTAGAAGGGTATGACTTTACTAAATCTTTGTCTGATAATTCAACAATTTGTTTCTCATACCATTCTTTGACTTTAGCTTTATCAGCACTTGGAAAACGTTGAATAATATCTTGTAATAATGGAAGAGATTTTTCTAACATCACCAAATCCATATATTTTTCAAATTCACTTAATAATTGTATAGTCTGAGATTCTTTGTTAGAATTTGCTGGTAAAACTTCATTATCAATTGTTTTATCTTTTTTATAAAGCGTTGAAAGTTCTGTGATAGTTTCTTTCAAATTAGTAATCTTTTCTGAAGGGAATTGATAACCGTTATTATGAAGCCAACAAATAGCACCAATATTTCTGAATTCATATTCAGGAATAGAGGTTAGATTGTCGCTCATAAATTGTTTTGCAAATTCTTTGAGTTCTTTGAGTTCATAAACATAGTTAGCATAATTTAATGCTTTTACCAAAGATAATTGGTCTTTAATGTTTGAAATGTCTGGGAATGTATATCCATCTAAGGATTGTTTAATTCTTCTGGTAGGTTTTTTACTTTTCATTAATTTCTCTTTAAATATATTCAAAATATATAATAATTTATAATTAATGTCAAGTGAAATTAATCACCAGCGAAAACGTTTGGAGAACCTTGTATTACAGCAGAGCCACAGGCTACGGGGTCGCCAATTCTACCACATTCTATACCATTTATAAAAACGGAAGATGACCCCTCTGCTAAGACAGAAGAGTGACAAGTGGTGCAGCAATGGACAGCCCATGAATCACCTTTGCGGTGAATTCCGATAGAATTTACAAAAACATTTGAAGATGCTTGATTATTAGGTCTTGATGGAAAGCAACCATGACCAGAACATTTATCACCTAATCGTGCAATATTTGACATATTTTACTCCTAAAACTATTTATAATACCCAAGGCTTTTCATATAATCAATAAAAGCAGCGGGTGGTAATGTCGAAAGAGTTTTTCCTTCAAAATAATCAATAATAGTTTGGTCGCGCATAATCGACCAATCTGGTAAAACTTCAAATCTAAATTTCTTTTTTTCTTCAACGGTAATAGAACTATCAGAAATATTTTTATAAATTGCCAAAACTGTTATTAAAATTTTGAAACTGTTAACTTCTCCATACGAGCCAATTGCCGTTGTCGGTGTGTCTAATAGAGATGCATAATTTTTAGAGTAATAAACAATTTTTGGTTCCGTATTTATAAACCTTGTTTCATATAGATAATAACCAGCTGGTGGAGAAAAATAGCTTTCTGGAGCAATGTTAATATATTCGCTTGCATTAATAGAAACGTTTTCTAGTGTCACATTTGTTGTAGCGTTCTTGAACAAGAATGGAACAGCTGTTGATATTGCTGTTAACGTACCAAGAGATTGATTAAATGTACCATTAGTTTTAAGTAAAGATTGGGAATCTAAAGTGGTATTAGAAAGACTTTTTGAGAGACTTGATGATAATTTTACAACTCCATGTACAATACCCGACAATGATTCCAGTGTAGTATCTATGACAGCACTTTTATAAAACTGACCAGTAGAATTTAATGTAGTATCAGAAAGAGTGTTTGAAGATGTTCCTCGAATAAGACTTGCAGCAGTAGCGGAAGATGTTAACACAGAAAGAGTTTTTGAAACGCTTGATGATATTTTAAGAACGGCAGTTGACGAAGAAGTTAAATTACTCAACGTTTTGTTAACAACAGTATAGTCAAAAACATCACCAACAAGATTTCCAGAAACGTTGTCAAGATTAATGAGAGCCGAAGCAAAAACGTTCGTTTGTGTAGTTAGTTCTGAAGGTTGACCAGATAAATTAAGGTTTGCGGAACCAGCTTCTAAAACCCTTGTTATTATGAATGAAGATGTTGGCGGATTATTTACGACATTAATTGCTGGTTCCGCAATTAAACTAGTATTTAAAGAGGGGGTAAGAGCTATGGTAATACCAAGCATATTATACAAATAACCGCTTTCAGCTGTCGCGGTTGTTGCAGAGACAACACCAGCTGCAACCTTTGAAGCGTACCAACCATATTGTGTAGAACCCTGCCACCTATTATAGCCTATAAACCCAGACGCAGTTCCTAGAGATGCATTAGCATTCTTAGTAATTATCCATGTATAATCATCAGTAACACGGTCATATGATAAAATATTCAGAACTAATGTATTGTTTATGGTAGTAGTTATCGAGGGCATATACAAAGTAGTTGAATTATTTGTAACCAATGTCTCAAATTTATGGAAGGGAGTTGTTGTATCAACACCGTCATAGCATGAAATATAAACATCTCTGTAATAGCCGGGAGAACCGGCCACAAATGTTACGGATGATGGGTCTCCCGTATCCCAAAATTTATAATATATGAAAGTTTTATATGAATGGAAAGTTGAGTATGTGGTAGAGCCAGTAATAGTATAAAAAGTCCAGCCAGATGGTGTTGGCGGTGTTGTACCAGTATCTTCGGTAACGACATATGCTAGATAGAATCTACCACTGGATGTTGATGGTAAAGTTATCACTGCATCATTATAGATGTTTGTATTGGCATATGCGGACGCTACGTATACGGGAAGTTGTGGCAATGCGAACCCCTATTATGAAATAGTTATAGAACCAGCAGATAAATCATGTTTGACTGTAAATGTTTCTAAATTAGCAAGAGATATAGATGAACCATAATCCCACCAGCCAATTAATTCATTATTAGTTGCTGATGCATTGTATAACACTGCATATCGAAATGGTCCAAATGCACCAGTTGCAGAAAAAACAACATTATTTATAACAAGTTTATAAATACCAGAAGAAGTCGAAGAGGATACCTGCGTTGCTTGTATCCCACCAGTTACATATCCACCTGTTGCGGAAATTTGAGTAATATTTGATAATACTGTATTAGAAGTTGATGGTGCTGTATTTGTTAAACAAATTTTTAATGTGTCGGAGCCAAGGTTATGAACTTTTTCAGCCATAGCTTCTCTAAAACTAGTAAACAGGTTTAGAGATGCCATTATGCATTTCCGTCAGTAAGAATAAATGTTGTTACAGTAAACGCTTGACCAGCCGTAAACGATACACTATCTACAGTCATATCACCACCAGAACCAGTAATAGTTACAGAGCCTTGAATGTGACATGTTGTTCCAGTAGAATCATAAATTCTAAAATGAGCTGCCGTACCAGTGGCATCAGCAGAAGTGTCTTCCCATGTACCTGTTTTTGATTTGGAACCAGATGAAGCTGCTGTCATCCAATCTGATGGTAAGTTAGCCGTTGCTAAAACTGTTCCAGAATCTGCTGCTGCACAGTTTACGGGGGCAGCTCCTGAACGTACTTTTAGAATTGCTGATGTTCCTGTTGCGGTTTCGATAGCATCAAGACGAGCATTTCTAATGTTTGTTGAAAGTTGAATAGTCATTTAATAATCTCCAATAATATAATCTATTTATCATTGGAAGATAGATAAAAACTATGCAATTCACTTTTTCTCTCTAATACCAAACGATTCCAAAATTTACTTTTTGGCTTTTTAATTTTATTTGAAATGTATGCAATAGATTTAATAATTGGCTTTTTGTAACCAGTTAAAAATTCTCTAGCCGTTTTACGAGCTAATAAGAGAGCTTTCATTTCTGTAGGATTTTTCTTAGAGGATTGTATAGTTTTCTCTGTATTATGAAGACCTAAATCTACATACTGAAATTGACCTTTTTCAAGAACAACTCCGCAAACATTTGATGGGTATTTTGAGTGTTGAGTTCTGGTCATGATAACACTTGCAACAAGTTCCATCTCTTGTTCGGATGGTTGTCGGACTTCCCAATACAAAGCTTTGGTGAGACAGTCAACTTGCTTTGTATCTGGTTGTGTTATAACGAGATTGGCGTGTTGGATATTATCCGTATTTGCATTTGCCAGTGGTGCAAAATATAAAAAGATTCCTAAAATAATAATCAGGAATCTTTTATAGAAAACCTTTTTAGGTCTTAGATGAGTGGTAGTCATGACTTTTACGGAGTTTTTCTGCATCACCTAATCGATGAAATACACCGATTGAAATCCATGTCTTTGGAACATATGTTTGGAGATGTTTA
>Ga0172380_10009834_pt1 | contig 10123 bp, 9 predicted proteins | sample Leawe162metaG_FD_119747 | JGI IMG/M metagenome (GOLD analysis project Ga0172380, IMG submission 119747) | Leachate microbial communities from a municipal landfill in Southern Ontario, Canada - Leachate well 162 metaG | ecosystem: Engineered > Solid waste > Landfill > Unclassified | place...
GCCCAGGACATCACCGAACGCAAGCACTACGAAGAGAACCTTCGCTTTCTAAGCACCCACGATTCACTCACCGGCCTCTACAACCGTGCCTTCTTCGAGGCAGAAATGAAAAGGCTGGCGGCAAGCCGTGATTACCCGGTCAGCATAATTATGGCCGATATTGACGGCTTGAAACTTGTTAACGATACCTGGGGGCACAGCCGGGGTGACTGCGTCATCCGCGCAGCCGCCGAATCGATTTTGACCGCTTATCGTGCCGGCGATGTTGTTTCGCGTATTGGGGGCGATGAATTCGCCGTGTTGCTGCCACGCACCGCTGAAGAGGCCGCAATGAATGCAGTTCAGCGCATCAAAAATGGCTGCAATTCGTTCGCAGTAGAGCAACCCGGTTATTTTCAGGGGCTTTCGCTGGGCGTGGCGACAGCCCGCTCTTCGGCCGAGCTTGAAAATGCCGTAAAACAAGCCGATGCCCGCATGTACCAAGACAAAAAGGACAAAAAAAACAGACCAGCATATCAACATAATAATGACTGACATCAACAGCAGGATGGAACCCACTGGACAAGTTACAATTCTCCAGTTTTCCTGCTAATTGTTTTGCGCCCCCAACCAATTATAAATATCAACAATCTGTTGATGTACACCTATTCACATCCCCCAACCTGGCAATGGAATTTACACCATTTACGAAAAAAGTGTTGACTCGGCGGTTTTTCTGTTGTAAATATCCATTTCTCTTATGAGCCGCTAGCTCAGTCGGTAGAGCACCTGACTTTTAATCAGGTGGTCGTTGGTTCGACCCCAACGCGGCTCACCAATAATTCCGGGGAGCTATGGATATTGGGCCATAGCTCCCCGTTTTTTTGGGCATATAGCTTAGCTGGTAGAGCAGCCGACTCTTAATCGGCAGGTCCTTGGTTCGATCCCAAGTATGCCCACCATTTTAGAGGCCTCACACCCTTGCGAGGCCTTTTTTATGCAGCACACTTACCCAGCAACCCAAAATCATTTAACAGCTGTTCCTATAAGCCTTGATACACATTATGGGCACTCAACCGCGACAAAACAATTACAGTCAATACCTGTTTTTGACGCAATAAAAAACAGAAGGTGCTTAAAAAAACTGTTGACTAGCCATTCGGTTTAATGTATTTATTTACGTCTATTGCGTCTTTATTGGGCAAGGTGCCGTTACAAACGGCCCTGACGCATTAGTCATTCAACGTCCCCTTCGTCTAGCCCGGCCCAGGACACCGCCCTTTCACGGCGGCGACACCGGTTCAAATCCGGTAGGGGACGCCAAATTTCAAAAAGGTCACTTTTCTTAAGAGAAGTGGCCTTTTTTCTTTACCGCGAGGACGTCATGGCAGCAGAAATCAGGGAATCCGATATCAGAGTGGAGTTTTATCGAACATCCGGACCTGGTGGGCAACACAAGAACACCACGGATTCAGCCGTACGCATTCGCCACCTGCCGAGCGGGATAGTTGCTCAAGCCTCTGAGAGCCGCTCCCAAGCCCAAAACCGCGAATCAGCAATGAATCGTTTGAGATTGGCCTTGGAGAAGCGTGAACGAAAAATCAAGAAGCGAATTGCAACCAGCGTACCACGAAAAACCAAGGAAAAGCGTCTGGCCGAAAAGCGGATAATAGGACAACGCAAAAAACTACGTACAAGCCCAGATGACCAGGGATAGAAACGACCCTGCCTGCTCGTTACGACAATGAGTCACCTCTCACCTGTTGAACCTACCGCCGCAGTCACGCTCGTCTCCCCGTATTTTTTCTATTGCATGACCGATCACCGGCCAGACCGCCTCCAGATTTTCCAGGGATCCCTTGGGACTGCCGGGCAGATTTATGATCAGAGATCGGGAGCGAATGCCCGCCACGGCCCGGGAAAGCGATGCCATAGGGGTCTTCTCAAGACTTTTCAGCCGCATCAACTCGCCGATGCCAGGAATCAAACGTTCCACGACTCGCATGGTTGCCTCTGGGGTCACATCCCTGGGCGACACCCCTGTGCCGCCTGTAGTCAAAATCAACTCGGCTACATCGCTGTCGGCCCATTCCGTCAAGGTGGCAGCAATCATATCGCAATCATCCGGAATGACCAACGAAAGAACCGTCTGCACCCCTTTGCCCACCATCCAGGCTGCCAGACCCGGACCGCTTTCATCAAGCCGTTCGCCGCGGGCGCCCTTGTCGCTAAGCGTAAGAATCGCCGCTTTCATGATGCCACCTCACGACGGTAGACGCCGCTCTTGCCGCCTTCCTTGTACATAAGCTTGATCTCGCCGATGGTAATGGATTTGTCGCATCCTTTGCACATATCGTAGATAGTCAGAGCAGCCACCGCAGCACCGGTCATGGCCTCCATCTCTACCCCGGTCCGCTCAAAGGCGCGCACCATGCATCTTACCTCTATCCGCCCAGCAGCATGATCCATATCAAATTCCACGGTAACAGCGTCCAAGGCCAAGGGATGAGAGAGGGGAATTAAATCCGGCGTTTTTTTAGTCGCCATGATGCCTGCCAGGCGGGCGACCCCAAGAACATCTCCCTTGGCAATATCCTTGTTCTGTATTGCGCTTAACAATCCGGACGGAAGCCGTACCTCAGCCATTGCAACCGCCATACGGGAGTTGGCCTTTTTAGCGCTCACATCTACCATTACAGCATGGCCCTGTTCGTCAAAATGGTTAAATTCCATGGGGTCCGTCTCCTGACTTGGTTGGGAATGCACCAACCATCTTTATCGTCCTCGTGCCCTGCCGGGCGCATCAAGAAAAAGGGCGTGATTCACATCACGCCCTTTTGAACCAACAATCAGAACATTGCCGGTTATCCGAACGGGTTGCGCAAGATGATGGTCTGATCGCGGCGCGGCCCAACCGAAACCAGCACGATCTGGCAACCAGCCAACTCCTCGAGTCTGCGCACATACGCCTGAGCGTTTGCAGGCAGTTCCGTAAATGTTCGAGCCGCAGTGATATCAGCTTTCCAGCCGGGCAACTCCTCGTAGACCGGCTGGCACTTCTCGAAAACATCCAGGCTCGCAGGCAACGTCTCCAGCAGCTTCCCTTCGTAGGTGTAACCGGTGCAAACCTTGATGACATCGAAGTCACTCAGTACATCCAGCTTGGTAAGAGCAATACCAGTCAGTCCATTGACCCGCACCGAATACCGGATAACCATGGCATCAAACCATCCGCAACGCCGCGGGCGGCCGGTAGTGGCACCGAATTCCCCGCCGGTCTGTCTAAGTTGCTCTCCCGTATCCTCCAATAACTCTGTAGGGAACGGGCCACTCCCCACCCTGGTAACATAGGCCTTGGAGATGCCTATAATCTCGTTGATATCCCTGGGACTGACACCTGAACCGGTACAGGCACCACCGGCACAGGTGGACGACGAGGTCACGAACGGATACGTGCCGTGGTCAACATCCAGCAACGTACCCTGGGCCCCTTCGAAAAGCGCCTTTTTGCCCGCCTTGAGATCCTTGCTGAGAATCAGGGAGGTGTCTGCCACGTAGGTACAAAGCTTGGCCGCATACCCCTGGTACTCTTCCAGAATCGCATCGTAATCGCACCGTGGCTCACCAAGAAGTTTTTCCAGGATAAAGTTTTTCTCGTCCAGAGCCTCCCGCAGCTTGCGGGCAAAGACATCGGGGTTGAGAAGATCCATAAGGCGAATGCCGCGGCGGCCGATCTTGTCCTCGTAGCACGGCCCAATGCCACGTCCCGTGGTACCGATCTTTTTGTCGCCGCTCTTGGCCTCGCGGGCAATGTCAATCTGTTTGTGATACGGCATGATGACATGCAGCGATTCCGAGAGCAGCAGACACGCGTCGTCCTTGATCCTTCCCGATGCCTTGAGCTTGGTGATCTCCATGATAAAGACCTCCGGGTCCAGCACCACGCCATTACCGATGATGCAGCGTTTGCCTTCGTGTAAAATACCCGAAGGGATCAGGTGCAGAACGATCTTCTCATTCCCCACTACCAGCGTGTGCCCGGCATTATTGCCCCCTTGGTAACGCACAATGTCATCGGCGTATTCGGTATATATGTCAACGACTTTGCCTTTACCTTCATCACCCCACTGCGCACCCACCACAACAACATTTGCCATGTCTAGTCGTCTCCCTGGCTTTCTTCTATGAATTTTATGAGACCATCCTGCTCCAACAACTCCCTGCTGATGCGAATCTTGCGGCCATCGCGAATGCGCACGGCACAATAATTTCCTTCCTCCGTCTCGCCACCTATAATCAGCAGATAGCGAATGTTCATCCGTTGTGCATAATCCAACGAATCGGCGTAATCCCTGCGAATTATATCGCGGGCGGTTTTGTATCCCCTGGAACGCAGCAATCGGGCTGCTTCAAGCACCTCGCGCCGGTCATCGCAACAATTGAAAAGCAGGAAATCCCGCGTGGTGCTGGCCTCCACTTCCGGACGCCGCTCCAGCACCTGCAACAAATTGAGCACGTTAAAGGTAAACCCCGTAGCAGGGGCAGTAAAGCCGTAGCGGGCAGTGAGCCTGTCGTAGCGGCCACCGGCACAAACAGGTTCACCCAAACCGGTAACAAATCCTTCGAATGTAATCCCGGTATGATAATCCAGGCCGCGCGTCTCGCCGAGATCAATAGTCAAAAAGTCGCTGACCCCGTGGATATCGAGGATTGCCAACACCTGGCGCATGTTTTCCAGGGCCGCGCATGATCTGCTGTTGCTGACCACCCGTTCCGCCTCGTCAAGCACCTCACGCCCGCCAAACAAGCGTGGCAACGCCGTGAGTTCTCTTTTGGATTCATCGGAGACATTATTGCTTTCAAGCACCTTTGCCACTGCGGAGGTATCTTTGCGTGCAACCGCCTCACGCAGGTATGCCAATGGCTTGCATTCAAGTCCTGATGCCGCCATGATGCCGCGGCAGAACTCGACTTGGCCCATGTCGATCTTGAAATTATCAAAACCAAGCGCCAGCATGACCTCCACTGCCATGGCAATCATCTCGGCATCGGCTTCGGGAGAATCCAGGCCAATCAGCTCGACGCCGGACTGAAACAGTTCCCGACTTCGCCCGGTCTGAATCTCGGTTTGCCTGAGCACGCGGCCACTATAGCTGATTCGGTGAGGAAGTGGCCAAGCAGCCAAACGCGTGGCAATAATGCGGGCGATCTGGGGGGTAATATCCGGAGGAAACGCCAGCAACCGCCCGGTTTGACGGTCTTCAAAGCGGTAGGTCTTACCCTTCAACTCCTCACCCAGCCCGATGGCCATGACATCCTCATATTCGAGCTTAGGTGTAATCACGCGCCGAAAACCCCACAATTCGAAGATACGGCGGATTTTGGCTTCTATGTAGCCGATTTTTGCTGCGGCATCAGGGAGGAAGTCGCTTACTCCGCGAGGCAGGGATATGTCTAGTGTTGTAGTAGTCATATATGTTTCGGAGATATCCCCTACTCGACCTTCTTGATGGCAAGCGCCGATGCGCCGCGGGTTTCGATCCCGGAACGCTGCACTGTTTGCAGGATCAACAGTTCGTTGCGTGATTCATCAAGCCAGTAATCTGGCATATAGTTCTGGGTATCGCGGGTGCGCCACTTCTCTTCCAAGCTCGATCCGTTCCAGGCAAAACAATAGACCGCACCCTTCTTGTATCTGCGGGCATTCCCGAGAACCCAGAATCCCTCATTTTTCCCGACCAGAATTTCGCCCTTGGCCGTAACCTGGATGCGCTGGTTCAGGAATATCCAGCGAAATCTATCTCCTGTTGCACGGGCGTTGTCCAAGTCTTCTTTCTGGAAATACAACTCTGACCCGCCGAACTTGTCGTTGCTGCGCCACAATTCTTTCAGGGCGGAATCATAGACAACGAGATAGCCATCAGGGTTGATGACAACCGTCATCAGCTTGCCGTCACTGTTGCGAAACTGGTTAAAACTGTAGATATCGCCAAAGCGAGGCATTTTAATGGGATTTTTCAGGGTGATATTATTGCCCGAGCGGGCGGCCTCGTAAACGTCGCCGTAAAAATCGGCTTCACGCCCCATGGCCTGGGCATAAAGCATCTTAGGGCCACCGGCCAGGCTAAAGGCCCGGAAAAAATAGGGCAGCTTTTCCGCCACCTGAACCAACTTCCCACCTTTCACCTGCCAGACCTGGGAGGCCGGTTCGTCAGACCGGATAATGGTGACATAGATATCGAGGTTGCCGTCTGCGGCTTCGATGGTATCCAGTGAAACTATCATGTCGGCAGGGCTGAATTCCGCTTCGGCAACCAGTTTCATGGTTGCTCCCTGGGTGTAACAGGAGAGCCGTTGTCCCTCTGCCAGAAATATTTCCCGACTGCCATCCGGTAGTGTTTTGCCGATAGCCATCAGATTGGCGGCCCCTGTAAGGCGCTTGCTCATCCAAGCACCAGTGTTTCCCTGTTCTATCTCCTGGGGCTTGATGAACTCACCTACCGGCGCAGGCTTAATCTGTTGTTCGCTTTTGATAATATCGCCCTTGGACGAGATAATCGATGGCGCTGTTTTAGCAGGGACCGGAATTGTGCCGGGTGCGGCCTGGGCTGCTGGCGTTTGGTCGCCGGAGTAGATTTTGGTCAAATCGGCCGCGAGCTTGTCAGCAAGCTTGCCTACAGCCGGAATCAATTCGTCCTGACTCTCACCTTGCACAAAGGCACGTGTCAATGTCTTGCCGCTGCTGGTCTTGGCCAGGGCATCAAGACTGAACACCTTGCCGATAATCACATAGGTACCGGTTACTATGACATCCGCCTCAGCGGCGCTCCCCACGGCCGCGATCCGCTCTCCGTTCAGCCGGGAGGCCAGCAGGGTCTGCAACGTGTTCTTCATCTCGTCCCGATTCGGGACGCCAACGGCATTCATATCCGCCACAAAAACCCTTATCTGCGATGCAAAGGCAGGCAGGACGGTCAAAGGAATTAATAGCGCGGCAAGCAGTATGATCAGCTTTTTCATTGTTCCTCCGGTACATAATACGAGCCCGCGGATTATCGCAAATGCACATCTTAATGTCAAAAAAAAAGGGCGGCATGTTGCCATGCCGCCACAGTAGGATACAACGGTAAAACCGAAATGTTTACGGATTAACCAGCATTTCATCCACCATCTTTTCGGCTTCTTTAAGTTTGTCATTAAGTTTCTTCAGATCTTCGGCTGAATATACTTTTTTACCTTTTTTGATTTCAGCCTGGAGCTTTTTCATCTTGGTCTGAATGGAGTTCACTTCGTTGGCGCATCCCTTGGATGCCAACAGGCATTCATTCTTCTGATCCTTGGTCATTTCGGCGGCAAATACCGGCGAAGCAACAGCCATACTGAAGGCTGCGAGCATCATAACTGCAACTTTTTTCATGTGTATGTCCCCCTTAGGATTTTTTCGGTGTACGGGGGCGTTCATCACGCCCCCGGGAACTTAACTCTTAGAACAGGTAGTTGAGGCCAAGACGAGCCGTGTAGGGATTCTCGGGATCAGCAGCGGAACCTGCACCATTTAATACGGAATTCTTGTAATAGCCGCCCAGGATCACATAGCCGGCCTGCACGACAGCAGTCAGGTTGTCGTACATCTTATAACCGGTTTCGATGTTGATCTCAGTACCCATGAAGTTGCTGGCGTTTTTGCTGTCGGTATCTTTATCGGTAGGTTTGAGGCCGTTCGTGTGGGCAGCCCAGCCAAAACCGACATTGAGGTTGGCATAGCACTTGGGAGTAATGGTGGCATCATAACCCAGGGTGTAGAGGTAAAGACCCTGCATATCGCCGGGGTTGGTGCCGTTGCCGGGGTTATAGGCAATGGCGTAGTCGGTGGTTCCAGCGCCAGCAGCAGCATTACGGTTCAGCAGCAACATGCCGGACTCGTTGTAGGTGCTGGTGCCAGGGCTCTTGTAATCCCAATTAGAATTCTTAGACTGGGCAGTACCAACCCATCCGGTGAGGTGTTTGCCAGTATTTTCGGCATTACCGGAGGTGAAGAGCAGGGCGGTTCTGAAGGAGCCGGGGCCGATCGGCATCTTGGCGGCCACGTTGTAAGCCAGAGCGTTCAGGTAAGCACTATCGCCATTGGCGTTGACACCCCTGAAAACACCACCCTGATAGGCAGCGAAACCGCTCAAGGCAAGAGCGCCAACCTTGGCATCGGCTGTCAGGCCAATGGTATGAATCATGGTAGCGATGGTTGTCTGAGTGCCGTAGGTGGTAGAACGGCCGTCAGCATACAGGTAGTAAGCGCCACCGACATTCAGGTCTTTGGAAACAGCGTACTTGGCTTCGATGACGCCCATATCAAGGTCGTACACGCCACGGGGCAAGCCATTTGCAGTAGCAGAACCCTGAAGGTCGGCATAGCTGTTGTCATAGGGGCGCAGGTAGCCGACGTTGAGAGTCGTTGCACCGAGCTTGGTGTTGGTCATGACACCTGCCACGTCGGCATCAAGGAAGATGCCCTTGAGCTGATCTTTGAACGGCTGGATACCAACAGTCATCCTAGTCGGGGTTCCTGGGATCTTGAAGTCGAGATAAACCCACTTGGTCTCCAGGTTGACGGCATCGGATTCCATGGCGCCGCCATTGTTCCTGTAGGTGGGTCCGCCAGCCGTAGTAACCGGCTTATAGATGCTACCCTGAGCATTGTCCCCCCAGACCGAATCGATCTCGAAAGCTGTTACCAGCTTGAGATCGTCGTTGGCCTTGGCAGTGTAGAAGAGACGAGCGCGCTGTTCAAAGTAATTGTTGGTCCTGAGATTTTGAGTGGTTTCAGAACTCAAGGGCAAGCCTGGTACGAGCGGACCGCCGCCGCCGGTTTCATAGTTGGAGATGAAGTATTTCAACTTGTACATGCCGTGGAACTCGTTCTCGAACGCCATCGCCGGCATGGCGGTTACCGCGCCAAGGGCGCCGGCGGCAGCAAGAACTACCAGTTTTTTATTAAATTTCATTTGTGCCTCCCTCATTTTTATAAAATGCTTGATACAACTGCTAAAAAACTGCTCGTAGTTAGATTGATTTCTTTTCCGGCCCTCACCACCTTTCCTACTGGATTTGGCGTCATGCCCGATGAATAACATTAAATATATATATCCTCAAAACACAAATACCCTTAAACAGTCTCTAACAAACAAGACCATCTAAAGGTAATGGTTCAATACACTTTTTCGATGCATCTCTGAAACGTCTCACAGTGTGTTTCGCTCCCGGTTCAGGTTTGCGCCATTCAGCACATGGCAGCAATGTTATCAGTCGGTTAGCTACTTCTTTGGATCGTTTGTTTCAGGCACTGTTCTAAAAAGTTATGCAAAATAAACATTAAAACAAACAGCTGTCAAGAAAAAAATGCGTTTTACTCTCATAACAGGCTGGAACTATTATGCAATATCAACAAATACCGCCCATGAGCGGTTTTGCGCGTTTCTATTTATAAATCATGGTATTCAAATATTTGGTTTATTTTACTGATGCCCACTCTGACAAAGCTCCGTCAGCACACCATTACTGGACTTTGGATGCACAAAAGCGATGCGCGTACCGTGGGCTCCTGAGCGGGGTTTTTCGTCGATCATCCGTGTTCCGCCAGCTTGCAGTTTAGTTATGGCGGTTTCGATATCCTCCACTTCGTAGGCAATGTGATGGATTCCTGGGCCATTTTTCTCCAGAAACCTGGCTATCGGGCTATTCTCCTCGGTCGGCTCCAGAAGTTCAATCTTGGAATCGCCGACCTCCAGCATGGCAACCCGCACCTTCTGTTCGGCGACCTCCTCGACACCCAAGAGGGCCATGCCGAGGCTGTCGCGGTAAAACGGGATAGTGGCATCCAAAGATTGCACTGCTATGCCAATATGGTTAATCTTGTGCAACATTTTCAAAATCCTTTCGAAACCTCACCACAGAGTCACAGAGATCACGGAGAAATCACACAACGAATCTCCTGAGACCATCTTTGAGGAGACGGCTATTAAAGTTTATCAGCAAGCCGGTTTTGATACCGGTCAATTTCAAGTAGGTCAACAGTTGGGCTTCATGAATTGGATGAAGCTGATCAACACTTTTAAGCTCAAGAATCTCCTTTCTTTCAACCACCAAATCA
>Ga0172380_10009836_pt1 | contig 10122 bp, 3 predicted proteins | sample Leawe162metaG_FD_119747 | JGI IMG/M metagenome (GOLD analysis project Ga0172380, IMG submission 119747) | Leachate microbial communities from a municipal landfill in Southern Ontario, Canada - Leachate well 162 metaG | ecosystem: Engineered > Solid waste > Landfill > Unclassified | place...
AACTTATTATATTGTTCTTCAATAGCTGTTAACTCATTACTTTCAGTTACCTTTTCTATTTTTTGTTGTACTTCTTCTTTTGTCTGTCCTTCGGTAACAACTTCTCCTTTACCTGTTACTATATCCTCTGTCTTTTTTATCTGTTCTTCAATAGTTATAGGTTTTTCTTCTTTTGGTTTTAATATCTCGTCTAATACACGAATATCACTATAATTAATTTCATTAGCAATTCGTTGTCTTTCTTTTAATAATGGTGCTAACCTCGAATTAATATCAGCCTCTATTTCCGACCTTTTATAAATATCAGTACCACTAATACCTTCTTCTTGATATAAAGCATCTCTTTCCTGTCTTAATAACTCTATCTGTTCGTTAATAGGTTTCGCTTTTTCTACTACTGCCAATTTAACTTTCTCTTGTAATGTTGCTAATTCTTTTTCTAATGCCTCTGCTTTATTTAATTCAATAATACCTATATTATCACCTTTATCACCTTTATCAACTATATCAGATACTTCTTTATTAAGTCTATTGATATTATCTTCTACTGTATTTGTTTCTACTTTTTGAGTAACTTCTGCTTCTGTCTTTACCTCTATCTTTGGTTGTTCTTTAAAGATAGGAAATTCAAAGGTCTTATCATTGATAGCATCTTTTACCATATCTACAACAACAGCACCTTCTTCTTTTGTTATCGGTATCTTATTTTCAACCTTATCTAATACTACTTTTATTGGCTCTAAATCTTTATTAACTTTTGATAGTGCCTCATCCATCATAGCATCAACATCTGTTTCTTTAAAATGTTTATCTATCGCCTCTTTTATACTTGTTGGCTCTATTTTATCCTGTTCTTTTATATAATCTGATACTGATTTAGATAAACCTTCTTTCCCTGTCAAATATCCAACTCCTTTATGAGCAATGTGCATACCTCCAATAGTAGTAATAACATCTGCTATCCCTGTGAAGTTCTTTGCAGTTTCGGTCATATTATCATAAATACCTGCCTTTTGTAATATACTCGTTACAGGAGCAAAGATATATTTAGAAACAGTATCAATAACACCTTCTTCTTCTTCTATTCCCTCTGATACTTTCCTGTCAATCTCAATAACATTACCTTCTTTATCAATAGTATATTTTGGAGCTAATCCTTTCTCTAAATCAGAGGCAACACCCAATAAGCTATTAAATACAACTATTCCCGGTTGCGACATAAATACAGTAGATACCATCCCGTTTAATGCTTTGGAGTATCCTAATAACGCCCTATCTTCTTTCTCTTTAGCATATTCTTCTTTTGTATATACTTTATCTTTCTGAGGTGGTGTCATCATCTCATAAACACCCTGAATAGCCATCCCTGCACTTTCTCCTATACCAATTACATTTCTTGCCAAGAAATTATCTTTTATCTTACTATATTCCTCATCCCATTCATTCTGTGTCATTGGTTTTTTAGTAAATATAGTAAAGACATTATCTTTCGTTGCTCTATCTTTTGCGTATTGTAATTGTTTTATCTTATCATGTGCTTGTTGCATTAACTCCTCTGAACCTGCATTATAAGCTATATTGCCTTTTAACTGCCATGTATATATTAAGTTGTCAATATCGTCTATATTACTTTCATTACCAAATTCAATAGCTGTATCAATTTCATTATTAGCCTCATCTAATTTACCTGCCTTTATCTTATTGTAAGCAGAAACATTATAATCTCCTAACGTCTTTTGTTCTATATTATCATAACTCTTACTTGCTCCTTCATAATCTCCTTCCTCTCTTTTAATATAAGATTCAAGTCTATTAGCATAAGAGTTTAAGTAAGGGTGTTTGTCTGCTTGTGCTTTGGTAAGTTTAAGTGCTGTTTCATAACTCTCTTTATCTCCTTTATTAAGATATGAGTTTATAAGAATAAGATTACCTTTTAATATATCTTCTTTTGGTAATGGAGTTACTGTCTGTTCTTCGGTTGGTTCTGTGCTTTTAAAAGGTATCGTTACTTTATCTTCCTTATATATTTGAGCAAAAGGTAATACTCGTTTTGCTTTTACTTCTACTCCACTAACAGCACCTACTTGTAGTGCAGGTTCTTCAAATGTTTTAGATACTTCTATGCTTTTTTTAGCTTTAAGAGCAGCTTCTTTAACAATACTATTGATAGGAGCATTTTTTATTTCTTCTTCTGATATATCAGGAAGTAGTTGCATAGCAGTTTGTGGATCTTTCTGATATGCAGTAACGAAATTAGTTACATTTTCAGAAGTTCCAGTAGGTGTTACGTTTGTTTTTCCTGTTGCTGTTGCTCCTGTTAAATCACCACCAAATACATTTATATTCCAATCATTGTATATTGCTTCTTTATTTGCAGGAAGAACATAAGTATTAAACATACCTTGCTTATATTTCTCGTTAGTTTTGATATTACTAATCCAATCATCATAAGTAGCCTCTTTATTTGCAGGAACTACGTATGTATCAAAAAACCCTTTTAAATATTTTTCGTTCATATCTATTTTTTATATTTTCCTGCATTAAAAGTTTCTTCTTCTTCTTTTTCTTCAACTGCTTTTATATCATGAATCTGATATTGTTCATTTATATTACTATTTAAGAAGTTAACTTTAGAGGTCTTTAACGATGAAAAAGCAATTCTACCAGCTTTTGCTCTATATATATTACCATCTGAATCAGTTATTACAACATAAGGTTCAACTTTTTTATTTTTACCTTCTACTTCTTCATATCTACTTATATAATAATCTCCTCCCTTCTTCTCTATCTCTTTCTCTCTTTCTCCTGTAATAACATTATATAATGGAGTATCTCTTGCTATTGATACTTTTACTGCTTTATCTCCTGTTAATCCTGATATATCCCAAGATTGAACTTTCTTTCTTACAGTAGTTTTACCTTCATTTAACAAGAAATCAGAATATTCAGGCTTAACATCAAATGTTTCACCAAATTTACCACTTCCATATAAACCTTTTTCCATTGTAGATTTTGTTTCTTTATTCCTATATGTAGGTAGTTCTTTTCTAACATAAGAAGCTAAATATTTATCTTGTGCTTTGCTTATACTTGTAAGTTCTTCTTTTGTTAGATTATCTCTTTCTTTTAATGCTTTGGTCATAGCCGCTTTCTCTACATCATCGAATAAGATATTATTTGGATTATCTAAATTATATTTAAATGTCCTTGCTGATAAATCTGCTAAATGTTCCTCTGCCAATTTACCTTTCATATTAGCAGCAGCATTAAGTAGTTGATTATAATTATCTGTCGTATCCCACCCTTTTATAAATCCTGTAACTTCATCTAAGGTTTCACCTGCTACTCCTGTTTTGTTTTTAGCTGCATTTGTCATTACATCATCAATTTTTTTAGATAATGCTCCTGCCTGTTTAACTCCCATACCATAAACAGAATATTCTGGAGATTTAATACTTACTGTTCCTGTTTCAGGATCTTCTACTACATTATCTGCTTCTTTTAATTTGTCAATACTTTTGCCATAAGTAAGAGGATTTCCTTTATCATCACTTCCTATTGGTACATATATACCACTTATAGGAGCAACTGCAAATTCTTGTTTTGCTTGAATATCGTTATCATAGAGTTTATCAATAGCATTAACTCCTTGTAGGTCTTGATTAGCATTTGATATATTTGATATTAGATTATCTTTCTTTGCCATTAATGACCTTAATTCTTTATCATATCCAAGAGATGAAATAGTCTTTAATGCTTGGTCAGGTGTTGGATTTTTAGTCTTATCAAATTGACTACGCATCTGAACTAATACATTCTGAATATCTGTTTCTACATCATCTAATTTAGTTTTTAATGTTGCTCGTGTACCTTTTGTCCCTGTAACATAGGTTTTTTTATAATCTCTCTTTCCGTCAGTATCTTTATCTTTTGTTGTGCTTGTTGATTGTGGTAGTTTAGAGAATAAATTAGCAAAAGTAACTAAACCTGTCGGCTCTGCTAATTTCGTTTCTGAAAACTCATATCCCCCATAAAAAGGTGAACCATTTGATAAACCATCTCCGAATAATGCCATAATATAGAGTATATTTATATTATTGTTTTACTGTTTTTTCTCCCATTTGCTCTGTTGTCAAAGGTGTGTTAACTCCTACATATTGACTTGGATTTATATCTATCCCTAATGTCTTTAAATAATCATAAAATCCACCTTGATAATTCTGTGTCTTTACTGCATCCTGATAAAGTGCCATATACTTATTAAGAGCATCTAATTTATTCATCTCTACTTTTTGTCCCAATAAACCTGTTCCGAGTTCTCCACCTATCTTACCTATATTTGTAAGTCCTTGTTGTACTAATGCAGACCTTTTTTCATTAATATCAGCCATTCTTTCGGCATCTGCAATTTCAGATTCGTATCTATTCTTTATATTAGCTTCGTTTATCGCTGCGTTTGCTGTTGTTTCTGCTATCTTATTTTCATTTGCTAATGCTGATATTTTGGCTCTCTGTTCTAATTCTTTTGCCAATGTTTCTCCCTCTGCTCCTATACGAACATCGGGGGATAAACCTCTCTCTGCTGTATATCTACTAATGCCACTTCTATAATTACCTAATGCTTTATTCATATCTGCTGTCATTCCACCTGTAATATTTGGATATTCTACGTTTGGAATAGTACCTGCTCCTATAAATGACGGTCTTTTAGCGAAAGCATTGGCTAAATTAGATACGTTCAATAATGATTTTCCTATCGAACTACCTATTAAGAATTTTTTGTTAGCTTCTACTACATCTTTATCTTTACTATAAATATCAGATATGATACTACTAACATCAAGAGTACTATCTAATGGTTTAACATTTGAATTTTCATTTGCTTGTGCAGGAACATTTATTGTTTGATTATCTGTTATTTTAGGAATAGACATATCAAAAGGTTTTGTTTCTGCTGTTGTATTTGCTCCAATAGAAAAGTTAGGAGAAACACTATTAATCATTCTATAACTCGGAAAATCTAATTGATTATCGGGATTAGATAAATTATATTGTTTCCATTGTTCTAATAAACTATTATAGTTAGCTGTTAATGGATTAGTACTTTTTGTAAGTTTTGCCATAATTTAAATATTTTTATTAATATGATGAACCTATATATGCTATGTTACCACCATATATCGTATTTCTTATTGTTGGAAGTCCTTGTCTGCTAACATTACTATTTATCATATCTATCATAGAGGAAACCTTATCATCTGTTTCTCCTAACGTATCTGTTATCCCACTTATATCTGCTGTATTAATACCACTTCTTGTTGGTAATGTTTTAAAATTCCTTTTAAACTTCTTATTAATATCACCTACTCTATCGCCCATTGTTGTTTGTGGTTTTCCTGCTATTCCATATAAAGAGGAAGCCATAGAAACCATAGGATCTGTTACTGCTGTTATCTTATCAGATACTCCTAAATCAGTCGAAGTAACATCATATTCACTCACTCTACTTGTAGGTGCTTTCTGTGAACTCATCTCATCTCTAAATCCTGTTATAATTTTAGCTTTATTAGTAACTTCCTTTGGTTGTCCGGCTACTAAATCTCCTGCTGTTGCTCCTAAACCATAACCTGCCATTGCACCCATTGGATTAAATCCTGAAGCGACTAACCCTATTCCTGCACCTAAAACCCTACTCCCTATTTTTACAACATCTCTTAATGCCATAATATAATATTTTATTAATTACAAATATAATGAATTAAACACTTGATTTTCTATACCACGTTGAAATATTTTTAATAAAAGTATTAACTTTTTGTTTATATGTTAATGTAGTCAGAAGATATGTTCCTTGCATACTACTATCAGTATCGAAATCTCCACTTTCAGCATCATTTTTAACCATAATAGGTACTTTCCAATGATGTTCTAAATATTCAGGATTACGCCAAAACTGTTTATCATCAATATAAGGATATATTTCTCCTTGTTGGTATTCTGTCTGCCATTCTATTTTATATAGGTCTTTATCATCACCATGAATATCTTGGCTTTCAAAATGTTTAGTATATGAACTTTCTGTCGATGTTTCATTATTAGCATTTTCGTACCATGATATTTGCATTTTACAATCACCACCATAAAACCAAAGGTAATCATCTTGGTCATGCCTCCATAAATAACTATTAAGGTGCATATTACTATCGCCTGTCGTAAACATATCTCGATAGTTGTTTACCATAATAACTGTCGGATAATCTACTTCACCTATAAATTCATCAATATCCTCGTTAAATACCAATGCTTTACTTAAATTCTCGCAACAATTAATAGGTATTTTAGATACTCCCCAATAGTTACTACAATCTGTTTGAGGAGGAGGTATTCCTGCAACACTACAAATAAGAATATTACCATTTTTACATTCCCTTGCCCCATTTGGACAACATCTTACAACTGCTCCTAACTGATAATTAGTGCCTAAATCAAAATCTGTTGTAGTAGATAGGTCTATGTATTGCCATATTAAAGAATATAAATCAGGTCTTTTCCCTACATTTCCTGTTGCATTTAAGCAATAATACCAATTCTCGTCATATTCATTATATACTATATCCCATTTTGCGTATGAAGAAGTAATATCCCATTTCATATTAAACTTGGTAATACCACTAATAGTATATTTTCCGTTTCCTTGATTATAACTGAAAAATGAAAATACTACGTCTTTATATTTAGCGTCATATCCTGCTGTTATCCCTTTTCCTAATAATGGAGTGTCAGGCAATCTACTTATAATATCTGTTATCGGCTGTACTTCTTCAAACCAATCATATACCCATTTGTCTATATATTTATCTTTATTTAATTCAGTACCACCCATAACATAAGAACCTGAATCTGTCGTAGCCATATTTGCTCTCCATATAGTACGTCTAAATGAATCTACTCCATAGATAGCGTTTTCTGTCTTAACAACACTATATTGATGCTGTGTGCCAAATTCTGCAATCCTACGTACTTTCTCCGACAATATACTTCCTGCTCCTAATGAAATCTGCCCTGATGTTATATCTGCTGACAACGTATCTTCTAACGCATAATGTTCATTAATACAATCTTCTTGTACTGATATTAACTTGCCATTAAACTCAACTAACTTCATTATCTGTTGTTTGGAAGAATCATAATCTTTATAGTTTAAAGGCATAATACTCTTATATCCGTCAATAAGACTATAAGGTATGTGCTCGTCTGAATGTCTTATCCTTGTTAAATGAATATTCTCTGGTGTCGGTACTGCACTATTATTCATAAAGACAGGACGTAAATCTAATGTCCTATGATAACCTGTATTATATAGGTCTGATTCTATACCATTTAATTCCGCTGCTTTAATATTCCAATCATAAGCATCTGTAATAGGAAAATATGTAGGTGATGTAGCTCCTGATTCTCTATACCTCATATTACCATTATACTTCATCTCAAATATAACACCCATTATTAAACCATGAGAATATCTATTTGTTACAAACTCATCAGTTGGATCAGGATCGTCCATTTGAGGGACTGAACCATCGTCAATATGTACACATCCAATAGGTGTTCCTCCTGTTGAACCATTACCTCCACTTGCCGAAAATAAAGTACAATTAAAAAATGCTTGTTTAAAATAAAATCTTTGTAAGAAACAATCACCTTTATAACAAGTATAACTATCTGCTAATAATACCGTACCATCATCATCTAATAACTGAATAAAATCTGATATTCTATATAATGGATTTGTATATAATCCTGTTTCCCATAATAATAAATCAAATGCACCACTTTCGCTCGTAGGAGTAGGATCTACATTATACATATTTACAATAGCAAGTCTATAATTAAGTTTATCTTCATCACCATTATTAATATCTTCTAATGTATCTATTCCTATATACTTCTGACTTCTTATACTCCTATTACTCCAATACTGGTCATTTGCACCAAGTAACCCATCTTTAAACGCCCAAAATAAACTATTTGTTGCTCCATCAATAGAGCCAATTCCTGAATAATCTGTTCCTGCATTTACATATTTATCTGCACCTATTGTCCCATAATAAACATCAGCTACTTTGCCTATTTCATAAAAATCATCACATTCTTCTGCATCTAAAAGATTATCAACCATATATCTATCTGATACTTCTGCCATTACTTGCAATGGACATAAATCTCTTTTATCATCTGCATATCCTGTTCCTGTTGATATTGAATGATCGTAATCTGACTGTGTAGTATGTGTCCAATAATCAGTAGTAAAATCTTGCGTTCTTGCTACGTGCTTAATAAAAATAGATGACTTACTCGCTAATTGGTCTTCTTGGTCTAAAAAATAATCAGGTGAGAAGAAGCATTGTTTACCAAGATAATGAAACCATCTACTCATATAATATCTCCAATTAGGATTATTGTAATACCACATTGGCATATATCCTCTATAAATAGGATAATATAAGTCTTTATAATGAGTTTCATCTACATTAACTTCATTATTTGCTCCATTTCTAATTCCTCCCCAATAGTTAGCAAAATAATTAGCATTTCCTGTAAACTTTCCAACAAACTGTCCATACGTAGTATCTCCTCCACATATCGGAGGATCTGAAACAGAAGCCCATATATTTTCATCTGAGCCTTGACCGGGTGCAACTGTTAATTTATTTGCACTATGTGGCTCTGTATATGATATATAATTTCCACCTGCTGCACCACCAGCTGTATAGTCTGTTGATACTGTATCAGATAAGCACATATAAGATTTACTTCCCGGCAATGTTATCCCTTGATAAATAAGATTTTCTTTTCTATCCATACGGACAAAATAGATACCTCTTACATTTGTTTTTATCCAATCTCCATCTACTCCTGCTAAATATGTTTTAGCAAAAGTCATATCAAACTTAACTCCTAATATATGCAACAAGTTACCTGCTCTATATGGATTACTATTAACAGAATTTGGAAATCTATATCTGCCATCATAATTACCTCTTACATCTTGCCCGAATAAAGGAAAATCTGGGTCATAATATTTATCATAATCAGCATCCAAAGGCAAATATCCAAGAGTATAGTTGTCTACTCCATTCATCGGAAATGCCTCTGTTACCTGTCCTGTATTCATCTCAAAGACAACTCCAAAAACATAAGGCTCTCCTCTGAAATAACCTACATAATCATAAGTTAGTTTATAGTTATCATATTGAGCATGAGCATTGTCAGTAGGATATACTGCTAATGTTCTCTGTATAGGTGCTCCTGAAACAGTATAAGTATCATCATAGGTAATTCTTATCTTTTCAGCAAATTCTGCTAATGAATCATGTGTTAATTGTGTTCCTTTCCAATTACCACCCCACCACCTATTACCAAGTTGTGCTTGTGTCTTACAGATATTTTCTATCCCTCTTATTGTTACTATTTCCGAATCGCTTATATTAATAGTATCTTCATCGCCTACCAATGTTATCATTCCATATAAACTATCTCCAATAGTTACTGTCGTTATATCTGTTATAAGATAAGATGTACTTAACTCATAACTTTCCCATAACTGAACACCCGAAGCATCTCCATAATATCGTGTATAACAGATATTAATATAAGTATATGTCGGATCAATATCTTTAAGGTATAACTCTATTTTCTTTTGTGAAAAAGGTGTTGTTGCTGTTACTCCATCACCACCCTGTACTCCTGATGCTGTCGCTACATCACCATCATAAACCTGACAAGCATTAGTAACATAAACTACATCTGTCTTATCGAGTGATGCAGAAGCATATCGAATATAAAAGAAATAATTTCCGTATTTCCATGTTCCTGTTGGTAATATCTTAACATCATAAACATCTAAATTTTTAGATACTCCCATAAATTGATTAAGGGTAGAAGAAAAAGAGTTTAACGTATATACTGTATCTGTTAATGCTCCTGTCGTCATATCAAAGCCACTATTAATAACTCTATTTGGATTGGTATAATCAACAATATATAAGTTTACAGAGTTGTCATAATGAGGTCTTATCTCTATCTCTGTCATATTGCTGAAAGTAAATCCAAAAGCAGAAG
>Ga0172380_10009837_pt1 | contig 10121 bp, 8 predicted proteins | sample Leawe162metaG_FD_119747 | JGI IMG/M metagenome (GOLD analysis project Ga0172380, IMG submission 119747) | Leachate microbial communities from a municipal landfill in Southern Ontario, Canada - Leachate well 162 metaG | ecosystem: Engineered > Solid waste > Landfill > Unclassified | place...
ATCGTGTGCAGGAACAGCCATCACCGCCCCTGTTCCATATGAACCAAGAACGTAGTCGGCGACGTATACCGGAATCTCTTCGTTGTTGGCAGGATTGATTGCCATGATGCCTTCGAGCTTCACGCCGGTCTTTTCACGACCTTCAGCGCTTCGTTCGATCTCAGGCTTCTTCTTTGATTCCTGAACGTAGCTGAAGATTTCGGACGTATTTGAAGCTTTCTCAGCAAGTTCGCCCACAAGAGCGTGCTCCGGAGCCAAAACAACGTAGGTAGAGCCGTAGAGCGTGTCAGGGCGCGTAGTGAAGACCGTGACCATTCCGAGCTGTTGGCCGTCGGCTGTGAGCTTGAAATCTATTTCAGCTCCCTCGCTCTTTCCAATCCAATTACGCTGAGATTCTTTGATGTGTTCGGGCCAACCAGTGAGTGTGTCGATGTCTGCGAGCAAACGCTCCGCGTAGTCGGTGATGCGCAAAACCCACTGACGCATCGGACGCTTCTCGACGACTGAACCACAGCGTTCACAATTGCCTCCTTCGAGGTCTTCATTTGCGAGACCGGTCTGACACGAAGGACACCAGTTGATCGGTTCGTGCGATTCGAAGGCCAATCCTTTTTCGTAGAGCTTGAGAAATATCCACTGCGTCCATTTGTAGAACTCGGGGTCGGTGGTGTTCACTTCCCTGCTCCAGTCATAGTTGAAACCAATCGATTCGAGCTGCTCTTTGTAGCGAGCAATGTTCTTTTCGACAGCAACACGTGGGTGAATCTTGTTCTTGATTGCGTAATTCTCCGCAGGAAGACCGAAGGCATCCCATCCCATCGGGTGGAGCACTTCTTTGCCGCTCATCTTTTGAAAACGCGAGTAGACGTCCGTTGCGATGTAACCCTTTGGGTGTCCGACATGCAGACCCTCACCAGATGGATACGGGAACATGTCGAGCACGTAACACTTTGGCTTATCAGACGTTTCGGATGTGCGATAGATCTGGTCGTCATCCCACCGCTTCTTCCATTTCGCCTCGATACCTTTGGAGTCGTATTCGCGCATAAGTAGAGCTATGGTACATCAGCCCACGCTTCAGCAAAAGCGCCCCTTTCGGGGCGCTCGCTTTTAGTACATCGGCTTTGTTTCGTTGAATGGAGGATACTTGACTGGGTCAATCGTTCGAGCAAAGCAGGCATGGCCAGCTTCGTGTTGAAAACGAGGGTCAAGACCGCCTCCGTATGAATCAATTGGCATCATTTTTTCGCCTTGTGACTTTGCCGAGCTTGCACGGTCGAATGTCGCACAGAGCTCGAATGAAAGAGGTCCTGTGACGTTATATTCGTAGGAAGCCTTGGTCTCAGGGTCAACAGGCGTGGTGTAACCACCAAACTCATCATTGAGGTCTGTGAGAGCCGCAGGAAGCTTCTCCTGTGTCTGCCAGTGGTTGAGGACCTGCCACTGGATGTCAGAAAGATTCATCTCACGCTGGCTGTCGAGGCGCATCTCACGCTGTGCGTTTGGCGAACCAAATGTCATGAAGCCAAGGATAATCGCAAGAAGGACAAAGAGGCCTGCAAGCGAAACAAAGAGCTTGTTTGGCTTTGCTGACACATCGCGACGAAGGTCGTAGAAGTAGTACGAGAAGATACCACCAGCAACAACGACGACCGCGAGCACCTTGAGAATAAAGCGCATCGTAATCTCGCCCTGGAGGAAGGTGTAGAGAAGCGTCACCAAGTCGCCAGCAACTGCGATACCCGCAGCAAAGAGGGTGAACCAGACAAACCACTTGCGAATCGAGAGATTACGCTTGTCTTCATCTTGCGCGATGCCCTTGCGGATGTAGTACGAGAGGAAGAGATAAATTGGAACAACAACGATGAGTGCGGCAATGGCAAATGTTGCACCGTTGCCCGCGTAGTATCCGTACCCGCCGTAATAGTAGCCCGACATATCAAGCGCATCGACGAATCGTTCGTTGATGATTGAGAAAAGAAGCGAAAGGAGGCTTCCAGCTGATACGTAGAGGGAGATCGCTGTACCGAGATAGATGAAGAAGTCTTTTGGCGTTGTTCGTGGTTTCTGGTCGTTCATATGATGATAAATAGATTAATACCCCATTATAGCACTTTTAAGCCCTACCTAGATCTTGAACTCTATACGATTACCCTTTCAGTCCTTGGGCGATATCAGTCCCCCTAGTGATGATCCGTTCCCCGATCTCGCCCCAATCAAAATATTTTTTGTATTCTTTTGGATCGATGAGCTTAATCTCACTTATTCCTCCGGCTGGATCAGATTCAAACGTGCCGATTGGTTCCACGACGCAGGCATACCGAAGTTGATAGATAAAACCTTGGTCTTTCAGATCAATTACTTTCTGATAACCGATTGGTTTAAAAGCAGTAATCTTCATATTCGACTCCTCAATGATCTCTCTTCTAAGAGTCTGCTCGAAGCTCTCTCCTTCCTCAATCGTCCCGCCAATAAGACCCCAATTATTCTTTTTTCCACCAAAACCGATTACCAGCTTTCCTTCGCAAAAACATACACCGTATGCCTGTCTGCATTTCTCATACTCAAGCACATCAAAGTTGTCAACGTCTTCATATTCAACAACGTACTCTGTCGTTCCGTCCCAGCTCGTATGAGGTTGGGTTATCTTCATGACGTTTTAAATCTTGAACTCAATCACATCTCCATCCTTCACGATGTACTCCTTCCCCTCCGTACGAACCAAGCCCTTTTCGCGAGCCTTGGCGTAGCCACCTGAGTCAATGAGGTCTTGCCAGAAGACGACTTCGGCGCGGATGAACTTGTCAAAAAAGTCTGTGTGGATGGCAGTACCGGCAACAGGAGCTGTGGAGTTGCGTGCAATTGTCCATGCGCGCGTTTCGTCGGCGCCGGTTGTGAAATATGTGATGAGGTCGAGCAAGCGGTAGCCGCCGAGGATGACATCGTTGATGCCACCGCGCACATCGAGATCTGCGAGCATCGCAGCACGATCCTCGGCCGACATCGAGCGCACGTCGCTCTCGGTCGAAGCGTCAACGAGCACATACTCTGAACCCGATGACTTCAAGAACTCGACGAGCTTTGTCCAGCGTTCATCGTTCATCTCATCAAGGTTCTTGCCTCCCGACTTTGCGTTGAGGATGTACATTATCTTCTTTGTTGTGAGGAGCGTGAGCTTCTTCACTTCTTTCTCCTCATCTTCAAGAAGCGTCACTGTGCGGGCCGCCTGCCCCGCTTCGAGCGCAGCTTTAATTTTCGTCAATCCCGCCTGTTCATGCTTGGCTTCTTTGAGTCCGGCCTTCACATCACGCTCAACAGAGCTGAGGCGCTTGGTGACGACTTGGAGATCCGCGAGCACCAACTCAAGATTGATAACTTCGATGTCTTCGACGGGGTCGACGCGATTCGAGACGTGGAGAATGTTGTCGTCTTCGAATATGCGGACGACATGGCCGATTGCATCGACTTCACGGATGTGCGAGAGGAACTGATTGCCGAGACCTTGGCCTTCGGATGCGCCTTTGACCAGTCCGGCAATATCAACGAACTCGACCGCTGCAGGAACAGTCTTTGCTGATACTGAGAGCTGTGTGAGCGCATCGAGGCGCGGGTCAGGGACTTTGACGATGCCAACCGACGGGTCAATCGTACAAAACGGATAGTTAGCCGCGTCGACAGACTGCGCGGTGAGCGCATTGAAGAGCGTGGATTTGCCCACGTTCGGAAGGCCAACGATACCGACGGAGATCTTCATATGATTATTTTCCCATGAGCTTCCTGAGCTCGTCTGCGTGCTTCGCAAATACGCTTTGTGCGGCGTACATCTTATTCATGCCACTCTTGGTCTTCTCATCGGTCTCTTTTGCGAGGCGCATAAAGAAATCGGGGTCTTTTTCGAATGCTTTGAGAACCATCTCACGCTGCTCAGGAGTCACATCCTTGAGTTGGCGTTCGATCATCTTTTTCATGAGGAATTCTTTGAACATGCAAGGCATCCTAGCACAAAAAGAAAACCGCGTCAGCCGTGAGGCCAGCGCGGTGTTCTCAATCACCGAAGTGATTACTGGAGATCTGCAGTCGAGGTTGCGTCGACGGTTGTCGTCGAAGTCTCGTCTGCATCTACGTCCGTAGTAACAGTTGTAACCGTTGCTGTAGTCGTAGCAGGAGTCGTTGTTGCAGTCTCATCGATAATCACCGGCGCGTCTGCGCGGTTCTTAAAGAAGAGGATGCCTGCGACGATGAGGATAACAACAATCACGAGGATTGTTACCCCCGCATTGCCGCTCTGTGAATTCTTTGACATGGATTGCGATTGAATTGAGCTAATAGGTATTCAACAAAACTCGCCCAGCACGAGGCCGAAACGAGTCTTGAGTGTACCACAGATGTGGCCTAAGTTAAAGGGGATTATCGAGCTGTCTCGTCAGCAAAAGCGTAGGTCGAACCGACCGCACGAAGCGAGCGTTCCTTGATGATGTCAAGAACACGGACGAGCGAGAGACGAACCGATGTGTATGCCGAGTCGTATCGCTCGTCGACACCGTGGAGCAATTCTCCGACGATGGTCTCGAGCTCCTTGTTGGAGAGGTGATACGTAACTTCAGCGATGTGCTGGTTGACGTTTGAGCGCTCGTCAGAGCCTTCCATGCGAGCACGATAGGCATTGTCGAGGTCAGAGACGACCTTACGCATGAAGTCAGCGACTGGCTGCTCCTGGTGCTTGAGCATGCGGAGGAAAGTGAAGACCTTCTTGTCTTCAGAGCGGACGATCCATTCGACGAAGAGTGGAATCATCGACAAAGTCGAGATAAAGAGGGTTTCACGGACGCGGTCCTTATCGAGAATGAGCCATCCGTCTTCGCGTGGATAGCGAGACTTGGCGATCTCGATGATTTGGTTCAAACGTTCAAGTGCCTTCTTCTCATCGCCTTCTGCTGAGTTTGCAATGAGTTCTGCACCGTCATCAGAGATGAGCGCGTGAGATGTGCGGGCTTCGTTTTGGATGCGGGCTACTGAAACACGGGCAACTGTCTGCATTTCTGTGCTCTGGTGAACTGTAGGAACGACGTTCATTGAGGCGCGCGGCGTATCAGCAAACGATGCTGCTACTGGGATATTCGCAGGAGCTTCTACACGGACCGTCTGTGCAAAAACTGGTGCTGCTTTGATAACTGGACGAGGAGCGGGAGCTGCATATGCGTATTCTTCGTACGCTGCGAGCGCACTCTCATCAGTTGTTTCATCTCCAATCGAAACTGTCGTGCGATCAGATCCTGCAGTTACTGTTACCGATGATACTGGAGCTTGGCGTACGCGACGCATGATTGTGTAAATGATGCCGCCTGAGATTGCCAAGAGGCCAAGGATGAAGAGTGTGAGCTGCACAATGCTGGTGCCGAGACCGGTGTACGGAATCTGCGCAAGCGAGATTGATGTACCCAAGACTTCAGGTTCAGCGAAGAGAACAACGTTCGGGCGTCGGCGGTGACCACCTCCCCCACCACCATTGTCATCATCATCGTCCTCATCGTCGTCTCCACCACCGTTGATGGTGATGACGAGGTTGATAGCAGTCGCCGCACATTCATTTGTTGCTGAGATGATTGCTGTGAAGGTACCAGTCTGAGTAGGCGTGCCTGAGATCACGTAGTCTGCGTACGAGAGTCCTGCAGGAAGGTTCGTAACAGTCACATCAACACCCCGCTTACCATCAAGCGTAACTGTGTATGAGAACGAAGAACCGACCGTGCCAGATGCCGTGTGAGGGCTTGTAATGACAGGTGGCTCGAACGGACATGAGCCACCACCGACAGTGATCGTGAGATTGATGACCGTAGTAGCACACTCGTTCGAAGCGGTAATAATCGCGATGAACGTTCCTGACTGTGTAGGTGTTCCTGAGATGACGCCGCTCTGATAGTTAAGACCTGTAGGAAGGTTGGCGACAGTGATGTCAGATACCGTACCAGTTGTCGTAATGCTGTACGAGAAAGGAGAACCAACTGTTGCTGTGGCTGTTTGCGGGCTTGTGATGACCGGAGGGTCAAACGGGCATGAGCCGCCACCAATCGTGATGACAAGATTAATTGCTGTAACCGCACACTCATTGCCAGCTGTGATGATTGCCGTGAAGGTGCCGCTTTGCGTTGGGGTACCCGAGATGGTGTTACCTGAGAAGGTAAGACCTGCTGGGAGGTTTGCGACCGTGAGGCTCGAGACTGTGCCGCTCGTGATAACTGTGTACGAGAATGGAGAACCAACCGTACCTGATGCAGTTTGAGTGCTTGTGATTACTGGTGGGTCAAAGGGACATGTGCCACCGCCGATTGTGATAGTAATAGTTGCACTATCCAAACCACACTCGTTGGTTGCGTTGATTGTGAACTGAACGGTTCCTGCCTGTGTAGGTGTACCGCTGATTCGCCAAACGTCTCCGTTGATGTGACTGAAGGTGAGACCTGCAGGAAGGGTACCTGCTGTAGTTACGTTAACCTCATCACCTGTGATAGTGACGTTGTGTGAGAACGGTGTGCCAACAGTACCAACAGCAGATGGTGCAGTTGTGATTGTAGGAACGTCGAGAGGACATGAGTCGCCGACGATTACAATCGTGCACTGTGCTGTCAAGTTGTTCGCATCAGTGAACGTAATGGTTCGTGTCGTTGGGAAGAAGAACGCCTTTGTGACAGATGCTCCTGCGCCGTTAGGTGCAAATGGAACCATGTTGCCGACCGGAGAGACGTTCCATGTGTAAGGAGCCGTACCCTGTGATGCTGTGAACGTGTAGTTCGTGTTCACAAATCCTGTCGTAGGACCAACACAGATAGGCTGTGGTTCTTGGCCACCGCCACACAAAGGTGTGCCTGGTTCAGGAGCAAAGTACCAATCGAGCATCGAGTGTGTGTTGATCAAAGGAGCGTGCGCGAAGTCTGGGTTTGACTGCGGAACGTTTGGACCTGCGAACAAGTCAATTTGAGTCACACATGAAGGAATAGAAGTCGTGAAAGACTTCGTCTGTCCAGGAGCGATTGTGAGTGTGTGAGAATCGAAGATTGTCTGGTTTTCAACGAATTCAGGTGTGCCCCATCCGTCAAAGACATTGTATGCGGCAAGATGCACCGTATAGGTACATGTTTCAGAGAAGTTCTTGACCGAGATCTGCGCCGAAGAACCGTTGACAGAGATGCTTGATTCGTCAAAAGGATTGAACGGGGTCCCATCCGTGTTCTTCAAATAGTCACGGATATCTGGGCTTGTGACATCACAGTCTTCAATTACTGTGGGACCACCTGTTGAACCACCGCCATTGTCTTCCTTGCTGGCACTGGAAGGTTTTTCGTCGGTGTCTCCAGCAACGATTGATGCTTTTGAGACATCAGCCTCTTGCGCACCGACAAAAGCGACTCCAAAGAGCCCGGATACGATGACGAGGGTGATGGCGAGCGTGCGGATGAAGTGATATCGGTTGGTGGTGGTAGTCATAGTAAGGTTCTAACGTTTGTAATTTAATGGACGGATTATACAGTGCTGTAAGATAAAGTCAATACCCTCTCCCTAGATTGCGTAATCACCGATGAACTCAGCTTTAACAACATAACGCTCCTCTTTGGCACCGAAAACGTTGCAGGTCGCAAGGGTCAACGTGCGTCCAGTGCGTGAAAGATCAACGAATGCGTCATCGGTGTTCACAAGTGAGACCGATGTAACACGATAGACGTACTCGCGGGACGATGATTGCACACGGATAAGGTCATTTTCCTTGAGATGCTTAAGATCGTTGAACGCCTTGAAGGCTTCGTTCTGAACAACACGGAATCCTGTCGAGTGACCAAAAAGGAAGACATTGCCCGCATCAGCGAGATTCGCTGAGCCCGGATAGTGGACGACGCCACTGAGCAACGCCTGGTCGAGCGTCTCGACATCGGTGTTTGTCGGGGTATTGATCGAACCATCGAGGTCAATCGCATCGATGACAATACGTACGGGACGCGAATCAGAATCATTTACTACAGATGCAACTTCACCCTTCGTCTCTGTGACAGTCACATCAGCGGCGATTACCTCTTCATTGGTATCAAGCTCAGGCACGATGCCGAGCGCAAAAGAAAGTGAAAGGAGTATTGAAAAAACGCCGAACCACATGGTGCCGGCGACAATCGGCCGCTCACGAAAAGCGCCTGCAAACGAGCCAAAGAGCTCATACGCAGTCTCCCCCACTACTGATGTTCGGTTCATTTCAGACATGAATTCATCATATCACAGTAGACCAAAAAGTCAATAGACTCTTTTAACCTCCCTTTTGGATAAACCGAAGACCTTGACAATAGCTTTTTATGCTATATAATGCCTGTCATAGCAATTTAGTTACCTATTTACTGATTTATGGAAACCACAACAATCACCGTCAATAAGCAGCGAACAAAGGACACCGCCGTACGCGTTTTGAGCGTGGTTGGTGGTATTGCCGTGCTCGCCGGCGTCGTTTGGGTAGGCATGCAGGGATTCCGCGTGCTTCCCAACGCCCGCGAAACACTTGCAAATGCTTTTGTAAGCGTCCAGTCGTTCTTTTCCCCTGCCGAGCGCATCGTGCTCTCACTCGTCGACAGCCAGGCTGTTGTCGAAGAGCCTTTCACAATCTCATGGGAACACCGTGGCAAAACCACGGACGGTTCGTACTCATTCTTCTATGGATGTAGTGACGACGTTCATCTCGCACTCGCGGATGACACTGTTTTCTGTAACACCGAACTCCCAATCCTCTCAACTGACACGTCCCTTCGCCTCACAGCCTACGGTGACATCGTCGGCGTCACCACGATTCCGGTAGAAGTCCGTTTCCGCGAAAATGACGAAGCCGTCATCAGCGAACGTGGTGAACTCACCATCGCAGTCCAAGACGTCCGTCTTGATGATGCGACAAGCACATCAACCGAGCCTACAGCAACAACAACTCCCGTTGCTCCTGTAACCGGTTCGACAGGGTCACCACAGGCCGGCGTACCTCAGTACATCACAACCACAACCGGTCCAGTCTCTGATCCGAACGGCAAGGCAGACTTTACCATCCGTGTCCTCGCCTACGGTCTCGTCGACAAGAACAGTGGTGCCTTTACTGAGAAAGATGAAATCCCTCGTGATCTTCCTTCGAACAAGCGCGGTGCCATCAAGTTTGTTGTCGAGAACGTCGGCACAAAGCTCTCAGGCGAATGGGCATTCGAAGTAGCGCTCCCAACGAGCCCTTCATACACCTACAAATCAAAAGACCAAGACTCGCTCTACCCAGGTGACAAGATCGAATTCATCATCGGCTTCGACAAGCTCAAGAACGCCGACGAAGACGATTACCGCATCGAGGTAGACTCGAACGATGACGTCAACGAAAGCAACGAGAACAACAACGTTAAGACTGGAGAAATCCAGATTGATCGATAGATTTTAAACTGACACAGAAAACCCCCGCACTGAGCGGGGGTTTTCTTTTGTAAAAATAAAAGGGGTATGACTTTCGCTACCCCCGCCGCGGCGGGGTCCGCTCTGCGCCATATGTTTCGAGCATTTACCTTATAGCCAATAGCTTATAGCTATTTAGATGTCCAAGTTCGCCAACTTCGCGTTACTTTGGATGAATGACTTGCGCGACGGGACGTCAGTACCCATGAGGATGTCGAAGATGCGATCTGCCTCTTGTGCGTCATCGATGGCGACCTGCTTGAGGACGCGACGCTCTGGATCCATGGTCGTCTCCCACAACTCCTCTGAGTTCATCTCACCGAGACCTTTGTATCGTTGGATTGAAACTTTTGGTCCTTTCTTCTCTACTTGTTTCTTTGTTGCCTTGTCTCCTTCCTCATCTCCCTCCTTCTCGTTTCCATTCTCTCCTTCTGACTCTGTTTCAGCACCTTCTTCTTGAATGTCTTCAGGGGCAACACCTGCCTCTTTGAGGAACATTTCTTTTTCTTCTTCGGTATAGAAATAGAAGATTTCTTTTCCTTTTTTGATTTTGTAGAGTGGTGGCTGTGCGATATAAACGTAGCCACCTTCGATGACAGGCTTGAAATGACGATAGAAAAGGGTCAGCAAGAGCGTTCGGATGTGCGCACCGTCGACATCGGCGTCGGTTG
>Ga0172380_10009838_pt1 | contig 10121 bp, 16 predicted proteins | sample Leawe162metaG_FD_119747 | JGI IMG/M metagenome (GOLD analysis project Ga0172380, IMG submission 119747) | Leachate microbial communities from a municipal landfill in Southern Ontario, Canada - Leachate well 162 metaG | ecosystem: Engineered > Solid waste > Landfill > Unclassified | place...
CAATCGACCGTACTGATTCTTTGGCCCAAAGCCCTTGCTGTATTGCTTCTCGTTCCTCAATGCTTAAGTGCGCCATATATCCGCTATGTTAGCGGAGTGGTGCGTTTACTTGTTGAACTCGCTGATACACTACATAGGTAGCAAACGTAGCTCTAAAACGGTACACGTCAGATCCATTGTATATCTCTCAACGGCACCTTTCTCCTAAATTCTGCCGCAGAACAAATCTAAGGTGTGCGGGATTAGAAACCAACTTGCTTCGAAACGTCACTGCACGTAACGAATGCAGCTATCTAACACCACTTCCTCTATGACTACCACCCTTCCTTCTTTTTCGTTTATCCTTTCAGGACTTGCCATTGCTGTAGTTCTTGCACTTACCCTTCCAAGCTTTGTGCATGCGGCAAATTACGCATACGTGAATACTTCAAATAACGTAAGTATGGTTGTTGCAGACAGCTGGATGTCCGCAATAGAAACCGCACCCAACATTCATGCACGTAGCGGAGTCATGCTCTTGAACACTCAAAACTCTGACATTCTCAATTCTAACTAACCAATACCATTGAAAGACAAAAAGTCACTTAGGAATCTAAGTGACTTTTTGTCTTTCTTGGGGAACCCTTCATTATCAGATGTAACGCTATACTCATCCTACGATGCTTGAAACTATTGCCTCACTCTTCTCGATGTTCTGGAACACTACCAAGGTCGCTTTTTTGACCCTTATGCTGCCGATGGCTACTTTCTTTGGCCACCAACCAGTAGAAGTAGCTCAGCCTCTCCCAGAGAGCACCATTGCCACCACCGAGGAGGCGCTGGTGGCCGCATCAACGACGGTACCGGTGCCTGTGCCACCAACCCCCGCTCCACCACTAATCCCTAAACCAGTTCCTCCTCCCAAACCCATACCTCCTGTCGTAGAAATAAGGGATGTTGGAGACACAACACTCGTTGTCGAAACCATACCCCTTCTTGCAGGGGGTATGGTGCGTGCAGGGGAGACTGTTCCCGTTGCCTATTTGCAAATAACTAATGTGGGAGACGAGGGGGCGCTGCTTCGGGGCTTTTGGGTTACTCAAGATGGTTCTATGCCTGAAGAAGCAGTCATTGCACTCTCGACGGTAGATGACAAAGGTGGCTCGCGAGGCTTTGTGGGAGGTACTGAGGATGCAGAGCTGTTTAAGAAAGGAGAAGCATTTGCACCTACTGATGCCTATTTTGCTTCAGGTCAAATGCGCTTGTTTACGATACAAGCAACAATGACCGCTACACTTTCTTCTTATCTAGGAACCACCCTTACCATTGAAGTAGCAGAGATGGATACTACAGCGGAGGTATATGGCTCGTTTCCGCTACAAGGAACCACGTGGACGGCCCACTAAAAGTATAGAGCCGCTCTCCCAAGAGCGGCTCTAAGTCATGCAAACAGTTTGAGAGCATTCGCGATCTCAGCCTGTTCTTTGAGAAGCCGAGGCAGAACATCGTTTTCTATGTACGCACGCATCTCCTCGGAAGTCTTGAATATACCGAGCCGTGTGCCTTGTGATCGGCCATGTCCGTCTCGCAGCTCAAGTGTTTCGTTGAGTCCGTTATACGTATACCAGTAGGTCGAAGACCCAAGCTTCAAGAAGTACCCTTGGCACCCACACTCACAATCATTCCAAGGAAGTCGGGGCAAGGTAGCGGGGGCACTGTTTGTTTGTACCATTTCTCAACCTCCACGGTCTGTTGAGAGTTGCACCATACCACGCACCCCTTTGTTTACAACCCCAACGCGCAGTACAATTACTTATATGAAAGTTCATGTTGATAAAACTCAATCACGTTTCAAAAGAGTGCGTGATGGTAATGGGTCTCGTACGGGAATAGGGGAGTTCTTTCTTCTTCTCTCGATCACCGCCAAAGACACTGCCTTGTATATTCCGCTATCCATCGCGTCTGGGAAGAAGCCCACTGGCTTTGTGTATCACATCGAAGGTACTGCAGAAGGAATGATTTCCACGACGGATATTTCGGTACGAGGAGAAGGAGTTACTCAGCTCACGTTAGGCACCATACTCTATGCAAAGATACCTGTGGGCAAAACAGCAGTCTTTCGTTTGCTGATTGAAATGAGGGGGAAGGTGGGGAAGACGTATGGGATTGTCATCAACCGTATTAACTACAAACACAATCCAAGTGATGCACGGTATCAGAAATATCTGCAAGAGATACCTACAAAGACAGTGAAATTCGATTAAGATCCCCCGAATATTCGGAGGGGTATTCGTACAGAGGGAACAAAAGCCGCCCGACGAGGTCGGGCGGCTCCGGTCGTTCGATGAGCGGTTCGTTTACATTTCGCCCTACATGACCCGCAAGTTGCGGAAGGGCGAGGTCGACAAAGTGCCAGTGAGTGCGAAAGAGCTCGATCGGCTCGTGCGAGAAAAGAAGATTCTCGTCGTCAACACGCTCTATCGGGTTCGCTACGCGACTCCGAAGGGTGCGATTGAGGAGGCCTTTCAAGTCGGTAAGTTCCCGATCCTTGACTGGCCCATGAGCCGAATCGACGTTATGGAAGAAAACTTCCCGAACCGATTGTTCCGCGTCTACGTGGAAACGGTCGATATCGAGACGCTCCGTCAAAGGTTGTCGAATGACGACCGCGACCCGCAGAAGCTTCGGCTGAACGCGGGGATCGCAGAGTTCGAACAGCTCCAGCGCGGAGAGTTCGACGCTCACATCGACTTTCGTATCATCAATCCACAAGGAGAGATCGAGGCGACGGCGAAGCGCATTTACGACCAGTACCTTCAAGCGGTTGGAGAGAGCTGATGGAACAGCACCCCGACTGCCAAAGGCTCCGACCTCCGTGTCGGAGCCTTTTCTTTATGTGAGGTATAATCGCGACTATGAAGAGCTTGGTGCTCAAGAATGACAAGTATCGAAGGACACGCGGAGGGCACTCTCGGCTTCTTGATATTTCCTGCACGAAATGTGGGAAACACATCTGTTTTTATCAAAAGGATGGTCCCGGCAACTTGAGACGCATGTACGTTGACCGCATTGTCGAGCCGAACGTGCCTCTTTCCAGAAAGGATCTATCGTGCCCGAACGGTCATTTGTTAGGAGTGAAAATCATATACGAAAAAGAACACCGTCCCGCCTATCGGTTGTTCGTTGACTCGGTTTCCAAGAAAATCACTAAGAGCAGCCGTTAGTGATAAGCTGTTGTTATGAAAGGGGTAGTTATCGAGAACAGTCTGAAAGACCCGAGCGTTTTGAAAGATCTCGAGATTGTCCGCTCCTGGGAGGACGGTAGTTGGAAACTACACGAGGTACGAGTGTCTAAAGAGCAGGCGGAAAAGTTGTCGGAGCATCTCAACGACGGACCGTGGTACGTCCATTTTTGGGAGCCGGGTGATGATACGGTCTTGGTGGTGTTTAAGGGTAAGACGTTCACTATAAGATTCTCCGATAAGGAAAGCTGGAAACCCGCGGTCGAGCACGGGAAATCCATAGGTATTCCGGAAGAGCAGTTAGATTTTCCGATCGATTAAGCCAAAAATATGAAAATCACCAAGTTTGCCCATTCTTGCCTTCTCGTCGAAGAAGGGAACGTCAAGATACTGACCGATTTAGGTTCCTGGAATGAGGTTCCTGACGTCTCTGGTCTCGATGCCGTTCTCATCACTCACGAGCACGCAGACCACTTTGAAATAGACAAGCTCAAGGCGGTTCTTGAAAAGAACCCGAATGCCAAGGTTATTACGCACAAAGCAGTAGGTACGAAACTCGAGGAAGCTGGTATTCCATACACTGCTATCGAGCCAGGTGAAATCCTTGATGTGAGTGGCGTCTCCATCGAGAGCTACGGCACTGACCACGCCATTATCTACGGCGACGCGTCGCCCTGCCGCAACACCGGGTTTCTCATCGCCGGACGGCTTTTCATGCCGGGCGACGCCCTCCACGACGTGCCACCAAAACCAGTTGAGATTCTTGCGCTTCCGACCGGCGGTCCCTGGTGCAAGGTTGCAGAAGCGATCGACTATGCGAAGGCCGTAAAGCCGAAAGTAGCGTTTCCGATACACGATGCGATGTACATCGACGAGTATAAGAAAACCTCCATCCCGCGCTGGATCGGTACTAAGCTTGAGGAGACCGGTATCGAGTTCCGGAATGTAGGGAACAACTCTTCGGAACTGTATTAGCTTGGGACGCCTTTAGCGACTTTCGCAAGATGGTCTCTGACCTTTTTATCAAACTTCGGTCCCTTGAGTAGGCTGTCTGCGTACTTAACCGTGTTTTTCTTTTTGGTGTTGCGCTTAGGCATTGATTTCACTATACCAAACTGGGCAGGACTGCTACTTGGTTGAATACCAAGCCACGAGAGCAGAGACGAGCAAGAAGCCTACCCCGACCCAAACCGCACCATCAGAGGTAATGGGAACCCAGTCGCCAAGGAAATAACCAACCCAAAGCGCCAAAAGACACACTCCGAATATTTCTGATCCTCGCGGTACGTTAGTCATATTTTAATCAGTTTTCCCGACGAAGTAGAAAAGCAAGAGCGGTACAATCAACGAGATACACAATGGAACCAGCACGCTCCAAAGTAGCTTGTTCCGGGACGGTTCCATTTTTCCGGACCAAAGCTTAATGACCTCTTCCCATTGCTTTATCTGCTCGTCAATAATGGCGAGCTGGTGATCTCTATCCTCTTTTCCGAAGATAGCAGTGTTCCAATTCTGCAAGATACCAGCTTTCTCCTTTCGAAGGTCAATGATCATTCCGTGGGCTTTGTCTATTGTTCGATTCCCGTGCCCAGGTAGATAAGTTGTGAAATCCCGCGCCATTATTCTTTACCCCCGGTCGCTTCACCTTCGGGTGCCTTGGACTCTTCCTTCTTTGCTTCTTTCGCTGGCAGAGCCTCGTCCTCTCCTTCAGAAGACGGTACAGGAAGTTGAAGTCGCTCTGGCGGGAGACTGTACATTTCTTTTACGCGCGAGAGAATCGCGAGTTCCTGCTGCCGCGCTTTAAGCTGTTTGGGCTCTTGTTTTGTCTCCACAGGGTCGACCGTTTTCTTGACCACAACCTCGATATGGATACCCATTGGGATCCATTTGAGAAGTACCCTCAGGTGTTTTCTGACTCGAGCCTTGAGGTCGTTGTCATCCTTTTTACACAACTTGTTAGTCGTGTTTTCAAGGAACTCCTCGACGCGCTTTTTCGAGATCTCTTTCATGAGATCGTCGACCTTGGTTTGCTCTCCGTCGGTGAGTACCGATTTACCAGTGCGTTTTTTGATCTCTTCCGAGGCGACATAAATAGTCGCTACGTCAGACAGAACATCCAGAATCATCTGTACTGTTGCAGGATCCACCATTGCAAACACATCGAGACTACCTCGGCTTACGCGCACTATTTGTGCGGGCTCCGGACGCTCGTCGCCAGCCACGGCGCACTCTTGAAGAGAGCGCAAAAAGGCAGAGAACTCTTTGAGATAAGACGCCGTTGTTTCTACCGACAAGCCAGCGTCAGGGATTGAGAGAGCGACCTCGTTTCCTTCCTGCTTATATGCGGGAACACCATTATCTATCATTGCTCCCTTAAGCTTCATCAGTTTGTTGAACTTGTCCGTGCGTGCCGCATGGAAATCCTTGAAACGAGTATTCAGCTCGTACGAGCGGGACATATTTGTGATCTCGGCGAGGCTTTTTAGCAGACCACTACCAAAACATGCTTCCGCATCGATTTGTTCCAAAACGGAGAGCTCTGTCTTGCTGAACCGCACAGCCCTGCTCAACTGCACAACACTTTCCAGCTCCTCGAGCTTCGTGGTGATTGTTTGATTCTGTTCCTCGTTGCTGTTCTGTGCGATGAGGTTCCTTATCTCTTCAAGTTTTGCGCCAATGGTAAAATCGCGCTCGTCAGCCTCGAGAAGTTCAAGCGATTCTATGAGTTTTCCCGCGTCCATTACTTCATTCTATGCTCATGAACTATGCCCGCAAGGGTTGACACTAAAGCGCCGGTGTAGCTTCAGTTTAGGTGCTTTGTGGCGGCTTTTCGGGAGCGGCCTTCTTGGCGATTTTCATATATAGCCAGACCAAACCGCTTACAAGCCCAAGAAATGCAGCGGTCTCGAGTAAGGTCGTCCAGATAATCGGCGTAGTACCGTCATCGAAAGTGCCGAGAGCCGCGGCTATCATTCCGACCCAGAAAGCGCGGGCAAAGTATTTTCGGTTCAAGCGTCCCATATCAAACGTTGGGAAGCCAGAACTCAAGAGAGCCTGGAATGATTAGGGCGCCAAGGAAGAACAGCGCCAGAAGAACAAGAGCAATACTTCTCCATGGTTCTTTGAAATCTCGAACCATGTCTTCGAGAGTGGACATATTTCGCGTGGGTTTTTCAATAAAACCGGTTCTCGAGCGGGTACAGAAGTGGCCACACAAGACCGGCGACAGCACCCTTTCGGGCACTATCCCGCACCCTTTCGGATGCAGACCCACGCGAGCAAGTGTCGGCTTATGTGGCCGCTTCTGCTCGCGTGGGAATTTATGTAGCCATGCCTCCTGCAACCAGGGGGTTTAGGCGATGTCGTCCAGGAGGTATTCTATCACTACCTATGGCAGAGCTAAACATGGGCAAGAAACGCCGTGATCGCGCGTTCAATAAGAAACAAAGTATGTTTGAGGCGGCTGTACGCGACCCGAAATTTCAAGCCGACCTGGCGCTTTTAAAGAAGCATTACCCCGAGACGTTTCCTAAGAAAAGAGGTTCAAAAACGGAGTATTTGAAAAGGATGCAGAATGTGCAAGACGCCGCTTGGCTGTTAGCAGATAAAGACAACCAGCTTCCGAAAGAGTATGAGGGTCTCGAATGGAGCTTGGATTATTGCAAGATCCGATGCCGTTTTTTGAGATACTATGGTTTTTCCGATATTAATCTCGGAGAGGCGCTGGATTGGATTTTAATCGGTAAAGCTCCACCAGTTCGAAATGTTGCGATGCACGGGCACGCTCCTACTAAAAACCTTCCTCCAGGTACGATTCTGTTGCGCATTGACCCAAGCGCGTCTCAAGACGACATTTCTCGCTTCCTATCGGAAAAATGGGAGGCAATAAAAGTCGTACGGAAGAATGCAGGAATAAAAAGCATAAAATCTCCCAGAACAAAGAGCGAAGAGATGGACGTCATCATGAAATACGACGCTATGAGTTTAGAGAAATTACGAAAGCTCGTAGGAGCTGAAACTGACACTATTCCTAAAATGGTCCTCATGTCGCGCGCTTTGAAGAAAGACGGGTTTGAACTCGGCCCAGAAGCAATTCGAGGCCGTCTTTCTCGTTTTAAGAAACGTCTTCGACGCGACACTTAATGCCAGGCATCGAGCATGATCGCTCGGTAAAACAAAACGGGTAAAGCTTTGGTCGTGGAGTCTCACGGCCGTATCGCAGAAAGCAGAAAAGTAGTCGACGGGCTGGTCGGTTTTTTCGATTTGCTCGCGCAGTACGATTTTGAAGATCAGAAAATCATGTCGGGATCCGTTCCCGACTCTTCCGCATTAGCTCCGGGAGAGCCGGGAATGGGTTCGGATAAAGAATGGAGCTATGGAACCAAGACGCAGGATTAACCCTAAGACACAAGGCGGCTGGTTTTGGGTAAATAACGAAATATTTGAGTACCTAAGCAATTCAGATATAGCGGCATACGCCGGATGGGTCTACGTCTTTCTCGTGAAGACCTCAAACGCAAGGACACAACAATGTTGGTGGTCCAGGAAGCGGATCGCACGAGAGACTGGTATTTCAGAGAGTAGTGTAAGTCGGTCCATCCAACTGCTTGAGGAGCGGAGAATTATCGCCATTTCTCGCCAACGCGGCGATAAAAACATATATACCTTGCTCCATAAGAACGAATGGAGCCCGATTTCGACTAACCCCGTATCTATTGGACACAGGTCAGAGGTCTATAAAAACTCAGTGGCTGTATCCAGGAGAAACCAGAACAAGACCCCGTATTCAGAGACCCATAAACAAGGGTTAGCCCGCCTTAAAGAGGAAATGCGGGCCCGCATGAGCGTATGAGGGTCGAACTGACTGCCAGGCAAAAGAGGTTCTGTGTGTACTACGCAACAGACCCAGAATGCGTCGGAAACGCCACCGAGGCGTATATGAGAGTCTACGGCCTGCCTCCCGAGAGCAGGCGTGTGGCGAGCGCAAACGCGAGCCGGTTGCTAACAAAAGCTAACATCAGTACATACGCCAATACTCTGGTTGAACGGTTTCTTGAGAACATAAATGCGGATAGAGAGATGGCTTTTGTGATAGCGCAAAGAACTGATTTGCGAGCGAAAGTCGCGGCCTACGCGGCCCTTATGAAAGTGCGCGGCCGGACAGGGCCGCCTTCCTCGAAGGAATTTACTTTCCGGTGGGAGAATTAACCATCTGCTATATTCAAATCAAACCATGAAATCAAAAGCTATCAGTTATTGCCGAGTGTCCTCAAGAGAACAGGAGGAAACTGGCTACTCGCTCGACGCTCAGGAAAAGCTTCTCGCCGAGTACGCTCTTAAGGAGGGGTTGATTATCGCGAAAGTTTTTAAGATCACCGAGAGTGCGAGCGGTCGCCAAATCCGCAAGACGCTTAATGAGATGCTTGCGTACGCGGAGAAGAACAAAATCAGTATCGTGCTCTGCGAAAAAATTGACCGCCTCACTCGCAACCTTAAAGACGCTTCTATCGTCGACGAATGGGTGCGAGCCGAAAGCGAACGGGCGGTACACTTCATCAAGGAGCACTTCGTCTTGAACGCAAACACGAAAGCGCACGACAACTTCATCTGGGACATGAAGGTCGCGGTCGCTCGGTTCTATACGAACAATCTCTCCGAGGAGGTGAAGAAGGGGCAGAAAGAAAAGCTTGCTCAGGGCTGGCTTCCGACCTCTCCTCCGTACGGCTATACGACCGTTGGAGAAAAAGGTCGCAAGATCCACATCATCGACGAAAAAACAGCACCGTTCATGCGACGCATGTTCGAGCTCTATGCTTCTGGGAACTATTCGCTTACCGCGCTTCGCGAGAAGCTCTACGAGGAAGGCTTCCGGAGTACGCAAGGCGGCAAGCTCGCAAAGAGCCGTCTTGATGACTTGCTTCGCGACCCGTTCTACTACGGAGCCATGCGCTGGAATGATGTGCTGTACGAACACGGAGCACACGAGCCACTCATCTCGAAAGAGTTGTTCAACAAAGTTCAAGAGATCCTCTCGGGCCGCACGACGCCGCACAAGTCAAAGAAGACCTTCCAGTTCCGAAAGCTTCTCAAGTGCGGCGAATGCCAGGGAACGATAACCGCAGAGATTCAGAAAGGTATCGTCTACTACCACTGCAACCACTACCGCAACTGCTCTCAGAAGAAATTCACACGCGAGGACCAGCTCGAAGAGCAGTTATTCGGCGTCTTCCGTTTCTTCGAGAACATAACTGCCGCGGAAGCGGCCGAGCTCAAGGAGAAAATCAAGGCGAACCATGCCCAGGAGGTCGAGTACAAGGAAAAGCAGATAAAGTCCTTCCACGACCGCTATATGGCCCTCCAGCGCCGGCTCGACAACCTCTACAACGACCGGCTGGATGAGCGCATCACGACGGAGACTTGGGAAAAGAAACAGAAAGAGATCGTCGAGGAACAGAGCGCCATCCAGGACCGTCTGAAAGCCCTCAAGAGCGACGAAGCCAAGTACTTCGAGATCTGGCTCAATATCATTGACCTTGCGTGCAGAGCGAGAGAAATCTATCAGCGACGCACTCCTGAGCAACGGCGCACGCTTCTGAAGCATCTTTTTTCGAACCTCATGCTGGAGGACGAAAAAGTGGGATATACACTCACTGAACCAGTTGAGGTGCTCGCAAAACGCGTCCAGGAACGCATTGATGCTGAAAAGGATTTTCGAACCAAGAAAACCCCTGCAAATACAAGGGTTTCTCGGGCTTCGCACTCGAAAATCTCACCTCTGCTCTAGTATACGATTTCGCTCGTACCTATTTCGTCCGAAATCCGAACTCTTGATCTCTCGCGCCTCGCGGACTCGGCGCTCGCCCCGAGCCCTGTCCGCACTTCTTTTTCTTTGTTATTCGC
>Ga0172380_10009839_pt1 | contig 10120 bp, 9 predicted proteins | sample Leawe162metaG_FD_119747 | JGI IMG/M metagenome (GOLD analysis project Ga0172380, IMG submission 119747) | Leachate microbial communities from a municipal landfill in Southern Ontario, Canada - Leachate well 162 metaG | ecosystem: Engineered > Solid waste > Landfill > Unclassified | place...
CTATTATATAAATGCTATTATTTATTAAATCAGAAAATTTATATTTTTCTTTCAAAGAAAGTTCTTCATATGACTTTGATTCATTTATAAATATATTAAAATTTATTATTTTATTCATAATCTATATATTAAAATAATAAAGTAAAATAATAAAACATTATCTCACATTTTTCATATAATTAAAAAAATAAAATACAATTAATGGTTGAAATAAATGATAATCTAAAAATATATTTTCCTCTAAAATTAAAACCAAGACAACAACAAATTGAATCATTAGATTTTATTAAAAAATCAATCAACAATAGTAATAAATATGTTATGTTAAATATGCCTACAGGTGTAGGTAAATCATATTTAACAATGATGTTTATGAATTGGTATAAAAATTTTGTAAATTCTGATGCAAAATTTGATATAATAACAAATTCAAAATTATTACAAGATCAATATATGATAGATTATTCTATTATACAGAATTTCAAAGGTCGTTCAAATTATTTATGTGATCCACACGATACAAACTGTTCAGCAGGTTATGAAATATGTAAATCAATTGGTCCAAAATGTGGTCCAACATGTCCATACGAAAATGCAAAAGCATTATGGAAAATTTCTAATATAGGAATGACAAATTTTCATATGTTTAATACTTGTGCAATATATGCTAGAAAGATATTTGATGAAAGAGAAAGTAGTGTACTTATAATTGATGAGGCACACGAAATGGAACCAGTATACACATCATATATATCAGTTTCATTAAATGCTAAACAATTAAAGAAATATGGTTTTGATTTAGCAACAATAGAACGATATGATAATAAATTTCTTGGATTGAAAACAATAGAACAATTTGTTAGATTTTGTGAAAAATTTAAGGAAGATGTAAAAGTACAAATAGAATGGCTTGATGATCAATTAAATAAAAAAAGTAAAAATAAAAATATATTAAAAGAATATTCAAAATTTTTAGACAATTGTAAAAGTGAATTTCTTAAAATAGAATTTCTATTAAAAGAATATTCAGAAGATAAATATAATTGGACACTTGATATATCAAAAAATACAAAAGATAAAATGTATTCTGGTATTGTACTTGATGCAAAACCTGTATGGGGACATAAATACATGAAAGAAAGTATTTACGATAAATATGACCATGTAATATTTATGTCAGCAACAATCGATAAAGATATATTCACATTTGTCAATGGTATAGATCCAAATAAAACAACATTTTTTGATATAGATTCACCATTTCCTGTAAATAATAGAAAAATATTTTATATGAAAGTTGGTAAAATGTCATATACAGAAAAAGAAGAAACATTAAAAAAACAAGGTATCTATATAAATAAAATATTAAATAAATATAAAGATAAAAAAGGCATTATTCATACATCTAGTTATGATGTTTCCCAATTTATTCAAGATAATGTAATGGATAAACGATTGTTATTTCATGATTCTGAAAATAGAGAAGAAATGTTATCAAAACACATAAATGCAGATTATCCATCAGTAATAACATCACCTTCTATGTCATCTGGTGTGGATTTGAAAGATGATTTATCAAGATTTCAGATATGTTGTAAAATACCATATCCATATTTAGGTTCAAATAATATTAAAACAAGACAAAAATTATATCCAGAATGGTATGCTTACCAAGCAGTTAGTGATTTGATGCAAATGTGTGGTCGTTCTGTTAGAAGTATGGATGATTTTGCTGATACATTTATACTGGATGCAAACTTCAGTGATTTATTGAAGCATTCTGGTAAATATTTTCCTAGATGGTTTACTGATAGTATAGTTACATTGAAAGTATAATAAAAAAAGACAGTTAAAAACTGTCTTTTTTATTTTTTATTTTATAAAATCATCGAATGATGTTATTATAGACTCTTTTGTTGGTTTACCTCTTCTTTTAGTTGGTTTAATTTGTCCTGTTGACATTTTTTTCTTTATGTCTTCAATTCTTTCATCTTTTTGTACTTGTCTTTGTTTTGATTCTTTATCTGATATTTCTTTTATTTTTTTACCAGATTCATCACCAATATAAAAATAAATTTTATCAAAACCTTTTTCTTTAACTGTTTCTGTTTGTATTCCTAGTTTTTTCTTTAATGGATCATGTATTAAATCATCAGCAGCATTTCTAGCAACTTTTCCTAATGTGTCATCATCTTCACATTTTTTAATAATATCATCATTGCTTTCTATGAATTTTATCATATCTGCTCTTGATAACGCATTTTTCTTTAATTCTTTTGTAAGTAAATCAATAGCTAATTCTTCACAATCTGATGTTGATTGTTTTTTAGCTTCATTGACGTTTTCAAATCTTAATAGTTTCATTTTTATATTTATTATTTTTTTTATTTACATTAATCCAATATCATTATTTTCAAATAACCATTTGTATTTCTTTTCTATTCTTTTATTTAATTTTATAGGTTCAAAATCACCTTCTTTTCCTCTTCTTACCGAATCTTCCATTTCTTTAAAAAATTCACTAACTGATTCTGGATGTGTTGAAAATAATGTATCTTGAAATTTGTATGTATTAACCGTATCTTCATAATCACTACTTTCACCAAATGAACCAAACATCCAACCACTGAAATCTATTGGTTCTTTTACAGTTTTCAATATATTCATAAAAACAGTTAATTCACCACTTTCAGACATTGTTTCTAAATGAAATTCTGGTTTATATCTTTCATCTTTTTCACATATATCATCTAATTCTATTAATATTACAGGTGATATACTATATAATTCTTTTTCATTGCTTTTAGAAACACCATCAACATAATGTTCATATATTAATACCCATTTACCATCCTTTTTTTCTATACTTTCAAATAAATATTCATTAGATTCTGCACCAATACTAAAATATGGTAATCGCCATTTTTTGATGATATTCATAATTTTTTCAATAATTTCATTTTTTGAATTATCTAATAAAGTTTTATATGATTCAAATGTTTTTAAATTTTTCATTATCTTCCTCCCATTCTCCAATATAAGTCATTATCATCATTTGCATCATTTGCATCATTTATTTCATCATCTATTTCAATAATTTTTTTTCTAACTTCTTTATATATTTTATCAACAAAATTAAAGTATTCTTTATCAACACCAACACCTTTTTTTTCTTTTGATTCATCAATTAGTTCTTTTATTATTTTTTCTAAATGAATTTCTTTTTCTTCCAATGTCATATCTTTTAACAATTTTTCTAATTTTCCTATTTTATTATCATCATTTAACATATTGTTAAAATTTTCGAATAATTTTAAGTGTTTCATAATTTTTATTTTTTTTAATATTATATATATAAAAAATAGAAAATCAATTTTATCAATATATAATGATAGAAAACAAAATTAATAATACTATTATTCATAAAACTATCAAAAGGTGAAAATATTTTTTAATATATATCATTAAAAAACACATGAAAAAATTAAATACTGAAATTTTTATAGAAAGATCAAAAAACAAACACAAAAATGAATATGATTATTCATTGGTAGATTATATAAATTCTTACACAAAAGTAAAAATAATATGTAAAACCCATGGTGTTTTTGAACAACTACCATCATCTCATATGATTGGACAACGTTGTTTGAAATGTGTAAATGACGAACAAACATCATCGACAGAAAATTTTATAAAAAATGCAAAAATAATACATGGTAATAAATATAATTATTCATTGGTAGATTATAAATTGAATAATATAAATGTTAAAATAATATGTCCAGAACATGGTATGTTTGAACAAAAGCCATACAATCATTTATCAAATAATGGTTGTCCAATATGTAGATACAAAAATCGTAGAAATGATGACTATATACAAAAATGTAATAAAAAATTCAATAATATGTTTGATTATTCTTTAGTACAATATACGAATAATAAGATAAAAGTTAAAATAATATGTCCAGAACATGGTATTTTTGAACAAACAATGAAAGATCACTATAATGGTAATGGATGTCCATATTGTTCTGGTAAAAAAATGAATACTGAAATATTTATAAAAAAATGCAATAAAATACATAATAACGTTTATGATTATTCACTAGTAGACTATATTGGTGCATTTAAAAAAGTGAAAATAATATGTAAAAAACATGGTATTTTTGAACAGATGTCATATACACATTTATCAAATCATGGTTGTCCTGTGTGTAAATCATCAAAAGGTGAAAAAACAATAATGAAAATTTTGAATGAAAATAATATTAAATATATACATCAAAAAAAATTTAATGATTGTAAAAATACTAATGTATTATTTTTTGATTTTTATATACCAGATAAAAATTTGTGTATAGAATATAATGGTTTACAACATTATAAACCAATAGATTTTTTTGGTGGTATTGAATCATATGAAATAAATAAAAAAAGATTTAATATAAAAAAAGATTATTGTAAAAATAACAAAATCAAATTGAAAATAATAACATATAAAGATAATATAATTGAAAAAATGAATAAAATATTAAATGATTAATAGAACTATAGAAGAACGATATAAAAAATTATCTCAAAGAGAACACGTATTAGAAAAATCTGGTATGTATATTGGTAATATAACTACAGAATTGAAAGATATGTTTGTTGTTGAAAATACCAATGATTTTGATAATATAAAAATAATAAATAAATTAGTTAAATATAATGCTGGTTTTTTGAAAATTTTTGATGAAATATTATCAAATGCGAGTGATCATTCTATTAGAACAGGTGGTGTAAAATATATAAAAGTTAATGTTTTTAATGATCATGTTGTTATTGAAAATGATGGACCAGGAATACCAATAGTTATACATAAAGAACATGGCATTTATATACCAGAAATGTTATTTGGTAATTTATTAACTGGAGAAAATTACCAAAAAGATGATGATAGATTAGTTGCTGGAACAAATGGTATTGGTTCAAAAGCAACAAATATATTTAGTAAAAGATTTTTAGTAGAAACTGCGGATGGTAAAAAACAATATAATCAAGAATTTTCAAATAATTTGATTAATGTTGGAAAGCCAAAAATAACAAAATCTAATAAAAATTATACAAAAGTAAAATATTATCCAGATTTTGAAAAATTTGGCTTAGAATATATAGATGATGATATTCAGAAATTATTTATAAAAAGAGTTATTGATATTGCAACATATTGTCCAACACTAAAGGTTTATTATAATGATACATTAATAAAAATAAAATCTTTCAAAGATTATATGTCATATTTTGTTGAAAAAGATACAGAAATGTTTTATGAAAAATTAAACGATAATTGGGAAATTGGTATAGTACCATCAACAAATGATAACTTTCAACAATCATCATTAGTTAATGGTACAAATTGTTATATTGGTGGTACACATGTTAATTTTATTACAAACAAATTAGTTTCTCAAATAACAGATTCATTATCAAAGAAAAATAAAAAAATATCAATAAAACCAAATGATATTAAAAATAAATTATTTGTTTTTGTTAATTGTAAAATAGTAAATCCAGTATTTGATTCACAAACAAAAGAAAATTTATCAACAAAAATAACTAATGCGATTTCTTGTAATGCTGAAATATCTGATAAATTAATAAAACAAATATCACAATCATCTATTGTTGAAGATATCCTAAATTATATTGAATTACGAGAAAAGGCTGAATTGAAAAAATTAGGCAAAGGTAAAACATCAAAAGTAAAAATAAAGAAATTAGATGATGCAAATATGGCAGGTACACGTAATAGTGATAAGTGTATTTTATTCTTAGCTGAAGGTGATTCTGCATCTGGTACAATATTAACAGGGTTTGCATCAACAGGTAGAGATTATTATGGTTGTTTTCCATTGAAAGGTAAACCATTGAACGTAAAATCTACAACATTATCTAAAATAAAAGAAAATGATGAAATAAAAAATATTATTACTGCATTAGGATTAGAATTTGGTAAAAAATATATAAATACAACAGAATTACGATATGGTAAAATTGTTTTTGCTACTGATGCTGACAATGATGGTATGCACATAAAAGGGTTATTAATAAATCTATTTGAAACATTTTGGCCAGAATTATTGAAATTAGATTTTATCTATGATTTTGTTACACCTATTATGAAAATAGAAAAAGGCAAAAATGTCAAATTTTTCTATAAATTGGATGAATATAAAAAATGGAAAGATTTGAATGAAAAAGGTTGGAATCAAACATATTATAAAGGACTTGGTACAATAGAATCTCATGAAATTAAAGATTTTTTCAAAAATATACAGAAACATCTTATCAGATTTAATTATACAGATATTGATGAAACAAAAGAATGCATTGATTTAGTTTTCAATGATAAGAGATCTGATGACAGAAAGGAATGGTTATTGAACTATATACCTGGTATAGAAGTAGATAAGTTTGCAAATAAAACAACATATAAAAGTTTTTTTGATGAAGAATTTATTCAGTTCTCTATGGCAGATAATATTCGTTCTATACCATCTATTGTTGATGGTTTTAAGCCATCACAAAGAAAGATTATGTATACTATGTTCAAAAATAATTATAAAGAAAAAGTAAAAGTTGGTAATTTTTCTGGTGCTGTAATTGAAAAAAGTAGTTATCATCATGGTAATCAATCTATAGAAGGTGCAGTTATTAATTTGGCACAAGATTTTATAAATACAAATAATATAAATTTATTGGAACCATTAGGTAATTATGGTTCTAGATTGAAAGGTGGTAAAGATGCCGCATCATCAAGATATATATTTACTAAATTATCACCAATAACTAGACATATATTCAAAGAAGTTGATGATAATATATTAGATTATTTAGATGATGATGGATTTTTAATAGAACCTCGTTTTTATACACCGATTATACCAATGTGCTTAATAAATGGTGCTGAAGGTATAGGTACAGGGTGGAGTACATTTATACCAAAATATAATCCAAAGGATATTGTGAAATATCTTGTCAATAAATTACAAGACAAAAAATCAAAAATAGATATTATACCATATTATAAAAACTTTACTGGTGAAATAAAATTTGATAGTGATAAAAACCGATATGTTACTTCTGGTATAATTAAAAAAATTAATATGAGTACATTAAAAATATCGGAATTACCAATTGGTACTTGGAATGATAGTTATTATAATGAACTTGATAAATTAGTTGATAAAAATATAATTAAAGATTATAGTAAAAATGATACTGATATAAAAGTAGATATAACGATAAATATTAGTCGTGAAATGTTGAAAGATTTAGAAGATAAAGATGAAGATTTAATAAAATTATTTTCATTAGAATCATATTTAAGTATTAGTAATTTTATGATGTGGGATATTAATGGTAAAATAAAAAAATACTCAAATATTTATGATATAATGGATGAATTTTACGATATTCGTTTAAAATATTATGATAAAAGAAAAATATACATTTTAGAAAAATTAGATAAAGAAATCAATATAATATTAAATAGAATGAAATTCATAAATGCAATTTTGAAAGGAAATCTTATAATAAATAATGTAAAACGAGAAAAAATTGAATTATCTCTAGTTGAAATGCAATTAGATAAAGTTGATGATTCTTATAATTATTTATTAAATATGCCATTAGTTTCATTAACAAATGAAAAATTACATGAATTGAAAGAAAGTCATACTAAGAAAAAAGATGAGAAAAAAATTGTTGAAAGTATTAGTATAAACCAAATGTGGTTAGATGATTTGAAAAGTTTGGTTCCTTTTATTAAATAGAATAATTAATATATAAAATAAAAATAAAATATGAAAACATTTGATCAATTTGAAAATAAAATGAATGAATCGATTGGAAATAAATACATTGTACCGTCTTGGAAATTGAGAGATAGTGGTGTATTTTTAACTAAAATGAAAAATGAAAATAAATATCCATATATTTATGTTAATGGTACATTGAAAAAATTCGATTATAAAACTAGAAAAAGTTTTGATAATGATAGAACATATGTATATTTTATTGAAGAAAATAAAGCAAATACATTAATAGATATGAAAAATAATATTAATAATTTTGTTAAACATATTGATGATGTTTTTGCTGGTGTTATTGCTGGTATAACAGAAAATAATAAAGAAGTTGCAACTGAATATAGTAAAATGTTAAATAAAATGATAACATTAAATAAAGAACTTGATAAATAATGAAAACATTTGAGCAATTTGATATCATAGATGAAAAAGAAAAACTATTTATTGAACTTGCTCATTTAGATGAATTAGATATTAAATTTGATTTTATTTTTAGTAGATTAGAATTGTTTTATTTTTATAAAAAAGAATGTTATTTTAACATATTAAAAAAAGATTTTGCTACTATAAACAAATCAATTTGGTCAAGAATTGGAAATAATCATGATGATATAGAAAAACAGATGAATATACTAATATACAAATTTTTTGGTTATAATTGTTCTTGTGATAATATCACAAATAGTGAAATTAAAATATTAAATAGAATATTTAATCTTTAGATAATTTTCAACTATTGACATTTCATTTGAATTTAGTGTTCTATTATATATTATATATTCTAAAATTTGTCCATTTATACCTGAACCACTTGATTTACCACCAATATTTATATATTTAGTCGTATCTAAATTACCTGGATTACCAATTAAATCATTACCTAATGATACATTAGTACCATTTATTTTTAATAAATGTCCTGAATGATACCATTATAATAATGTGTAACCATTTTTAATGATGTTGATATACCCCAATTTGATAAATATTTTTTAGAACTTCTAATATTATTTTTATTTGTAAGAATAGTTGAAACATCACCTTTTAGATAAAAACCTGTCGAATTCGTTGAATCATCACCATATTCATATATGTATTGATTATTCGTTGAATTGAATATTGTAAATATTGTAAAATTATTTAGATATAATTGTGATTTAAGATAATCATTATTTGTGAAATCGATTCCATTATAACCATTTAATATATTTTCTATATAATATGGTCTATTATTTATATTTGATTGTATTGCATGATTTGATTTACCACTTATATCATTCCATTTAGATATTCTATCATCTTCAATTGTTATATTTTTTGCTGATGGTTCTAACCATAAAACCATATCTGGTATATTTGAAATTTTATATACCGATTGTAATATATTACCTGTACTATTTGTTAATATATTACCTGTACTATTTGTATAAATTTTTGTCATATCATATATATTAAAAATAATATACATAAATTTTTGGTAATTTATAAAATGTTCCATATATTTGTAAAAATTAAAATTTATTAATATGAACCAAATAGATCCAAGAGTAACAACACAATTGAAACAATTGTTATTATCAGATAGTATACATCCACTTATATCTGATTCTATTATTGAGATGATATCATCATTTCATATGCCATACTATGGTGAATTCACACAATTTATAAATTTTCATGAAGCGAAAATTGGTACATGTGGCGTTAATGTAACAAATAAAGGTATGAATTTCTATTGGGATAGAGATTTTATCGAAAAAACTACAAGAAAAACAATGAAATTCGTAATTATACATGAAACATATCATTTACTTTTTGATCACCAAAAACGTGGTGTTGGTTATGATAAAAAAATTGCAAATCTTGCTGCAGATATGATTATAAATTCTATCATACATGGTGAAATGATGATAAAAGAAAATCTATCACAATTTATTGAAATACCAAAAGACGAAAAAGGAAATAATACTTGTATATTTATTCCATCAGACTATACTGGTGATATGATATTTGAAGAAGTGTATCATTGGTTAATGAACAAATATAATAAATGGTCTAATGAAAATAGCCATAAAATGAAATCAGCAAAAGACCATGAAGTTCGAATCGATAAAGATGGTAATGCTAGAATTGAACCAAAAGAAAAACAAGAAGGCGAAAAACAACCAGGTGATGGTCAAGAAGGCGAAAAACAACCAGGTAATGGTCAAGAAGGAGAAGGACAAGATGGCGAAGGACAATCAGAAGGAAAAGGTAAACCA
>Ga0172380_10009840_pt1 | contig 10120 bp, 17 predicted proteins | sample Leawe162metaG_FD_119747 | JGI IMG/M metagenome (GOLD analysis project Ga0172380, IMG submission 119747) | Leachate microbial communities from a municipal landfill in Southern Ontario, Canada - Leachate well 162 metaG | ecosystem: Engineered > Solid waste > Landfill > Unclassified | place...
GAATTTGTCCGTCTTTGTCCTGAACATTTAGGAATGATATTTTGCCGTGGCTTCGCACAGACATTACTCTTCCGCAAACAGAGACCTGTTTTTGAGGAGACGTAGCTATTGCATCAAAATCCCGGGTCTTTTCTTTTGGAAATTGATCAGCGACCCGTTTTGATGTATGCGTTCTTTCGAACCTGTCTTTATAGACAATTTGTCCGCTCTTTTTTAAAGCAAGGACTTCATCTGTCCGAACTGTTTTTTCCTCCATCTCGTTTATAGGTTTTTCATTCATTGCTATATAATATCAGTTTTATATAACCAGGCAATCTGTAGTTATCATAGCACTAGCGATAAATATCATGATCACCAAGCATAACGAGAATTATTTGCCCATCTGAATCATAATCAAATATAACCCTAATAGAATAATTAACATAACAACTAAAATATTTCCTAAGTTTTCCATGTAACTTATGAACTTTTAATTTTATGTGATTATCTCTGACCTTTAGTTTTTCAATAGTTGAAATTATCTCTTCTTGAAGATTCTTCTCTAATTTATTAAATTGCTTTATGAACGATGGTTTATATTGTATGTCCATATAAGCATTTACTTGAACATTTTAGCAAGACTTCGTAGATCACCTTTAAGTGTTGGTTCCTCTGACGCTCTTAGAACAGCATTGATTGCTTCATCCTCGATTGCTTTTGCAAGTGCACGGCGAATAACATCAGCCTTGTTTGAGCCGTAACCGTCTTTTACCAAATTATTTACTGATTTTTCTAACTCTGGTGTTAGTGGTACTGATATTGTTGACATATTTTTATGTTAGCTTATATATCCTATATTATCATATGATATTATATGATGCAACAATCTATTTCTGCATATAGTAAATCCAATAGTTTCTTTTGTAATTCCTATCCCCCATTTTGAAATAGTTGGTTTTCTTTTCTAAATTAAGAATTTTGAATTTTTTTGCGTAAGTTTCTTTAAAATCTTTTTCTGAAAAAACTCTTTCGACGATTTCTGTTTCCGGCATTATGTACGTATCCACTTCACCACCAGGAAATCTCTTGATTAATTCTTTTGCATTTGTATCTCCATCTTTACAAAGTGCTTTAATAAAAACAAAACCGTTTGGTTTTAATATTCTATATATTTCATTTACAAAAATATCTCTGGATTCTGAAGAAAGAGAGTTAGAAGACATAACATCGATTGCAATATCAAAATATTCTGAATTGTAAGGCAATTTTTCACCCATATCTCCTTGAACATAAACTGCATTTAAATTAGATTGTTTTGCTCTGTCGTTTGCGATATCAGTTGCTGTTTTAGATAATTCAATTCCAAAAACTTCACATCCTTTTTCTGCAAAAAAATTCCCGTTTCTACCTGTTCCAGAACCAAGATCTACTAGTCTTGAGTTTTCAAAATCAATACCATTTTTACGCAAAAATTTAGCGAACTTCACTGTGTCGCTTTGAGGTTTGCTATCCTTGGTTAAAAACTTTGGATTATTATATTCTCTTTCCCACTGATTAAATTGATTTGGCATATATAACGAAGGCGCCAGAGGTCCCAATGGACATGGCGCGTGGGGTAGCTCGAAACGAACTGCAAACTATCGTATTCTATTCAATACTCATTCGTAACTAAATAGGATTACTTCTTTCCGTTGCTCCTCCTTTTGAGTTTCTTGTGGCCTTTCTTGATCAGCCACATGTCGAACTTCTTCCTGCCTTTTTCAGCAGGAGTAACGTGACCAGTTCCCGGAACTGGCACTCCCTTCTTCATCTCTTCTGGCTTCTTGCCAGCATCAGAGACGTCTGGCAACTTTGCCACGATCACGATCTTCGCGCCCTTCTTCTTAGACATAGGTTTCTCCGGTCTGTTGTTTCGTAACTCGATCACACAAACGACAATGAACTACCCCTTTTATATATTATTCCACATAGAAAAATCAGTCAACACCTCAAGTGTTACTGATTACAAAATCATTAGCTTCGCGGAGAATCTCTTTTGTCCTTTCGTGAGTTAATGTCTCCTCGGCTTTTTCAGCCGGGCACCATTTTGCATCTGATATTTCATTTGGTGGCAAATCAAAGTCTTTTTCAAAAACTTGAGCAAGGAAATAGAAGACTGTTTTTTCAACATTCTTTAATTCAGGATGATATGTTTTATACGTCTCTGTTACAAAAGGTCGTTCGTTAACAATTTGAAAATCACATATTCCGGTTTCTTCACAAAATTCTCTTTTTGCTGTTTCAATGTCGCTCTCGCCAGACTCTTTGTGTCCTTTTGGGAAGCCCCAATGGCCAGAGAGATGCTTGATTAGGAGATATTCTATCTCCCCTTTTTCTTTTTTAAAAAATGGAATTATGCCAAACGAATGGTCTTTTTTCATGTGCATTCAGTATATCAGATTTGTTTAATCAATTCATCTACTTATACACCCTATGATCGCCGACATATTGTAGGCACTAAAAGTCCTTAGCTAGCTTATCTAAATCACCAGACAATCCGTTTCCATCTTTTGTCTCTTTTTTTGCTTTTAATATCGCTTCATCAAAAAATATTTCTTTAATTTTTTCTAAGGTTTCTTGTAGTTGATTATCGAAAAGCAAATAATTCTTTAATTCACCAACAGAAACCCATTTATAAGTTCTTACTTCACCATCCTTTGGTTTTATTTCACTATTGTCTCCGATAAATTTAAATCCAAAAAAATATCGCTCTGAGCCTTCATACTCAACCCCATCACGATTCAATTTAATTTCCTTGTATTTAAACCTGACCGGAATATCACTTTTACCTACGATTTGTAGATTGTTTTCTATGATCCCTAATTCCTCACATAACTCACGATACACAGCGTCTCTTAATGTCTCACCCTCTTTAATTCCTCCGCCTGGTATTGCAAAATATCTATCTTCAAAAGATTCCAAATTAACCAAAAGAAACTCGTTCTTGTTGTTAATTATGATTGCCGAAACTCCTTTTCTATACATAATAAAATATATATTTAATTACAGATGCCCCCTACTGATTCCTTATTTTCCATTTCTGCAATGATTTTTAAACTATCATCTACCCCCTTCTTTTCTTCAGCGGTCAATTCCCTATTCTTGTTCTTAATGTATAGATCAATGTATGTTTTCCCATTTTCGAGAAATATTTTCTTATGCTTTGTTGCTGTCATATGTTCAGCCTCTGACTCAAAGTAATATACAGAGAGCGGTTCTTTAACGAAGGCGAATTCTCCATAATCACTTATTCTATTTAACCGGAAACTCTACGAAGATTTTCGAACTTTTATCTCAATTCCGTAAATACCAAATTTTTTAATTCTTTCTTCGTATCCGTCTATATTGTTATAACTTTTTATTCCACCCTCCACATCTAATCCGCTTGAGAGGACGTTCCTTGTTCCTTCTGTCTCAAGCATTAATCTAACATTCGGGTAGTGCTGAATTCGAAGAATTTCAACCATCATTACTTCGTCCGTCACATTATTAGTGAATGTAATCACGTCTCCGCTTTTCATCTCTGTATACCTTCTGTCACTTTCATCCCTTGGTGTACGTCCTTCTATTTTTTTAATTCCATCTTTTATTGCCTTAAATGGCCTATCATTAAGATTCAGGTTGTAATTCATTTTATATTATTCAAGATTAACTCAGCTGTTTCTTCTGGGGTTTGATCTGTATTATCAATTATCTCCCCAAAATTTGGCCTCTGTATTCCTATATCATAATGGTGCTGTATTCTTTGTCTCTCCCAGTCGTCTAATTCTCTTGTTCCTCGATTAGTCAGAGTTTTTTCAAGTTTAGGTGATAACGTAAAAATATGGATATCAGTGCCGATGTCTTTCAATCCACTAATCATATAGTCGTAATTTTTTTGGGACAGTGGATATGGGACGATAACATTTAAACCTTTTCTAGAAAAGTTTCTAATTACCGCCAAAGCATTTTCCAAATTAAGTGGAATTGCCTTATCAATCAGCATCCATTCAATCATTTCACGTAAGACATCGATTTCAACCAGAGCAGTGTTTGGTAATTTTTTGATCAAAAGTTTTGAAACAGTACTCTTTCCAGAATTAATTGAACCGTTTATAAATATAATCATATTGTTGCTTTAATTCTGCATAGCATTAAATCAAGAGCAGTCGAAGACAGCTCATTAGTCATTTTATTTCTTTAAAAACTCCACAAAGAAAGTAGATCCCTTACCTTTACCTTCGGATTCTACCCATACACGGCCGTCATGCTTTTCAACTATTTCTTTTACGATATATAGACCATATCCCGTACTCTCTGGATTAACTTTTGTTGATTCACTTCCGTGACCTCCCTTTTTAAATAGTTTTGGCATGTCTTCGGCAGAAACACCAACTCCGGTATCTTTAACATTAAACAAGATTTTATTTTCTTTTAGCTCGAGACCGACTTCTACAGAACCCTTTAGTGTATATCTGATTGAATTCTCAATTAGGTTCTTCATAACTTCTTTTATCTGCAAAGGATCGCCAGAGATAACAAGATTTCCTTCACCAAGATTTGTAATCAGTTTCAATCCTTTTTCTTCTATCGAGATTTTCTTTTGTTTTATAACATCAAGCAAAGATTCCTTTAAATCAACATCCTCTTTATTGTATTTCATCGTTCCCCTTTCAATATTCGCAGCGTTGAGCACGTTCTGAACAAGGTCAACACCTTCTGTTGCTGATCTAAATCCCTCTTTTATCATCATTTCTGCTGGATCAGGCAATTTTCCATATTCACCTGTGGACAGTTCAGCAAAAACATTTCTGCTTTTTGTAAAATATCCCTTAACTTGATGTGTGATAAAGTGCAAGAGATTAGACTGCCCTTCATTAGCGATATGTAATTGGCCATTAACCACCTCAAGTTGTTTTTCTCTTTTTTCAATTTCTTCTCTTGCTGATACTTCTTTTTTTACGCTTTTAATAAGAATATACCCAATAATCAATACAAGAATTAGCGTAATTAATGCCACAGCACGAACATTTGCAATATTACGTATAAATAGAATTCCGCCAGTCAAGAAAACAAGCGCAAAAACTAAAAATTGAGCCGCGAGTCCCTTTACATTAAAAGATTGGTATCTAACAATTAAAAATGAGAGGACAGCAATAAATATTGGAATACCAAACAAACCGTACTGGCTTAGATCCCAATTAACTTGAATTGTTCCGATGATATTCCCGAATGAAAACGCAATAAGGAGGAAGACGGTTGCAAAAGTAAAATATAATACTTGCTTTCTAAATATCACGTCACTTATTTTTTTATATGATCTTACTGAGATAACTATTATTGAAATCGTAATTAAGAACTCAACAAGATATACGTAATACCAAAGCGGACCTTCAAGTGCTTCTCTGTAACAATTCGACAAGTCAAATCCGACGAGATTGAGATTGGTGTGTGAAAAGAGTATTAGTGGGACAAACAAGGAAGCGAGGACAAAATAGACCTTTGTAGAAAAGTTCTTTCCTACTATAAAGAATTGCGTAAGCAAAAGCACTAGAATATATATCAAAAGATCAAAGTATATTAATATCGACCACGAAAACATGATGATATCTGGTCTTTCACTTGCCCATAATACTAGATCAATAAATGACCATACTGTAAAAGAAACTCCAATTAAAAGTAATATTCTCCCTAATGGGGACTTTGTGTTCTTAAAAAAAATATATACTCCAAAAAATATAGCTATAAGTGCAGGTAGGGTGTGAGAATAATAAATGTAATTAGCAAAAACGTTATCCGAAAATATTAAATACTTTGCAACATCCCAATCACACAATGCTATATCCATGGTTTTTATTTAAAATTTAAAAAATCTCTAATAACGTCCGAATTTGAAGGTATATCATCTTCACTATAAAACGTAGTAAAATCTTTATCTTGAATAAGAGAATAATAGCATGCTGTTACTGATATCAAAAAACCTATGCAAATTATAGAAAAAATTATTATTTTACCCAACTTTTTACTATTTTGATTTTTCATTAGAATTAATATAATGAGTAATAAACACTCTCTGGAAAAATTCTGGTACTAAAGGAAAATACTTTTGAAATAAGCTGACGGGTAACTTTTCTACCGATCCTATGACACCTCTACAATTTTTTGTTCCACAGTTACAGTCCATCTCCCAATCAGAATACTCACTAATTGAATAATCAAATGTAAGTTCTTCATCCTTATCTATATCTCTAATTGCAGTGTAAGAGATCCCATCTTCATTACATGCTAAATTTGGATTGCACGAATGATTAATACATGTATATGGATATATTGGATCTATGTAGATATCTTTTCCAACACCAAAAATATTAGGGAGTTTACATGCCTCATCCTTATTCGTCGGATGAAAAAAGATCTTTTTACCCTTAAGAATGAAAGCAACTTCGCCATTTTTAATTTGACATGAAGTGTACAGTCCTACACCATTGATTTTACTGTTTTTAGTATAAAGGTGTTTTTCGTCTATATGATTCATAGCTATTTTGATTATACAACTGAATTAAATATCGAGCAAATGAAAAAGTTATTATAATGTTTTATTTATTAAAGTCATGGCCGCCATACTGCGTTTGCAGATGGCGGCCAAGTCTATGCCTTTCTTCCAGCAAGCAACGCCACTAGGGCGTGCATGATGGCACATGACACTGGATAAAAGAGCATTATCTTGCTCGATTCTTGATCCAGTAAGGTAATTGTCGTTAGTGTTGCGTAAGCCAGCGTCCAGACACTCCAAGGGAGCCAGTGCTCAAGTGAAGGATTCTTTGCAACCCCTCGCACAAGAGGTGTGAACGAAGTGAACGTTGTCACATTAGAACACACCAGAAGCACGAGAGCAGCAATCATCCTCGTCCTGCTGCTGATTACACCCGAAGCCATAAGAATGCCAGCGGATACATACAGAACAGTCAGGACGACGTCCGTAACGAACGCTGCCTTGTCCTGCCACTCACTTGGCCACTTGATCGTCCCAATCCTGTAACAGTAAACTGCGACAAGAATTGACGATGTGGCACATGTTACAGGAAGCACCAGCAGATACCACCGAGCATCACCATCCCACTCGAGGACAGTGAGGAGCGCCGTGCCGTAGGAGAACATCAGCCATGTTGCCCCATTCGGCTTGATATCCTTTGACAGGGTTTTCTGGATGTACAAAAGATAACCGACACACTGTAGCACTCCTGAAAGGAGTGCCAAGACAATGATTGCGACGTCCATCTAACCGTCTCCTTCTCGTTTACGCAAATTTTGATGTTCAGTTCAAACCTTATTATAGCATAGTAAATGCTATTTTGTCAATATTTTTTAGTGTTAATATAATATAGAATGATTTTGGAACCATCCACTGGAATCGTCCACACAAAGGGAGACTGGAAAATGGGTACCGCAATTGTCGTGTCACACAGTGCGGATGCACATGCAACGTCAGTAGTTGCTAAATGTATCAAGCTTGGTTATGACGCTGTTCTCTGGGATATTTCTTTATACCCCAAAGGATCAAGCGTGACCATCAAGACGAGTAGCGGGACCACACAATCAAAGACCATCATTAACATCGGTGACAGGAGATTTGCTGGTGATGATGTGTCAGGAGTCTTTTGGAGAAGACCGCAGGGGGCAGTCCCGGAAAAAAACCCTCGTGGAATGAGCGAGTATGTGAGACAGGAATCAGAGGTGGTCAGGAGATCACTCATCGATCTACTTCCAACAAGGACAAACTGGATGTCACATCCAGAGAAAGCCAGGTTGGCTTGCAGAAAACCTGTGCAACTCGATGTGGCAAGATCTATCGGTATGAGAATACCGACAACTTGCATAACTAACTCACGGGCAGAAATCCTGGATTTCCTCTGTCGAATGAAGGGGAAGCAAATAACCATTAAGCCTGTTGGCACAGCATTCATGCTGATTGCTGAAAGCGGGATGGTTAACGACAGCGAGAACCTGGTTGTTTTCACGAAAGTAACCCGTCCAGAAGACATACTGGCAAATATCCACCTTGTGGAAAATTGTCCAGTCATCTTTCAGGAGGTTATCCACAAGGACTCTGATATCAGGGTGACTGTCATTGATGATCAAGCTTTTGCTGCTGAAATCACCACAGAAGGACCGAATGATCCGTCAAACCTTGATTGGAGGAACTATTCACTCAAGAGATGTTACGCTAGGCATGAACTGCCTATGGTGTTGCAGACCAACTGCATTCAAGTTGTTCGACAACTCGGACTGCGAATGGGATGTATTGATCTGGCATACTCCAAAAACGATGGTTACACTTTCTTCGAGGTTAATCCTCAAGGTCAGTGGTTGCCATCGGAGCAGAAACTGGGGTATGATATATCTGGAGCCATAGCACAAGGGCTCACCCGCTGTGCTACGGAATAGCACAAACCAGAGAGAAGGAGACACCTGTATGGACGGCTTAACCAGAAGAGGACATGTTGTGGAAGACGGCGGAGCACCGATCACGGTGATCAATGCCACTCCGGCATCGGAAGATGTGAGTCTCATCTCGGCTCCCGACAGCATGGACGAGAATGACACCTTCATCCAAGGTTCTGGCGACAGCGACACGAACTGAGCGATGTGTCGGCACGGATTGAGGTTGGTTGGTGCCAAGCACTGGCCAACCTCATTTTATTATAATATGAACAACCTTCTTAAATTATTTAAAAGTGATCAAAAAAACACAAGGCTCTTTAAAAAGGGTGTGATCGACAGCAATGTTTTCAGTAGACGAACCATTAGAAATATATCCTCATTCTTAAAGACAATAGAAAAAAGTGGTTTTCCAAAATATCTTGAAGATCCAAATATCTACAAAATGGCAATAACTCTTTTACTACACACTCCGCTTGTGGAATTAAAAAAAAATTATAACAAGATCAAAGGTAGAACAGAAACATCCTTACTAACACAAGATAAAGCTTACATAATTGACAGAATAAATATTCTCTCAAATAGAAAGCAAACTTATGGCACTAACTATAGAATTTTCAATGATAAAATTATTTTTTTACCAATTAAATTTGAAAAAAATGTAGACAAAAGAAGGAGGAAGATGGGGTTATGTTCCCTATCTGATTATAAAAAATTTATAAAGGGGAAAAGACGCGATGTTAACTTATGCTAAAATGTTATTATGCAAAAAAGTATGAAGGGGATGCAGGAGGAAGTTGCTCATTTTGTAGATGAGAGAAAGTGGGCGGAAACATATCAGGTATATGGGATTTTGTTAAATATTATTGAAGAAGTTGGAGAAACTTGGAATGTAGTAAAACATCTTGAAAAAGATGAAATTTTGCTAAAGAAAATTATAAGTGAAAGCAAAGAGGAAATGGAAGATTCTATTGGTGACATTGCTTTCCTTGTTTTTAAACTTGCACATGTATTAAATGTTGATGTAGAAAAAGCAATGACTGACAGAATGAAAGAATTTGAGAAAAGATTCCCTGCTGATTTTATGAAAGATCATACCTTTGCCGGCAACAGAAGAGCTGGCGGTATTGATAAAAAATATGATAAGTAGTTGATATTAAGAATACAGATCACTGTGTGAGCCAATTGCCACAAAATCAATCGTATCAGAACTAACGTATACAAAAACAGCCCTTACATCTCCTGTAATGTTTATACTCATGTAATTTTTTAATTTCCCGTGTAATTTATGTAAACTTAGTGTTGGATTATTTGGATTTTCAACGAGCAAATTAAGTTTTGCGACAAATTTGTCTCTATTGTTCTCATGGAGCTTCTTATATTGTTTTTTGAACTGTTTTGAATAACCAATTCTCATTTTTAAGAATTCAGATTATGAGCGAAGGCATCTGTAGATTCAAAATATTTTTTATCTTTTTTCTCTCTTTCGTTTTTAGCTTCTTCGGCTAATGACTCCAAATATGGTGTCATTTTATATTCAATAGCAGAGAAAGTAACTTCTTGATCTCTTACAAATTGCTTCAAAAAAGAATTGACCACAGTACTTAGTGGTACTCCGATTTTTTCAGCAACTTTTTTTGCTTTTAGTTTCAGAACTTTATCTGTCTTTATATTAAGTATTGTA
>Ga0172380_10009841_pt1 | contig 10119 bp, 10 predicted proteins | sample Leawe162metaG_FD_119747 | JGI IMG/M metagenome (GOLD analysis project Ga0172380, IMG submission 119747) | Leachate microbial communities from a municipal landfill in Southern Ontario, Canada - Leachate well 162 metaG | ecosystem: Engineered > Solid waste > Landfill > Unclassified | place...
GCCGGGGACGGGTCGGTCAAGTCATCGGCGGGCACGTAAACGGCTTGGATAGAGGTGATCGAGCCAACTTTGGTGGAGGTAATACGCTCTTGCAGACGGCCCATTTCTTCAGCCAGCGTCGGCTGATAGCCCACGGCGGAAGGCATACGGCCGAGCAGTGCGGAAACTTCCGTACCGGCAAGGGTGTAGCGATAGATGTTGTCGACAAAGAACAGGATGTCGCGGCCATCGTCACGGAAACGCTCGGCCATGGTCAGGCCGGTCAGCGCCACGCGCAGACGGTTGCCGGGAGGCTCGTTCATCTGACCGAAGACCATCGCCACCTTGTCGAGAACGTTGGAGTCCTTCATCTCGTGGTAGAAGTCGTTGCCCTCACGGGTACGCTCACCCACGCCAGCAAACACCGACAGACCGGCGTGCTGTTTAGCGATGTTGTTGATCAGCTCCATCATGTTAACGGTCTTGCCGACGCCGGCACCACCGAACAGACCGACCTTACCACCCTTGGCGAACGGGCAAACCAGATCGATAACCTTGATGCCGGTTTCGAGCAGGTCAACCGAAGGCGACAGTTCGTCGAACTTCGGTGCCGGTTGGTGAATGGCGCGGAGTTCGCCGCCGGCAATCGGGCCGGCTTCGTCGATCGGGCGACCGAGAACGTCCATGATGCGACCGAGGGTGCCGTGACCGACCGGAACCGAGATCGGGGCGCCGGTGTTGTTCACCTTCATGCCGCGACGCAGACCGTCGGAAGAACCCATGGCGATGGTACGAACAACCCCGTCACCAATTTCCTGTTGAACTTCAAAGGTCAGTGCCGCTTCAACGTTGGCGTGTTGCTCGCTTGCGTCGAGCTGCAGCGCGTCATAGACCCGGGGCATCGTCGCACGCGGGAACTGGATGTCCACAACGGCGCCGATACACTGAACGATGGTACCTTGACTCATATTGAATCCCTCAATGATTGAAACCTGTTACACCGCCGCGGCGCCGCCGACGATCTCGGACAGCTCTTTGGTAATCGCTGCCTGGCGCGCCTTGTTGTAGACGAGCTTGAGATCGCCAATCACGGTCTTGGCGTTATCGGATGCGGACTTCATCGCCACCATCCGGGCGCTTTGCTCGGATGCCATGTTCTCGGCAACCGCTTGGTAAATCAGCGCTTCGACGTAGCGGATGAGCAGATCGTCGACAACTTCCTTGGCGTCCGGCTCATAGACGTAGTCCCACTTGGTTTCGGCAGAACCGACCGCGTCGCCAGACAGCGGCAGCAACTGTTCGATCACCGGTTCCTGCTTCATCGTATTGATGAAGCGGGTATAGCCAATGAACAGTTGGTCGATGTCGCCCCGGATGTAAGCGTCGAGCTGAACCTTGACCGGTCCGATGAGCTTTTCCAGATGCGGCGTATCGCCCATGCCGATGGTGTGCGAGATGATCTCGGCGCTTGCGCGCTGCATGAAGCCGAAGCCCTTGTTGCCGATGGCCGTTACCTGAACCCCGGCACCTTGTGCTTCCCATTCTTTCATGCGCGTTACGGCCATGCGCAGAACGTTGGTATTAAGGCCACCACACAGGCCCTTGTCGGCCGTCACGAGGATCACGCCCACCTTCTTCACCTGCTCACGCTTGATGAGGAAGGGGTGCTTGTACTCAGCAATCGCATGCGAGAGGTTGGCAGCAACACGCCGGATCTTCTCACCGTAGGGACGAGCGGCACGCATCCGATCCTGCGCCTTGCGCATTTTGGATGCAGCCACCATCTCCATGGCTTTGGTGATCTTGCGCGTGTTCTCTACGCTTTTGATCTTGTTGCGAATTTCCTTGCCGCTAGGCATGGCATTCTCCTAGCTGGTTAGGCCCAGCTGCTCTTGAAAGCAACGATACCGGCGACGAGTTGCTTCTCGGACTCGGCGTCCAGTTCCTTGGTCGACTCCATCTTGTTCATGAGGTCGGCACAATTGGACTTGAGGTAACCGATCATGGCCTTTTCGCATTCCAGGGCGCGCTTGACTTCGACGTCATCAAAATAGCCCTTGTCAGCTGCGAACAGCGTGACAGCCATATCGGAGACGCTCATCGGCGAGTACTGGAGCTGCTTCATCAGCTCGGTCACCAGACGACCACGCTCAAGCTGCTTGCGGGTGGCTTCGTCGAGGTCGGAAGCAAACTGCGCAAAGGCGGCCAGTTCACGATACTGGGCCAGCGCCAGACGGACACCGCCGCCGAGCTTCTTGATGATCTTGGTCTGCGCAGCACCACCGACGCGGGAAACAGAAATACCGGCGTTGATAGCCGGACGGATACCTGCGTTGAAGAGGTCGGACTCAAGGAAGATCTGGCCGTCGGTAATCGAGATGACGTTGGTCGGAACGAACGCGGAAACGTCGCCAGCCTGCGTTTCAATCACCGGCAGCGCGGTCAACGAACCGGTCTTGCCCTTGATTTCACCGTTGGAGCACTTCTCGACCCACGCTTCCGAGACACGAGCGGCACGCTCAAGCAGACGGGAGTGCAGATAGAAAACGTCGCCCGGGTAAGCTTCGCGGCCCGGCGGGCGGCGCAGCAACAGGGAAACCTGACGGTAGGCCCAGGCTTGCTTGGTCAGATCGTCATAAATGATCAGAGCGTCTTGACCGCGATCGCGGAAATATTCGCCCATCGTGCAGCCGGCGTACGGGGCGATGAACTGCAGCGCAGCGGATTCGGACGCGGTGGCGGCGACGATGATCGTGTATTCCATGGCGCCGTGCTCTTCGAGCTTGCGCACAACGTTGGCGATGGTCGAAGCCTTCTGGCCGATAGCGACATACACGCAGAAAAGGTCTTTACCCTTCTGGTTGATGATCGCATCGACAGCCACGGCCGTCTTGCCTGTCTGACGGTCGCCGATGATCAGTTCGCGCTGGCCACGGCCAACCGGAACCATCGCGTCGACGCACTTCAGACCGGTCTGGACCGGCTGCGAAACCGACTTACGCCAGATAACGCCCGGTGCAACCTTTTCAATCTTGTCGGTCTGCTTGGCGTTGATCGGGCCCTTGCCGTCGATCGGCTGACCGAGGGAGTTGACCACGCGGCCAAGCAGCTCGGGGCCGACCGGCACTTCGAGAATGCGGCCCGTGCACTTGACGGTGTCGCCTTCGACGATGTGCTCGTATTCGCCCAGAACAACTGCACCGACGGAGTCGCGCTCGAGGTTCAGCGCCATACCGTAGGTGTTGTTCGGGAATTCCAGCATCTCGCCCTGCATGACGTCCTGAAGACCATGCACACGGCAGATACCGTCGGTCACGGAAACAACCGTGCCCTGGGTGCGAACTTCACTGGTCGCCTGCAGATTCTGGATCTTGCTCTTGATCAGTTCGCTAATTTCGGATGGATTCAACTGCATGGAAATCTCCTAGTTTTTCAGCGCCACGGCCATGGCTGCGAGCTTGCCGCGCACGGAGGCATCGAGCGTCTGGTCGCCAACGGTCACCACGACACCGCCGATCAGGGTTTCATCAACCTTGACCGTCAGATTGAGCTTGCACTTGAAGTGCTTCTCGAGGTCGGGAGTAACGTCGCGAACCTGGGCGTCGGACAACGGGAAGGCAGAAATGACTTCGCCGTCCCGGGTGCCTTCTTCGGCGCGCTTGTAGGTCTCGTAGAGGCCGGCAATCTCGGGCAGACAGGTCAGTCGGTCGTTCTTGGCCAACAGCTTGAGCAGGTTGGTCAGACCGTCATCCACCTTGCCGCATGCCGCACTGAACAGCTCGACGAGCTGTTCCTGCCGAACATTCGGATCGTCGATGACAGCGGCCACCTTGGTGTCGTTGGCTACAAAGGCCAGCGACTCAAGGCGATCGGACCACTGTGCCAGCGCGCCTTGTTCGCGCGCCAGCTGGAACACCGCTTCTGCGTACGGCCGGGCAATGGTGACGGTTTCAGCCATTTGCTTTACAGACCTTGCTTAAGCGAGGTGAGCATGTCGGAATGTGCGGCGGCGTTGACTTCCTTCTTCAGGATTTTCTCGGCACCGGCAATAGCCAACTCGGCAACACGCTCACGCAGTTGCTGCTTGGCACGCTCGACTTCCTGCTCGATCTCGGCCTTGGCACCGGCGACAACCTTGTCCGCCTCGACCTTGGCTTGACCCTTGGCTTCTTCGACGATCTGCTGAGCACGCTTGTCAGCGGCAGCAATCACTTCCGAAGCCTTTTCCTTGGCTTCGCGCAGAGCGTCGGCAGAACGCTTGGCAGCGATCTCCTGCTCCTGCTTGCCACGCTCGGCAGCAGCCAAGCCTTCAGCGATCTGCTTTTGGCGGTCAGCCATCGCCTTTTGCAGCGGCGGCCAGACGTATTTCATCGTTATCCAGATGAAAACACCAAACCAAATCGCCTGACCAATCAGAGTAGCGTTGATATTCACGCCAGACTCCTTTCTGTTAGGGATCGGGTGATTACTTGATCAGGGCCAGGAACGGATTGGCGAAGAGCAGGAACAGGGCGATACCGACACCGATCATGGTCACGGCGTCAAGCAGACCGGCGACGATGAACATCTTGACCTGCAGCGTCGGGATCATTTCCGGCTGGCGAGCGGCGCCTTCCAAGAAGCGGCCACCGAGAATACCGAAGCCGATGGCGGTACCGAGAGCGCCCGCACCGATGAGGATGGCGACGGCGATAGCGGTGTTGGAGAGAACGGTTGCGAGTTCCATGTTGACTCCTAAATGAGAGCGTTGTGGTTAATTAAAATAAAGCGGTTTGAAAACGGGTTACTGCAAACTCTTAGTGCGACTCAGCAGCCATCGACATATAGACGATAGTCAGCATCATGAAAACGAATGCCTGCAGCGTAATGATCAGGATATGGAACAGCGCCCAAGGCAAGGCCAACGGCAACTGATACAGACCAAGCAGCGCAATCAGGATGAACACCATTTCACCGGCGTACATGTTGCCAAAGAGTCGCAGGGCCAACGAGATCGGCTTGGCGATATCTTCAACGATACGGAAGATGAAATTGACCGGGGCCAGCTTGGCGCCGAACGGGGCGGTGAAAATCTCGTGCATGTAGCCGCCAAAACCCTTCACCTTGAAGTTCATCCAGATCATGATGAAAAACACCGTGATCGACATGGCGAACGTGAGGTTCGGGTCGGTGGTCGGCACCGCCTTCAGATAGTGGATACCAACCGCACCAGCGGCGAGCGGCAGGAAATCAACCGGAATCAAGTCCATGGCGTTCATGACGAACACCCAGACGAAGATGGTAATGGCCAGCGGCGTAACCAGCGCGCTCTTGCCGTGGAAAGTATCCTTGACCTGCTGATCGACGAGACCGACCACCATTTCGATGAAGTTCTGCAGGCCGCCCGGCACGCCGGAAGAAGCCTTGCTCGCCACCTTGGCCATCAGACCAAAGACGAGCAGACCAAGCAAGCCCGAAATGATCAGGGTGTCGGCATGGAAAGTCCAGAAGCCGTGGCAATGGCCATCGATCTTCGCCGCATCCGAACAGACAGCGAGGTTGGTCAGGTGGTGCTGGATATAACCTGTGGTAGTCAGGCCGCCTTCTGCGCTCATGATCTTTCCTCTAATCCCCGATTAACCTTTTGTACCGCTCAGCGCCGCCTAGCCAACGCCAACCAGTAGATGACGAAGGTCGATGCATACCCGACGAACAATGGGATGGGTGCAACGCTCTTGTAGCCGACAAACACCAGGACAAACCCTGCGAGCGTCGCCGCGAACTTATACGCCTCCCCCGCTGCCTGACCCCTGTATGCACGCATCGGATCGATCTTGCCAGCCCCATCGACCGACAGGCGCATCGCTCGCCAAACATAGAGCAGATTCGCCACTACCCCGATGCTGCCCCCGGCAAGAGCCGATAACGCAGCGTTCGTACCGCCCTGCACCGCCGCAACCATCGCTATCAACAGCGTTGTCGTTGCCTGCCAGCCAATAATCCAGCGGACTTGCGGGTGCAAGAGATGCTCCGACTAAAACCGCAGCAGTTTAAACAACTCTTGTACAAGAGTCAATGAATTGCTGCGGTGCACATAGTACTTATACGTAGCCGCCTATCGTAGACGAATCAGAATGCCTTCTAACTGATCCAGATCAGAAAAATCGATAGTTACCTTACCGGCCCCCTTGCGGTTGGCCTTGATCGCCACGCTGGCACCCAGCACATCCGACAACTCATCCTGCAGGCGCACCAGATCACGATCCGGCTTCGGCGGCACGCGCGTCGAGGGTGGCGACATTTCGCGCTGCACCAGACGTTCGGCTTCGCGTACCGACAGACCTTTCTGGGCGATACGTTGCGCCAACTGGACCTGCAGCGCGGCCGCCAGTGGCAGCAAGGCACGGGCGTGCCCCATGTCGATCTCGCCGGCCATCAGCATGTCCTGCACCGGCTGCGCCAGTTGCAGCAGACGCAGCAAGTTGGAGGCGGTCGGGCGCGAACGGCCGACGGCATCGGCCGCCTGCTGGTGCGTCAAGCTGAATTCATCGACCAGCCGCTGCAGGCCGAGCGCCTCTTCCAGCGGATTCAGGTTTTCGCGCTGAATATTCTCGATCAGCGCCATGGCCAGCGCATTTTCGTCGGGAATGTCGCGGATCAGTGTCGGCACTTCGGCCAAACCGGCCAGTTGCGCTGCACGCCAGCGACGTTCGCCGGCGATGATCTCGTAGCGGTCCTGCGCCACCGGGCGCACCAGGATCGGCTGCATCAGACCCTGGGCACGGATCGAGGCGGCCAGTTCGTCGAGCGAGGCCTTGTCCATCTGCGTGCGCGGCTGGTACTTGCCCGGCTGCAGCGCGCTGACCGGCAGCGAACGCTGCTGTTCCTTCTTCGCCGACTCGTCGCCGGCGAGCAGTGCATCCAGCCCGCGGCCGAGGCCTCTCATCTTGGTGATCATGCCAATGCTCCCTGTTCAGTCGCCGCGATCTTGCCATCGCGCCGGTCCAGCATTTCCTGCGCCAGTGCCAGATAGGCCTGCGCGCCACGCGACTGGCGATCGAAAGCAATCACCGGCTTGCCGTAGGACGGCGCTTCGGCCAGCCGCACGTTGCGCGGAATGATGCTCTGATAAACCTTGTCGCCGAAATGGCTCTCCAGCTCTGCCGACACCTGCTGCATCAGCGTCATGCGCGGGTCGTACATGGTCCGCAGCAGACCTTCGATCTGCAGCACGGAATTCAGGTTGGCGCGCACCTTGCGCAGCGTCGTCACCAGATCGGTCAGGCCCTCCAGTGCGTAGTACTCGCACTGCATCGGGATCATCACCGCCTCGGCAGCCACCAAGCCATTGACCGTCAGCATGTTCAGTGCCGGCGGGCAATCCATCAGAATGAAATCGTATTGATCACCGGCGGCTTCCAGCGCATCGCGCAGGCGAAATTCGCGGTTATCGAGTTCGATCAGCTCGACCTCAGCGCCGGCCAACTCACGGTTGGCGGGCAGGATGTCGAAGCCGAACTCGGTACGAATGCGCGACTGCTCCAGCGTCGAACGGCCGATCAGAATCTGGTAGACGGTCGGCAGCGCCTCGCGTTTCATGACGCCACAACCGGTGGTCGCGTTGCCCTGCGGGTCGAGGTCGATCATCAGCACGCGCTGACCGAGCGCCGCCAGGCTCGCCGAGAGGTTCACGGCGGTCGTGGTCTTGCCCACCCCGCCTTTTTGATTGGTTACCGCCAGAATCTTGGCCACGTCATTGCTCCCTGATCACCACCAGATGGCGTTCGCCATCCACTCCCGGCACATCGAGTCGATGCACTGCGCTCACCACTACCCCGGCCGGAAGTTTAGCCATTTCCGCCTCCGGGCGTTGTCCTTTCATCGCCAGCCAGACCCCATCAGGGGCCAAGAGATGGTGCGTAAGTTCCACAAAATCAACGAGTTCAGCAAAAGCACGCGAGGTGATCGCGGCGAAAGGCAGGGCCGGTTTGAATTCCTCGACGCGGGCCGTCACCACCTGCACGTTCTTTAAGCCCAGCTCGATCACCGCCTGCTGCAGGAAGGCCGTTTTCTTGCTGTTGCTGTCGAGCAGCGTCACCGCCAGTTCCGGCCGGGCGATCGCCAGCGGTATGCCGGGCTGGCCGCCGCCGCTACCGACATCGAGCAGATTCGACGTCGTCACGAACGGCAAGATGGCCAGTGAATCGAGCAGATGGTGGCTGACTGCCAGTTTTGGGTCGCGCAGCGCGGTCAGGCTGAAGCTACGGTTCCATTTTTCCAGAAACAGCGTGTAGGCCAGCAACTTTGCCTGCGCTTCGGCCGGCAAATCAATGCCGAGGGCCGCAAGGCCCGCTGACAACTGCTGCTCGCGGCTCATGCCTGCTTTTTCTCGTGCGAAGCGGCCGACGGGCCCGAATTTGGCCCCACTCGCTTCAGATGCACCAGCAGCAGCGAAATCGCTGCCGGCGTGATGCCCTGGATGCGCGAGGCCTGCCCCAGCGTCTGCGGCTGATATTGCGCCAGCTTCTGCTGCACTTCCTTCGACAGACCGGGCACGGTGGCGTAATCCAATCCCTCCGGCAGCAGCGTTTCCTCGTGCGCCAGGCTGCGCGCCACTTCGTCCTGCTGACGGTCGATGTAGCCCTGGTACTTGGCCTGGATCTCGACCTGTTCGATAACCAGCGGATCGCTCAAACCAGCACTCGCCTCGGGCAATGTCATCAATGCCGCATAGTTGACGTCCGGCCGGCGCAGCAAATCGAACAAGGTGTATTCGCGCTCGATGCCCTTGCCCAGCACACGCTCGGCCTCCGCCTGCGGCAAGGTCTGCGGCCGCACCCAGGTGGCTTTCAGGCGCTCCTGCTCGGCGGCAATGGCGTCGCGCTTGCGGTTGAAGGCATCCCAGCGCACATCGTCGACCAGTCCCAGTTCGCGGCCCTGCTCGGTCAGGCGCAGGTCGGCGTTGTCTTCGCGCAAGCTCAGGCGATATTCGGCGCGGCTGGTGAACATGCGGTACGGTTCGGACACACCGCGCGTGATCAGGTCATCAACCAGCACGCCGAGGTAGGCCTCGTCGCGGCGCGGGCTCCAGGCGGCCTTGTCCTGCGCGTAGAGCGCGGCATTGGCGCCGGCGAGCAGGCCCTGCGCCGCCGCTTCCTCGTAGCCGGTGGTGCCGTTGATCTGGCCGGCGAAGAACAGGCCGCGGATGGCTTTCGTTTCGAACGAGGACTTCAGCCCGCGCGGGTCGAAGTAGTCGTATTCGATGGCATAGCCGGGGCGCAGGATGTGGCAGTTTTCCATGCCCTTGATCGAGCGCACGATCTGCAGCTGGACATCGAAAGGCAACGAGGTCGAGATCCCGTTCGGGTAGATCTCGTGTGTTGTCAGGCCTTCCGGCTCGAGGAAGATGTTGTGACTGTCCTTGCTGGCGAAGCGGTGGATCTTGTCCTCGATCGACGGACAGTAGCGCGGCCCGACGCCCTCGATGACGCCGGTGTACATCGGCGATCGGTCGAGGTTGTTGCGGATGATGTCGTGGGTGTGCGCGTTGGTGTACGTCACCCAGCACGGCAGTTGCTGCGGGTGCTGGGCAGCATTGCCGAGGTAGGAAAAAACCGGCATCGGATCATCCGAGTGCTGCTCCTCCATCACCGAGAAATCGATGCTCTTGCCGTCCAGCCGTGGCGGCGTGCCGGTTTTCAGGCGACCAACCGGCAGCTGCAGTTCGCGCAGGCGCGCCGCCAACGACACCGACGGTGGATCGCCCATGCGGCCGCCGGTGTAGTTCTGCAAGCCGACGTGGATCAGGCCATTCAGGAAGGTGCCGGCGGTCAGCACCACGGCACGCGCCTCGAAGCGGACACCGAGCTGGGTCACCGCACCGGCGATGCGCTGCTGATCCGGGTGGCCGGCGAAATCGGTGCACTGGTGCGGCGTAACGAAGTGCTGGCGCGACTGGGCGGCGACGAATTCGCCATCCTGCTGCCGGGCGTGCAGGGCAAAGAGGCCGAGGCGCTGGCCGAGCGTATCGTACGCACGATCGCGCAGATCCCCTTCCGCTTCGAGGGGCAAAACCTGCGGCTCACCACCAGCCTTGGCATCGCCTACTATCCGGAACATGCCGCGGACGCCGACGATCTGGTGGCGCGTGCCGATATCGCC
>Ga0172380_10009842_pt1 | contig 10119 bp, 7 predicted proteins | sample Leawe162metaG_FD_119747 | JGI IMG/M metagenome (GOLD analysis project Ga0172380, IMG submission 119747) | Leachate microbial communities from a municipal landfill in Southern Ontario, Canada - Leachate well 162 metaG | ecosystem: Engineered > Solid waste > Landfill > Unclassified | place...
ACCTATGAATTGTTGAAAGACCAGGCTGAAATTGATGTTATTCCAGCGCTCGGAACCCATGTCGCGATGACCGAACATGAGCTCCGCACGATGTTCGGCCCGGGAATTCCGCTAAACGCATTCAGAGTCCATGACTGGCGCAATGACGTGGTTAAAAAAGGCGTTGTCGCAGGTTCACTGATAAAAGAATGGTCGGAAGGCAGAGTTGATTACGATGTGGATGTCGAGGTTAATAAAATTCTCTTTGAAGGTTATGATTTGATTCTGTCCATCGGACAGATTGTGCCTCACGAAGTCGTTGGCATGGCCAATTACACCAAAAATCTGGTGGTTGGCGTTGGCGGATCCGATATTATCAACAAATCACATTTTCTCGGCGCAGCCTACAATATGGAACGCATTATGGGACAGGCAGATTCCCCGGTGCGCAAACTGTTTAACTATGCAACAGACACTTACCTCAACGACCTGCCAATTTATTATTTGTTGACCGTTATGGCCAGAAATAACGCGACCGGAAAAATGGAAATGCGCGGCTTCTTCGCCGGCGACAATGAAGAATGTTTTTTAAAAGCCTGCAAAGTCAGCCAGCAAACCAATCTGCAGTTGCTGGACAAGCCTCTGAAAAAGGTTATTGTCTATCTCGATCCGGAAGAGTTCAAAAGCACCTGGCTGGGTAACAAGGCCGTGTATCGTACCAGAATGGCAATTGCCGACGCTGGAGAATTGATTGTACTGGCTCCTGCGTTAAGGGAATTTGGCGAAGACAAAGAAATTGACCGTTTGATTCGCAAATACGGTTATCACGGTACGCCCGCCACGTTGAAGGCGGTTAAAGAAAATGAAGAGTTGCGCAACAATCTAAGCGCCGCCGCTCACCTGATTCACGGCTCGTCTGAAGGCCGTTTCCAGATTATCTACTGTCCGGGCCAGAAAATCAGCAAAGAGCAGATTGAAGGCGTTGGATTTGAATATGGCAACCTGGACAAAATGATGGAGAAATATCAGGTCGCTAAACTTAAAGACGGATACAATACCGTCAATGGCGAAGAAATTTTCTACATCAGTAATCCGGCGCTTGGATTGTGGGCGTGCAAAAGTAATTTCAAATAAGCCTCTGTATAAGTCCGGCTGGCCGTAATTTTTTTAAATTACCGGCTGATGCCGGACTGACGTGACAAAACAATTTCTTCCGGCGTAAGGTGACGGAATTCTCCGGGAAACATGTTGCCGATTTTCAGTCTGCCTACGGCAACTCTTTTCAATTTAACCGTTTTTTGTCCGGCGGCGGTAATCATCCGGCGAATTTCCCGTTTTTTACCCTCATTCAGAATAAAACGGTAACAACACGGCGCCAGATATTCAATCGCTGCCGGTTGCAACTTTTCCCCGTCATTAATAATGCCGCCGCGCAACCATTCCAGCACATTCTGTTCAATTTCTCCGGCAGTCGTCACTTCATAGATTTTCATTATTTCATAACGCGGATGAGTCAGCCGGTCAACATATTCTCCGTCATTTGAGAAAATCAGTAAACCTTCGCTGTCTTTGTCCAGCCTTCCGGCGGAGAATAATCTGACCGGAGTTTCAAGCGCAATCAGGTCCAGCGCTTTTTTCTCCGCAAACGGGTCGTCATTAGTGCATACATAACCTTGCGGTTTATTAAGCATGATATAAATTTTTTGTTCAAAAGCCACCGGACGTCCGTCTACTTCTACTTTTTGCGTCGGCAAAATTTTGCAACCAGGTTCCGTTATTACCTGTCCGTCAACAGTTACAATTCCCTGTTTTATCAGTTCGGTGCATTTTCTTCTGGCGGCGATTCCGGCATTGCTCAGATATTTTGAGAGTGAATCGCCACTGTTCTCTCCCGATAGTTGTGCTCTTTTAGTTAAATCTGTCATTTTTTCACTATTTTTTATAACTCAAGCTTCTATTATTGCGACTGATGCTTTAAATTAGACCGAACTTTCAAACTTTAAAGCGCGACAAAGGAAAAAATGGATTTAGCTTCTGCAAATGGCAAATTATATCTGATATCAACGCCCATCGGCAATCTGGAGGATATCACGCTGCGGGCATTGAATGTTCTTAAAAACGTGGATGTTATCGCAGCTGAAGATACGCGGCGGACGCGAGTGTTGCTCTCCCATTTTGATATTCACACCCGCTTAATCAGTTATCACGCCCACAACGAACATCGTAAGACGGAGGAGTTGCTGGAAAAAGTACGGGCAGGGCTCAAGCTGGCGGTGGTTTCCGACGCCGGAACGCCGGGCATCGCCGACCCGGGTTTTCTGTTGGTGCGCGAAGCCGTCAAATCCGGCATTGAACCGGAAATAATCCCCGGCGTTTCTTCTTTAACTTTTGCCGCAGTAGCGTCAGCGCTACCGATAGACCGCTTTGCTTTTTACGGTTTTCCACCAGTAAAATCCGGTCGCCGGAAAACTTTTTTTCAGCAGATTGGCAAAGAGGATAAAACCGTCTTTATTTTTGAGTCTCCATACCGGATAGGAAAAGCATTAGCCGATATCGCTTCTGAAATTGGCCCGGAAGTATCTGTTGCCGTCATTCGCGAAGCCACTAAAATGTACGAAGAAGTTTTGCGAGGCACGGTCAGTGAAATCATTAGTGCAACCCGGGAAAAAACCTGGAAAGGCGAATGCGTGATTGGCATTGGCAGCATGAAAAATACCATTTCTGAAGCTTCTGATTAACCGTGCCTGGCGGAAAACAAATGGAGCATGGATTTTAGTTTTTCGACAAATTTCTGGTCTATTCTGGATTTGTGCAGGATAAACTCACAGAAACGTTTATCGACATTCTGAACGTGACTGACAAACCAGTCAACTAGTAACTGACCAATCGCAGCTTTGGTTTTCTCATCAAAATCGCCACCTTTCAAGTACGAAAAGGTCAATTCCTTAATCGTTTCCTTGAAGTACTGATGCTGTTTCTTATGTTCTTCAGCCATGTCGTAATGATATTTGTCCATCAATTCCTCTTCCGTTCCGAAATGATAAATCACATAGCCATTTAAGTCTACAAACAAAGACCGGCTCTTGTCCAGATCATCCAAATGTTCAAGAAAGAGATTTACGATGCTGCGATATTTCAGGTGTTGCTTATCGATGAGTTCAACACCGGTAATAATACTTGCTTCATCAAAGTCTAAATGCATAATGTCACTGCCGGTTAAAAAGTTTATTAAATTGATTGCTTTTGTTCAGTTTACCAGTCTACAACCGCTTAATATTGCGTCCCTTTCGAAAAAAATCAAATAAATTTAAGGCTGGTGCTGATATTATAGCGACAATCCTGCTTGAAACAGTTCCACCATTTGCCGGTTTTAACTGACTTGTGCTTGCAAGTTGCCGGGATTGTAATTATAATAAGACTGAAACAAAATTGGAGCAAGAATATGTCTACAAACACTGTTAAGAAAATTGAAAAAACAATTAGCGAAACTTCCGGACTCAACAAACAAAAGAAAACTGAGTTGCTGGAATTGCTCGGCAACCTGAAAAATGAATTGAAAAATTTGGAAAAAACGCATTTGGCAACGGCAAAAAATATTGCCGGGCTGGCGGAACATTCGACCGCAAAGGCTGCCGGAAAGCGTGACGACAAAACAGAAGCCATTCAAGATTTGAAAAGTTCCGTCGCGGAATTTGAAGTATCACACCCTGATTTGGTGCAAATAATCAATCGCATTTGCATGATGTTATCAGACATTGGTATTTAATGTAATCCGGGAAACTGCCCATGAAACACAAACATTGCCTTAAACTCGCTAGTTTTTTGCTCTGGCTCTTCACGTTTTTTATCATTGAGGGCGCTTGGGCCCGCGCTGGCGGCGGCGGTGGATTTGGCGGCGGCGGTGGTAGTTTTGGTGGTGGCGGAGGATTTGGCGGTGGCTTTAGTGGTGGCGGTCACTTTAGCGGCGGGGGATTCGGAGGAGCATATCTGGTAAGCAACAATCCCGGCTTTCTGATTATCATCGTCATGTTTGTTGTCGTTGCAGTTGTTCTTACATCTAAAGCGCGTACCGCGCAGGTTTCCCGAACTATCAGAAGAAAATTCTCCGGACAGAACCCGGATGATTTGGCGGCGGCGGAAGCGGAAATTAAGAAAAAAGATCCGGACTTTTCCACTATCGCCCTGGAACAACGTTTGGCGACGGCGTTCTTGAATATTCAAAAAGCCTGGTCCAGTCTGGACATGCGCCCAGTCCGGCATTTCATCTCAGACGGTATTTTTGAACGTTTTTCGTTGCAACTGGAAATGATGCAAGCATCACAAATTCGCAATAAAATGGGAGATATTTCCATTGGCCGGATTGAAGTGGTAAATATTAGCGGCAACAGTATTTTTGACGCAGTTGACATCAGAATTACCGCTTCGGCAAAGGATTCTTTTGTCAGTTTTGAAAACGAACGTTTTATTTCCGGCAGCGACATGCCGGAAGAGTTTGTCGAATACTGGTCGCTTCTCCGCCGTCCCGGCGCAAAAACCAAGACCGCCCCGGCTTTATTGGAAAACTGTTGTCCCAATTGCGGAGCTGTGCTCGAACTGCTGGACCGGACGGAATGCCCTTCATGTAAAGCATTAGTTAACTCCGGGGAATATGACTGGGTGCTTACTGAAATCACTCAAGAATCTGAGTGGAATTGCCCGATGCCCAAAATGGTTCCCGGAATTAAGGAATTGATGGACACCGATCCGGGATTCAACATTAACCATATTGAAGATAAAACGTCCGTCATCTTTTACCGTTATATCGCCGCTAGATTTTTTGCCAACAAAAATTACCTTGTCAAACTGGTCTGCAATGAATATATGCACAATAACCGGGAAGAGTTTACCGCGTTACCTGACGGAAAGCACCAGTTTTTTGCCGACGCTTCGGTCGGAAGCGTGGAACTGGTGGAAGTAAGAACACGGCCAGCCGAAGAAGATCTGCTCAGGGTGTTAGTAAAATGGTCCGGCCATTTGGTTGAGAAAAAAATTAACGAATTAATCAAGCCGGAATATCAATTGTCGCGCCTCTATCATCATGAATTCATTTTGAAACGCAAAAAAGGCGTCAAATCGTCAGCAAAAAATATTTTGGTCAGTGCGCATTGTCCGAATTGCGGCGCTCCTGAAGTCCGTAGCGACAAACCATATTGCCAGTATTGCAAGACTCCGCTTAACGACGGCAGTCAGGATTGGATACTTCATGATATAAGAATTTTTTCCGGCTACCCATTTGGAGACGCTGGAATCTCCCGTTATTCAACTCAATACGCCACGCCCGGAAAACTCACCCTGCAACATGCCGACCCGGAATCGGTATTGGCGGGAATCGTCGCAGTGATGCTCGTGGACGGCTCCGCTCAGGAGGAAGAGGCGATGCTCAAAACATTTGCCGTCCAAAACGGCATTCCAGCTGAACGCTTTGAACTCATTGTTAATTCCGTTAAAGACGGCGCCCTGCAAATAGAATTGCCGGATGACCACCTCAGCGCCGCGGAATACATGCGCGCCATGATTTCAATGTGTCTGGCTGATGGAAAAATTACTGCCGCTGAAAAAACTTTTATGAAAAAAATTGCTACCGCCCTGGGTTATTCAGACTTGGATATTAATCAGATGGTTAAACGCAAACGAATGGAACTTTTCCAGCAAATACGTTCAAAGACCTCTGCATCTTGATTATTTAAAACTTTAAACCGTACAAATCAGGTTTCATGGCATAAAAAAGGCCGGAACAAGTCCGGCCAAAATATGTGAACGGGGAACCAAAACTTCCCCGGAACAGATAAAAGTGGTACGCCCGTAGGGATTTGAACCCCAAACCTTCTGGTCCGTAGCCAGACGCTCTATCCAATTGAGCTACGGGCGCACATAAACTGTTTCCGTAAGAGCCTTTAAAATATAATCGAAATTGAATACTTCAAGATAAAATCTCAAAAAAAACAATATTTTACTGATATGTTGTCGAAATGCGTTTTTAAATCGTTCTTTTCGTGGTTGACTTTGCCTACATCGTCATTTATGCTATATGAAAAGCTGGAGACAAAATGAAAAAAATATTTATAATCTTTTGGGTTGCCGCCGGAATAATTGTTCCGTTGCGAACATTCGCTCAGGATGCGCAAACGCGAGTAGTCAGTGCAATCAAGCTGGATGACATCAGTCTTGAAGATTTTGCCGAAATGTTGCGAAAAGAATTCAGTATCAATGTTGTTCTTGCAGATAAAAAAGAGGAGTTGTCAACGCTTCCGCGAATAAGTATTGATTTCCGTCATGTTCCTGTCTGGACAGTGGTAAGATATGCCTGTTTTCTCGCTGGGGTAAAACATCAGTTTCGGAGTAAAATGCTTTTTATCGGAAAGAATCTTGTGCTGGAAAAAGAATATTATCCTGCTGACTACCAAGGTAAATCCGGTATTCTGGACAAATACCCGGAAGGCACCAGAATGTTTGTTGGAACAATTTGCGACTTGCCGATTGGATATACGCAACCGCAAGTGACAGTTAGCGGAAGTACAGTGACGGTGACTCAGCCGATGCCGATATTTAAAAAATTTGTTTCAGGCACGTCTTTCGGGTTTTCTGAAGAACCGGAAAACAAGCCAGCGCCGGAGGCAAAACAGGAGTCGCCTCCGATACCGGCCGATTATCCAATTACCAAAGCAAAATTATATGACATCAAATTAACGGTTGATTTTCAAGAGCTTCCATTGCGCGAAGCATTCAAGCGTTTGCGGGAAATGAGTATTCAAGCCGACCCGAAAAGAGCAGGGATTAATTTTTTCATTATTCCTTTTGACGGGTGCGACGAAATTATTGTTGACATGACCGTGAATAAGATGTCTTTATACCGGATTATCAGTTATATCTGCCAGTCCAACGGGCTTTCATTCCGGGCGGCTCCGTATGTTGTGGAAATATTCAAAGCCGGAAAAAGCACGAAAATTCAAAGCGGAGTAAGATGAATTAATTGATTTGTCTTTGCAATCGGCTAACTTAACAAGTTGATAAATTCTAAAACTTGTGATTAACAGGAATTGATAAATTATGATGCAGCAATATTATGACAAAAAAGTCGAGGCCGCAGTCGCGCGAAGACAGCAACGGCTGGATGCCGTGCAAACTCGCGAGCAAGCGCTCCAATACATTGTAGAGGTTAAACAGAAACTGTCCAAATGTTTTGGCGCTTTCCCAGAAAAAACTCCGTTGAATGCCAGAATTACCGGGACAATTGAACTGGAAAATATCCGGTTGGAGAAGGTGATTTTTGAGAGTCGACCGGGTTTTCCGGTTACCGGAATTCTTTATCTGCCGAAAAACATATCCGGCAAGCTTCCGGCAGTGCTAGGCGTTTGCGGACATTCGGACAACGGTAAAGCTTCTGCTGCTTATCAGAGTTTCTGCCAATCGCTTGCCTTGAAAAATTTTGTTGTTTTTATGTTTGATCCAATCAGTCAGGGTGAACGGGTGCAGTATCTTGATATTGATTCGAGCCAAGGCGTAAGAGGATGCTGCCAGGAGCACAACATGATGGGGAAACAGCTTCAGTTATGTGGTGAGTTTTTCGGCGACTGGCGGGCGTGGGATGGCATAAGAGCGCTTGATTATTTGTTGAGCCGGCCGGAAGTAGACAGTTCGAGAGTCGGAATCACTGGAAATTCCGGTGGTGGTACTTTGACCACATACCTAAACTTTTTGGATGACCGGCCAACGATGGCGGCGCCGGGCTGTTTTATTACCACTTATCAGCGCAATTATCAGAATGAGCTGCCGACTGACGCGGAGCAAATCCCTCCGGGTATTCTGGCGCAAGGATGTGAAATGGCGGATTTTATTATTGCCCGTGCTCCACGTCCAATGGTTATTCTCGGTCAGAAGAACGATTTTTTTGATGTCAGAGGGGCTCAGAAAGCTTATGAAGATGCGCACCGGATTTATTCGTTACTTGGAGCAGAGGAAAATATAAAACTTTCAATCGGACCTGACAATCACGGTTACTCGCTTGTCAACCGTCAGACAATGTATTCATTTTTTACTGGACATGCCGGGATTGCGGTCGATGCCATTGAACCTGAGGCGACAAAACCATTGTCAGACCAGGAGTTGATGTGTACTCCTGAAGGACAGGTATGTCGGCTTGCTGGAACCAGGAAAGTAGTTGATTTCATTCAGGACAAAGCAGAAAGACTCAGGACGGAACGCGTTGCGCCTTCCGCTGACAGCTTGAAGCAGTGGCTTAACGCCAGGTTGAATATTCCAGAATTTTCGCGAGTACCGGAATACCGGACATTGCGAGGTCGAGTTTTTACGGGAGAAAACAATCCGGATAAGCTGAATGTCGTCAACCGGTTTGCAATTGCCACCGAGCCGGGTATTGATTCCTGTTTAAAATTTATCGCCGACTCCGCCTGGTTTCATATTCCAGTGGAAGAGAAGGCCGTGCTGTACGTTTCGCATCTGTGCGCATTGAGCGAACTGAAATCCGGGCTTCAGGAATTGAATGCGGACTGCAGAATATTCGGTCTGGATGTCAGAGGAGTCGGCGAAAGTCAGCCAACAACTTGTGGAAATTACGAAGATTATTTTGCGCCTTATGATTTTGACTATTTTTATGCCACCACTGGAATTATGTTGGAGGATTTGTACTTGGGTGGCAAAGTCCGGGATGTATTGGCGGCAGTTGCGCTACTGAAAGCCAAAGGTTATAAACATATTCAGCTGGCTGGAAAAGGCATTGGCAGTCTGGTTGCCGCATTTGCCGCGGTAATCTGTCCGGACATCAATCAAATCAGATTGCTTAATGCGCCAATATCCTATCAGCACAGCATGATTGCGAAAGGCATTACTCGATGGCCGCTGTCACACATGATTCCGGACTCGTTGAAAACCTTTGACCTGCCGGATGTTTACCGGATTCTAGCGGAGCGTGACTTTGGCATCATCAACCCGTGGAATAATACGTTCATACCATTGTCTGCGGAACAAATTAAAGCGGAAGCCGCTATTTGCGGACTGCCGGAATCAATGTTCAAACTCATACCAACGGAGTAAATAATGCTGAAATTCACAGACGGGAAAGAAGTATTCAGAAACGCGCAAGACGGCCAAACCGTTGATATTTTGATTGTCGGCGACTGCTGTCCATGGCATGATGCAATTGAGCCGGTAAAAAATGGTTTATCGTCCGATATTCTACACGATATTCAGCCGGTTCTTGATGCCTGCGATTTGTCGCTGATTCAGTTTGAAACCCCGCTTACGGAACATGACGGAGCCATTGACAAGTCAGGTCCTAACTTGAAATGTCCGCCGGAATGCGTCGATTTTGTCAAAACCGCTGGTTTCGATGTTGCCTTGCTGGCCAACAATCACACCGGGGACTTCGGACCTGAACCAGTTGAGGAAACCATCAGTTTGCTGGAAAAGCACGGCATAAAAACGGTTGGAGCCGGAAAAAATCTGGCCGCCGCCTGCCGTCCGTTATTTGTGAAAAAGAACGGCTTTAAAATCGGAATTATCAACGTGGCGGAGAATGAGTTTGGCACTGCCGGGAAAAATAAGGCTGGAGCCGCTCCGCTTCAGCCGCTGGAAAATATCCGAACCATCCGGCAGGTTTCAGCCGAAGCCGATATTACACTGGTTGTTCTTCACGGTGGCAATGAAACCAATCCGATCCCAAGTCCGCGCATGGTTCGCACTTGCCGCGCTTTTGTTGAAGCCGGAGCTGACGCGGTCATCAATATCCATACTCACTGCCCGCAGGGAATTGAAATATGGGAAGGTGCGCCAATTATTTACTGTCCGGGAAATTTCTTTTTCCCCTCTCCGTGGCGGACTTTTGATCCGGAAAATTTCTGGTGGACCGGCTATCTTCCAAAAATCTCTTTCGACCGGCAGGGAGCCTTCGCACTGGAAATAACTCCGTTTACTTTCCGCACGAAACCGGAAAAAATTGAACCGTTTATTGGAGCTAAAAAAGTCAGATTCTGCCAGTATCTCGCCCAAATCTCGGCAATTATTCCCGATGACAGTGAATTGCAGAAATATTACGACGGCTGGTGCGCGATGATGGGACCCAGCGCCATTGCAGGAACGCTTTCG
>Ga0172380_10009844_pt1 | contig 10118 bp, 11 predicted proteins | sample Leawe162metaG_FD_119747 | JGI IMG/M metagenome (GOLD analysis project Ga0172380, IMG submission 119747) | Leachate microbial communities from a municipal landfill in Southern Ontario, Canada - Leachate well 162 metaG | ecosystem: Engineered > Solid waste > Landfill > Unclassified | place...
CCTAAGCCCAATACCTGTCAATGAAAATTAGGAACAGCCCCTCCTAATTTTCAGCGGGTGACTAACAGGCGGGGACAGTCTGGGGACAGCCCCGGAAATTCGGGGGGCTGTCCCCCTAAAGACTAAAGACCCCCGCTAAAGGTGCCTGGCAGAAAACGCACTTATTCTTGGCTATATGCAATTTACTCACCCTGAAACCATCCCTTTTAATAACCATTTTCTTACAGGAAGGGCAAAAGGTATCCTGGCCCCACAAATCCAGGTTACCGGCATAGATATAATGCAGGCCTTCGGCCCTGCCTAAATCACAAGCCAATTTAATGGTGCGCTCCGGGGTATCCTGGTAAGCATCAAATTTATAGTCGGCATGGAAACGGGAAACATGCCAGGGAATATCCCTGCTGATTCCAGCGATAAACCTGGCGATCCCGGAGAGCTCATCAACAGAATCATTCTCTCCGGGAATCACCAGCGTGGTAACTTCAACCCAGATACCCGCCTCTTTCAGGCGCAAGATAGAATCAAGCACCGGTTGGAGACGGCCGGAGCAAATCCTTTGATAGGAGCTATCCTTAAAAAACTTCAAATCGATATTAGCCGCGTCCAAATAAGGCTTGAGCATCTGGATAGCCTGGCCGGACATATAACCGTTGCTTACGAATATATTGTGTAAACCCGCCTCTTTGGCAAGCCTTGCGGTCTCTAAAGCAAATTCGAAGAATATTGTCGGTTCGGTATAGGTATAGGCTATACTTGCGCAGTTATTTTCCCTGGCTAATTTGATAACCTCTTCAGCGGTGAAATCCTCTGCCGGCTGGAGGTTTAGCGGGTCAGCCTGGGATATCTGCCAATTCTGACAAAATCCGCAACGAAAATTACACCCCGCGCTGGCGATAGAAAAAGCGAAGGAGCCGGGAAGAAAATGATACAGCGGTTTCTTTTCAACCGGATCTATATTAGCCGCGACCAGTTTTCCGTAATTATGGGTGTATAGAGCGCCTTTGATATTCTGACGGACCCCGCAAAAGCCGAATTTGCCATCCTGAATTACACAGCTATGGCTGCAAAGCCGGCAATGCACTTTTAAAGATTCAAGATGATCGTAAAGTAAAGCTTCTTTCATATAAGTAAATGGACAAACCCGCTCTTAGGCAAACAGTTTATTTTACGCACCTTTTCTTCTGTTTCAGGAATATGCCGGTAAAAGACCTCAATATTCTTTAGGCCTTTCGTATCTGAATAGGCTGAGGTAATCTGGGAGGATAGATGAATCAACTCTTCGCTCATCTGGCCCCTGGCCAAAGAAGTAGGCCCGGCTAAATCTTTTTGAGGAGAAAATACGTAGTCTCCCGGCAGGGCCATCTGCGTAAGCAGCCTGTTCTCACCTTCATCCCTGCCCACAACCAACCTGGTTTTATTCTCTATGCGTAAATGCCTGCCCACCCTTAAAAGCGCCAGGTTATCTAAATTCAACTCTTCGTGTTTACACAACTCCTCTAATCTTTTGGAGAAACAGGGATCGGTTAACAAACAACCGCCGGCAGGAGTGGCGTATTGGCTTATGCCTAATTTCTTGGCCAATTGCATCTGCGGAGTGCGTCCCCGGCCGTTAAAAGCAAGCAGCTTATCCCGCTTCACCCAACCCTGCCTTTCCGCAAGGCTTGGGCTAAAGAACTGCGCCGACAATGGCCGCAACAATAAATCATCCAGCCCGCTTCTTTGTTTGATCAAACCCAGAGCCTGCTTAGTCTGGGACATCGGCCGCTGGCCTAACACCTCGCCGCTAATAATAAAATCCGCTTTCAATTCCGAGAGCAGCTGTTTAGCCTTGCTAAACATAAGTATTTTACAATCAATACAGGGATTCATATTGGAGCCAAAACCATAGCGGGGATTCTTTATCAACGGCAAGAATTCATCCCTTAAGTCAAATTCGAGCAGCTCTATCCCGATATCGGGAAAGTTGCTTTTGATATCAAGTTTGCAGAAGGGTATCTTAAAGTGCACGCCGATAACCTCAATCCCCTGCTCCTTGATAAGTTTGGCGGCTAATAAACTATCCAGGCCGCCAGAAATTAATGCTAACGCTTTTATTCGCATATTTGATATTAAACGACTTTAGGTTATTCTGGTAAGAAATTCTTGACCAATGCCATCAATATAATGCCCATCAGGAACGCTAAGAAGGCCGCCGTGGAGCGTTTAAGGTCATTCTCTTTATGCAGTTCGGGGATAAGGTCGCTGGTAGCGATATAGACAAAGCCTCCGGCAGTAAACGGTAATATAAAATTCGAGAAATTCGCAACCAAGTCGGTTACAAAATAACCGGTTACCGCTCCCAGCACAGCCGTAAGCGCGGAGGCAAAATTAAACAAAAGGGCTTTCTTTTTAGTAAAACCACCGTATATCAAAACCGCGAAATCGCCTAATTCCTGGGGAATCTCATGCAGCACAATTGCCAGCGTAGTAACCATTCCCAGCTTTAAAGAAACCATAAAGCTCGTGGCGATAACCATACCGTCGATAAAATTATGGAACCCGTCGCCCACAAGATTAAGATAAGTAAAGGCGTGGATTTTACAATCCCCCTCCTCATGGCAATGCCGCCAATGCAAATAGCGCTCCATAAGAAAAAAGGTTATAATCCCCAGAATAAGATATGAAAATACCGCGTTGCTGTTATTTTTTTCCAGGCACTCCGGAAGGATATGCAGAAAGGCGCCGCCGATAAGGGCTCCGGCAGAGAATCCGATCAGGCAAAAGAGAATTTTATGCAGCAGATTGTCCTTGATGGAGAGGGTAAAAATACCCACCAGGGATATGAGGCTGACTAAAGTTGTGCTGGCAAGAATCCAGAATAAAACCATATACAGGAAACTAACCTAAACAGGGTTTTCTGCCTTTATTGGCTTTTTTAGAACGCCAGTTAAGCTTTCCTCTACGTTTTCTTTTTCCCATTTTTAATCCTTATAATAGTTTTGCGGTACGTTTAAGGCGATATAACGTGCTGCCTCAAGCAGGCATTCATAAATTACCTTGCCCATCGGGGTTCCGGCATACTCGCTCAAAGGCCCCTTAAAAAACTTATCATGGGGAGTCTTTGTTTTATTTCCGGGGTTCTCCACCGCTTGACTTTGAATATCCCGGCTGCTGATTACGTTTGAAGTAGCCCGCTCTACTATGCGCAGGGATAACTGCATTGTCGCTTTATTCAAAGGGGTGCCTAATAATCCCCCCATGTAACTGCTGGCAGCGCTTCCTCCGCCTGCCACCCCGGATTTACCACCTGAATTCTCCGGGACAAACTCGATAATCCCCACGCTGATAATCAACTCTGCATCCGACGGAGAAACTATCGAAAAACGCCTGGTGTTATTTAAAATGCTGACTAAATATTCCTTTAAGGCCTGGCCGGTCTCCGTATTAAGCCCGGAGGTCTTTAATTCAAAATCACTGACTGCTATCTTACTCTTTGGACCGGAGTATCCTTTTAAGGGGTCATCCGGCAAATTCTTGCTTGAGACAGGTTGGGTTTTCGCTGAAAAACAACCCGCGATAAACAAAGATAAGACCAGAGAACCGAATAACCTAAAACTTTTCCGCATGCCTGTTTTTAATATATTACCAATTAAGCCGGCTGTCAAGGGAAACCTCCTTTATCGCTCTACAAGGGACAGCGAACTTTTTAGGGGACAGACACCTTGCTCACAAGGTGTCTGTCCCCTTTCTAAAAAGTTCACTGTCCACCTGTTTTTCAAACCAGTTTAAGAACCCTTTGAGCCCGGCAAAAACCTTAAATGGGCGCTCTTTTCTGATTTCAGCTAAACTACTTGAACCACCGGTTACAATTATGGTCTTAACCTTTGCGCGCCTTCCGGCTTGGGCGTCGATAGCCATATCCCCCACATATAAAACCTGCGATTTATTTAACTTAAACCTCCTGATAATTGCATTTAATATCTCCGGGTCAGGTTTGCCGCGCTTTAATTTATCGGCGCAAAGCACATAATCAAAGAAGTCGATTATCCCAAGGTGTTTTAATAAAATAAGCGAAAATTTGCTTGGCCGGTTACTGGCTACCGCCAGCTTTAAACCTTGTTTTCTAAGTTTGCCTAAAAGCATCCTGGTGTATGGATAAAGGCGGGAGTGCTTAACCAGGCTAAGCTGATGATGTTTGCGGTACAACCGCAAAGCAGCCTCCAGATTGCCTTCGGGAACATACGGCTTAAGCAAATTCTTATCCCCCCATCCTACCAGGCGGCGGATAAGGGCCGGGGGCTTTAGTTTTAATCCCAGCTTTGCCATTACGTAATTATAACTGCTGTATATAGCCGTATAGGCGTCAATCAGTGTTCCGTCTAAATCAAAGATAACCAATTTTATATTTTTCATAACGAAAATATAGGCAGGGTTTAAAACCCTGCCTATATAAAATAAGTAAAGGTATTAAGAAATAGCTGCTGCCAACTATTCCTTAAACAGCCGGCTCTGCCTCAAGGGCGGTTTGTTCCGGGTCGGCCTGAAGATCAGGCTGTTTACCCTCCTGGGCATCAACTACCGCCGATGAATCCGGGCTTTCCAGGCTGATATTGCCGGCAATATTCTTGCCTCCGGAAGTAATTGTGTAATCTATGCTCAAGGTGTCTTTTGGTTTTATCTCATCAAGGCTTTTAATGTTATCAAATGTGGTTTTCTCATCAACAGCCAGCAGGATATCCTTCTCCTGATCTGTTTCATAATCAAGGTATTTTAAGGTGATAGTCTTTCCCGCGCCGTCTAAATTAACCACCTCTCCCCAGACCCACTGCATATCATTTTCATTCTGCGAAGGCACCTGGCCAGGGGCAACGGTATTCTCAGCGCCCAGAGTAACCTCGTCGGCAGCAAAGGCAATAAGCGTGGTTGCCGCGATAAAGGCGGCGCACAAAAAAACAGGTATAATTTTCTTTAAAACCATCTTAACCCCTCCTTATTAGGGCCAAATTAACATAGATTTTATAATTTGTCAAGCTATCTGTAAAAAGGCAGAAAGATCAACGCTGCCATTACAATAAAAGTAGTCAGTAAACCGACGCTTAAACCCACCCAAAGCCAATCAAGAAAACTAATTTTGATGTGCTTCTCTTTCTCAAGGATTCCTATAGCCACGATATTGGCAGTAGAGCCGATAAGGGTTATATTTCCTCCCAGGCAGCCGCCAAAAAGCAAGGCCCACCATAACGGCTGGAGATTGATATTTAACGCCTGAAACCCCTGAACTACGGGAATAAAAGCGGCTACCAGAACTACATTATCTAAAACGCTTGAGCCTAGCGCGCTTATCCAAAGCATGGCAGAGATCAAAAGATTGAGGCTGTTGCCGCAGGCAACCAGCATCTGCTTGGCGATAAATATAGTCGCTCCGGTATATTTTAAAGTCCCTGCCTGAACAAATAGCAACAGGAAGAAAAGCAACGTCCACCATTCTACGTCTTTTTCAATATATTTTCTGGCTTTGTTGTGTTTCCAGATCATTACCAAGCCGCTGGCAACAAGCGGCACAACCAGAAGAACGGTATTAGCGGGTAAATCCCACAATATTTCCAGCCGGCGGTGCAGGGAGATGAAAACAAGCATGGTCATGAATATCCCCAGGTTTATCTTAAGGCTTCTTTCCAGGGGAACGGAAATCAACCTTACCAGTATCTCATTAGCCCCCAGCCTTTGTATCTGCTCATCAAGAAACCTGATCTGCTTCCTGTACCAGAAAAGAAGAATAAAGACGGTAATCAGCAGGCAGAACGCTGCCAGAGGCATGGCCTTAACAATGAAATCTTCAAAACTTAATCCTGATTTTGAGGCGATGAGTATGCCGATCGGATTACCCAGCACTGTTGCCGCTGACCCGATATTTGTGGCTAATACTGAAATTATCACAAAAGGTATGGGGTTAACTTCAAAATAGTCGCAGATCTCTAAAACAGCGACTACCATGAAAATGATTGAGGTTACTTCATCGATAGTGCAGGCAAGCAGCGCGGATATAAGAGCTACAATAATAGCAAACTTCTTGCCGGTTAACCTGGGAATACGCAAGATCAGGCTGACTATCCAGGCAAACACCCCGGAGTCTTTAAGCAGGCCGATAATTACCATCATCCCCACTAAGAAAAGGATTACCTCAAGCGAAGAGAATTCAATGACATGCTCAAGGTCAATGGTCTTGGTCATTAATAATACTGACGTGCCGATGAAGGCGAAACTAAGGCGGAAATCCCAAAAGAAAAGAGTGCCAAGGATTGAAGCGGAGAAAATGCTTATGGATAAAGCCTGGCGGCCGTCCATTCCGGCAAACCTGGCATAGAATCCCAGGCATAAAGAAAGAGAAATCAGAGAGCACAACTTTAAAACCAGGCTTTTCATTAATCAGGGATAAAACTCGTGATCTCTACCGGTTAATAAAGAAACGCCTTGATACGTGAATGTGTCCTGTTAAAAATAGATGTTGCCAGGATAACTTTTAACAGGTCTCCCGGGACAAAAGGTAAAAAGGCAAGCATGAATGCCTGGGCCAGAGAGCAGGAAAGGCTGGCTTTAAACCATATCATCCCGCTGAAAAGAATTATAAAATCCGCGCATAAAAATCTTAAGAAGGTGTTGCCCCAGCTATGCCTTGCTTGTGAAAATAACCCTCCGGCCAAAAATGAGGCTAAGACAAAACCGATAACATAACCTCCGGTAGGCCCTAAAAGATACAGGGAACCGCTGCCTGAACCGGTAAATACCTGAAAACCGGTCAATCCCAAGAGCAGGTATCCTGTTTGAGTAAAGACGCCCAATCTCCTGCCTAAAAAGGCCCCTGAAAACAGAACAAACAATGTCTGCAATGTAAGCGGCACAGGCGTAAAAGGCAATGGTATGCGCACAAAGGCGGACAAGGCGGTAAGAACTATAAAGGCTGTTACGGCCAGCCACCGGCAGACTTTCTTATTAACAGTTATCTCTTTGCTTGCGATTAACTCCATATATTCTCCCTGCCTGCCGGCAGGCAGGCTATTAAAAATTAGCGAAACCTGATTTTTTGTTTTATTCTTTAGCTATTGCTAAAGTAATCACTCCTATCAGAATCAAGAAAAGGCCGATACAACCCTTGACGATTAAAAGAAGCGCTCCCCACCATTTTAAAATCGCCAGGCCTCCTAATATCAAGAAAACAATCCCTAAGATAACCTTAAAAAGCGCCGAGAGCGTCTTCTTGCCGCAACAACATTTATTCTCTTCATTGGCCATTTGAATACCTCCTATTGGCTGGGTTTACTCTTCCACCTGCGGTGAATCCATCCCCATTCCGCGGGATATTTACGTATGTATGTTTCGATAATATCCGTAAGTCTTTGGATATTTATCAAGATCGTTTCTTTCGGGTCCTTGCCCTCTTTTAACTCCAGTTCCGGCTCAAAAACTATTTTGTGCCTGTCACCCGGCTGCCTTAATATAAAGCAGGGAATCAGCGCCGCCTTTGTCCGTTGAGCCAAAACTACCGGGCCGGTGGCGGTTGCCGCTTGCCTGCCGAAAAAATTCACGAATATCCCCCCGGTACCGAAATTCTGGTCGATAGGGACAAAAATTAATTCATTATCGCGCAGGGCGGCGATAGTATTACTCACGCATTCATTGCGCGGCTGGCTGTAAATCGTGCGTACTCCATATTTCTGCCTTTTCTTACGAAAGAGTTCCTCCATCTTGGCATCATGCATCGGTTTCATGATCCCTCCCGCTTTATATCCGCCTACCGATAGCCTGCCCAAAAGCAGAGGGAAACTTCCAAAATGCGCGCTGACCAGGACCACCCCGTTACCCTTGGCTAAAGCCTTATCCAAATACTCCTTACCGCAAATATCGACCTTTTTTTCCAACAGGTGCGGTTTATCAAAGAAGAACATTAACTCCACCGCGCTTTTAGCCATATAAATAAAACAACGCTTGGCTATTTCTTCCAGCTCCTGGCGGGATTTTTCTTTCCCAAAAGCAATATTCAGGCTCTCTAAAGCTATCTTTTTTTGTTTTGAGGCAAATAAATAGGCCAGAGAGGCAATCCCTTCGGCAAAACCGTAAAGACAGCCGGCAGGAATGACCCTGACTATCAAAGAACATATATTTAAGCCCAGCCAGGCAAGAAAATGGCTTAAGCCCTTGCGTATTTTTTTGAAATCCATTTTATTTTTTTAAGTTGAATAATTATAACAAACCGGCCTTAAATTGCAAATGAAAATTAAAGTTTGTACCCGATCTTGCGCAATAAATCTTTCCGCCAGGCGATATCTCCGGCATCTTCGGCTCCCTTGGGGCTTAAGCCGTCGATTACGCCTAATATCCCCCTGCCGCTCTGGCTTTCAGCGACAATTACCTCCGTAGAGTTAGCCGTAGCGCAGTATATATTACAAACCTCGGGTATGTTTTTTACGGCGTTTAAAACATTAATCGGATAGGCATCCTTTATAAAAATGATAAAACTATGGCCGCAGGCAATTTCAAGAGCGTTCCTGGAAGCCAAATCCTTGAGGAAAGAATCATTGCCTTCACAGCGCACCTTGCAGGCGCCGCTTGCCTCGGCAAAGGCCAGGCCGAATTTTGCGCCGGGGACATTGATTAGCGCTTCATAGAGATCCTCAACTGCCTTAATAAAATGCGCCTGGCCTAAAATAAAGTTTAAATCATCCGGTTTATCTATCTTTACCGTCTTTATTTCAAGCATATCTTTATCCCTCCCCTTGCCTACTTAATCTTGACCTTTCGGAAACCTACAACGTCAATGGGCAGATTGCCGTGAAAAGCCTTAAGTGAAGTCAGGATATAATCCGGCCTGCCTAATAGTTCCAGCGGAATTTTTAAAACTAAATATTTCCTGCCGAATTCAATGACTACCCCGGAATTAACCACTTTTTTCTGGCCGTTAAAAACCCGTATTTTCCGGCCTGCGCTAATAACCCGTATTTTTGGCATCGCGGCAAAAACAGTATCCTTACTGTAACCAAAGAGATAAAGCAGCACGCCAAACCTGTTGCTTAGTTTTTTAGTTTTATCCACCCGGACAACAAAATAATCGTTTTGGCGTCCGTAACTAATCTGGCCGTCAGCCTCCAATAATACATGCTGCCCGGAAGGCTCAGGCTCAAGGACATCCTTAACCATTTTTGAGGCGCCGGAATAAGAAATATCCTTTTCCGCCGGAAGCGGGGGCGCTAACTCCAAAACAGGGTAATCCCCGAATAATTCATTTTCCCTGGCAAAGGCAAGTAAATAAAAAGCGCTGGATTCGGTCTGGGTTTTATAAAAGAATATGGAGCGGTATTTCTTTTCCAATTCATCAAAACTTAAATTTAACCGGGACCAGTTAATCTGCGAACCAATGAATTTGTCCGGAGGATAAAGCTCCATCTCCGGATGATAATGCCGGGGCTTTGGCCAACCTACGGAATGCACAAGGTATGGGTAAACTTTAGGGCTTGCAATACGCCCCTCCAGATCGCTTAAAGCCACCTGCAGGAACAAATATAATGACTTATGGTCCACATTCACGTCCGCCGGATGTGAAACGAATATTTTATCCGGTTTATAATCTAAAATCTGCCTGCTTAAATCGCTTAATATGCTTTCTCCGTAATAGGCGGCTCCGTAAGAAGGGTTGTCTTTATAAGGCACGCTGGATATGCGGGTCAGGCGGTCACGGAATGGTTTCTTTACCTGCCAATACCGGCTGAATATATTAAAGGTGCCGTAATCCGGATAACCTAAAAATACCAGGTCATTTTCAGACAATCCCAGGAACTTCATTGCCTTTATTGATTCCTGCTGGCGCAGTTTGCCCATATGCACAAACTCAGCCTGGCGCATAGTAATTCTTTTTTCGTAAACAATAAAAGCCAATTCATTATGATCGCCGCTAGTCAGATAAACTATCCTTATTTTTGAACCGGCTTTAAGTGCCTGCTGGATAACTCCCGCGCAGGCAATCGCCTCATCATCAGGGTGCGGGGCTAAAATCAACACCCTCTCCCCTTCTTTAAAAGGCTCTAAAGCGGGCATTTGCGCCCAATACGCCGGCCCGGATTCTTCTACTCCGGCGCAACCGGCAATCA
>Ga0172380_10009845_pt1 | contig 10116 bp, 9 predicted proteins | sample Leawe162metaG_FD_119747 | JGI IMG/M metagenome (GOLD analysis project Ga0172380, IMG submission 119747) | Leachate microbial communities from a municipal landfill in Southern Ontario, Canada - Leachate well 162 metaG | ecosystem: Engineered > Solid waste > Landfill > Unclassified | place...
TATTCATTGGATGGCGTGGAAGAGCGCAGAGGATTTACGGGCGAGTCGAGCCTTGTGTGTGGCCAGAACCATGTTGTGGCCCTTTCGCTATCTGGCGGCGCTCAGTACAGATTCGGCGAAAGACACACTATCAAGGGCACGCTCGTCTTGTCGGACGGCAGGAGAATTCCTTTCGCCAAGGAATTCACGGTGCCCGCAAAGACCGACTAGCGTTGCCCCGCGTTCGCGACCAAACAGGCCTTAGGCATAGGGATTATCTCCCCGCGCCTAAGGCTTTTTATTTGCTAGGGTTTGCCAGTCGTCAATCGACAAGGTTTCGGCTCTTTGGTTTGGCTTGATATTATTTTCCAAAAGCCATGATTCCACATCTTCTCTGGTCAGCTTTAGCTGGGAAGACAAATTGTTTAGAAGTTGTTTTCTCGGGTGCGCAAACCCAGCTTTCACAATTTTAAAAAATTCAATCCATGTTAGGTTATCAACATCTTTTTTAACAAAAAATGATAAAGAAAATTATTGGGCATCAAGCAGCGGCAACGCCCTTGAAATATCTGAGGGTTGACATATCTCTATAATTTGGTATTAAATTAGTACCTGGAGAATGTTGGGCGGGCATTGTGCCTGCTCTCTCCAGCTTTGTAAATGGTTTAGAACAAGGAGCCGAACATGACTTCAACGAGAGCACTGTTCTTGGTGGCGTGCGTGGTTCTGGCTTGCGTCGGATGCAAGGGGCCCCGCGATGCCTCGGGGGCAGACAAGTCCACGGGAGATTACAATGTGGACTGGAAGTTTGCTTCGTGTGGCAGCTATGCCGTATTCGAAGCAAACGTTAGCGGTGAGCCAGCTAGACTGGCTGTTATCCTGATTGATCCCAGTGGGGAATCCAGTGTCGAGGTCATAGATGCGACCGCGATGAGTATTAGCGGCTGCCAGCAAGTCCAACTGCAGGTTTCTAAGTATCTTCCTGGGGATTGGATTTTGCGGGTTAAGACCCTCTCGCCTGCGAAGGTTGTCTGGGAAAAGAAGCTGTCATTTTCTGACGGGCAGGTAGAGGTGGCAAGCATCGAACCCATCTTTCGAGCGTGTTTTTTTGCGGGCAATTTCGAAGGCTATAGTCTGGACAGACTCAAGGTGTCATTACACAGGAAGGGAAATATTCCTGTTTGTATCTCCGAGTGCCTGTTCTCGCTCAACGGGGGCGAAAGATACAGCCACTTTGTTAAGGAAATGTTGGTGAGTCAATCAAATATCATCAACATGGGCCTCTTTGACGTCAATCTTAGCAAAAAAGAGTGGCTGCAGCCCGGAGGAAAATGCCTGCTTGAAGGGGAGTTGATTTTGTCGGACGGGAGAAAAATTTCCTTTAAACAGGAGCTCGTGGCCCCTGCAAGCCCTCCATAACTACTCCGCGCTTTCGAACCAACGGCCTTAGGCATAGGGATTACTTCCCTCGCCTAAGGCTTTTTATTTATTTTATTTAATTTTTACTTATCTCCCGTAAAGTGTCCGATCGGACACTTTACGGGAGAAGTTAAAGATTAAAGTATTTTATAATATCTTTGTCTTCGGTAATTTTATCTATTCGCAAAAATCTTATATCCCCCTTAAAATCTATTTTCCATAATTTTAGCAAAGCAAATAATTCTTTTTCTATATTATAAGGGCAGACCCAGATACTTTTTTGGAGTTCTTTAAATTTCATCCACTTAAGTTCGTTCCTCAAAAATCGCCTCTCTTTTCTGCTTGATTCTGGTATATCAAAAACAACAGCCCTCCACTTCCCGTCCCATCTTTCTTCACCACCCTTCTCGGTAATAATGTTTTTAATAATCTTTATTCTCCCTTTGTCGGTAAGATAGATTTTATTGTTTACTAGTTTGAAAGAGGAATTATTTTCCAATTTTGAAACCCACTTATCAAATAGGGTTGGTAAGGAGGGATATTTTACGTAAAAGCCGGCATCTTTTATCAGTTTATCGGGATCTAGCATTATTTTAACGCCAACATCAAAAAGATTTTTGGCAGTTTCCTTTAGAAAGCCGAGGGCGACTCTGGTAGTAAAACCAATTTTTTTGGTGTTTTTCCTTTTCATAAATAATTCTGTCCGTCCCCTTCCCGTAAAGTGTCCGATCGGACACTTTACGGGAAAAAAAGATAGTTAAAAACTAAAGGATGGCTAAAACCTGTTTGCTAGGTTTTGCCAATCGGCAACCGACAAAGTTTCTGCTCTTTGTTTTGGACTTATATTATTTTGTGAAAGCCATTTTTCTACCTGCACCTTTTCTAATTTTAGCGCCCCTGACAAATTACTGGCCAGCTGTTTTCTTGGATGCGAAAATCCAGCTTTTACAATCTTAAAGAACAAGTCGGGCGAAGTCGGACTTGGCACAGAGCTGGGCGACGACGGGAGCCGTGGAATAATTTTTATTATTGCAGAATCAATTTTAGGAGAAGGCCAAAAACAATTTTTAGAAACGTAAGAAATTATTCTTGCCTCGGCATAGAATTGCACGGACACAGCCAACAGGCTCATGTCTGGCGGTTTTGAGCAAATTCTTTGCGCCACTTCTTTTTGTACCATAAGCACAAGGTCTGTCGGAGGACTTGCTGATTCAAGAAATTTTCTTATTAGGGGCGAGGTAAGGTAGTAAGGGATATTGGCGACGACTTTGTAAGGGTCTAGCTTATAGGGGCTGGGGTCTAGTCCTAAAATATCGGCACTAACAACTTCGATATTTTTGTGGTCCTTTAGAGTCTCTTTTAGAATTTCTATCATTGTCCCATCTTTTTCTACAGCAATCACTCGCTCAGCTTTTTGTGCTAACTCTTGCGTTAGGGTGCCAATTCCCGGACCCACTTCTAAAATAGCGTCCCCTGTTTTAATATTTGCTGCTTCTATTATTTTATTTAAAATATTTCTATCTATTAAAAAATTCTGGCCCAGGCCTTTTGACGGCTTGGCGCCATGTTTTAATAGAATTTCTTTTATTGTTTTAGGAGAGGTTAAATCCATTGGTATATTTTACACGCTTTTGCGGTGAATAACAAACTTGACCAGTAGCCTTTTTAATGGTAAATTTAACTCAAGTTGTTAAAAATATTTAGCAAACATATAGTCGCATTTTTTAGGGGATTACGCAAAAATCCTCTGGTTTACTTTGGCATTTTGTCAGGCTTTTTATTCCTGACAATGTACATATCTTGCGGGAATGCGGCAAACATAAACAGCATGGCTGACAGCCGTTCTGTATTTTTGAACAGATTAGCTGCGCTGAATAATGCAAATTCAGATAGTTTATTTTCTAGCAAAGCCAATGCCATTTCTTTGGAAACCCCAGATTTAAAAATAATGCAGGATAACACTCTTTGCGGGGTTGCCACTCCGTGTGTTGTTTCCGGCAAAGTTTTGGGAGACACTTTCGGTAGCAATCAAAACAAAAAAGAGGTTATTGATTATACAGTCCAGGCTGGAGACACATTGCAATCCATTGCAGATTCTTATAAAATATCGGTTAATACCTTGCTTTGGGCAAACAGCTTATCGGCTTCTTCCACTATAAAAGTCGGGCAAAGTTTGGCCATTTTACCAGTTGACGGAGTCTTACATGTAGTAAAATCTGGAGACACTATTTCCACTATTGCGCAAAAGTATAAAGCGGTGAGCGGAGACATAGTTTCTTATAACGGCTTATTGAATCAGGACGACATATATATAGGAGATATTTTGATTGTGCCCGGCGGAACTATGCCAAAATCATCGTCTTCTGTAGCGAACCAGATTCCGCTGGCCAGTAATTATTTTATATTCCCCACAGAAGGAATCGTGACCCAGGGACCGCACTATTATAATGCTATTGATGTTGCCAATAAATGCGGTACTCCTATTTACGCTGCTGCTTCAGGAGTTGTCCAAAGGGCGGTTTATAATAACGCATGGAATTTGGGAATGGGAAATTATGTCACAATTTTGCACCCGAATGGCACGGTCACCTATTACGGACACTTTTCAACTGTTTTTGTAAAACCGGGAGATAAAGTTAACACAGGAGATAGAATTGGCTTGATGGGCCAAACAGGAAACGCAACTGGATGCCACATACACTTCGAAGTTATAGGAGCTGCTAATCCATTGGCGAAATATCCGGTCGGGTCAAAGATAAGTTACAAGTAATTTTAAAATAAAAAGCCCCGGCTTCGGCCGAGGGCTTTTTAAATACTTTTATTTTTGGTTGCACTTCAGGCAAGTCCTGGCCGATGGGTTGGCCATAAGTCTTTCTTCATCTATTTTTTTCCCGCACGATTCGCAGATTCCGTAATTACCGCTAGTCGTAATTTTTTCTAAAGCCAAATTTACGTCTTTCAATTTCATTTCTAAGCTATATTCAAGCGATAAAGCATTATCATACTCTTGCGCGTCGTCAGCTGATTCCTCTTTATCGGCATCTTCTCTTTTAGGAAATTTTGTGTCCCAGTTGTGTTTCAAATCAGGATCTTTTGTAGCAAAACTTTCCAGTTCTTTTTGAACAGATTTTTTTTGTTCCTCTAGACTTGTCTTTAGTTTTTCTATAATTTTTTTATCCATAATATTTACCTATTTTTTTTGATTTACTTCCTGTTCAACGTCTTGTATAAATTTTCTGCGCTGCTCTTCTTCGTCTTGGAAAGATTTAGTTGGTTTTCCTTTAATTGGTGGTGGTACTAGTGGTTTTCTTTGGACTGACGGCGCTTGCCCTGTCCATTGCTGCTTCTGGATTTTTTCTTTTTCCTCTAGTCGCATCTTTGCTAGGGCCTCTTTGGTGGCTATTTGTTCGTCTGCTTGGCCTTTTCTTTTATCTTCTTCTCTGGCTATAACAATAGAATATATGCTTCTTAGGGATTTGTCTATGCCTAAAATTTTATCCCTGAGCAAATTTTTATCAATAACTTGTTGCTCTAATAGTTGATCTGTTTTTGCAATTTTGCTATTGGTTTCCTGTATATCTTTTTCAGCGGCCCATCTTTTTTTCTCAACTTCCTGTATTTTTTTGTCTAAGTCCCACCTGCTCTGCTCTAGGGATTTTTGCTCTGCCTGGATGGTTGTTGTTTTTGATTTCTGAACCAAGAAACTTTGTTCTTGCTCCAATTTCCTTTCTTCCTCTGCGACAGTATTCAGCTTTGTTTCCTGTTCTCGTCTTTTAAGTAGCAGTTGGTTTTTTTCCAGTTTTAAAGCAGGGTCTTTTTCTTTGTCTATAGAGTCTATTTCTTTTTCAAAGTTAAGATGTTGAGACTCTAGCAAAAATATTTGCTGGCGCTCTTCTTCAGTGGCGTAATTTTTTAAGTCTTTTTCAGCTATTGTCTCCTCTCTTTCATTTCTTTGCAAGACATTGTCTCTTTTTTCTTTTTCAATTTCCAGTGTTTTTGCCGATTGGGCTTCTGCATTTTTCTTCTGTTGGTCTTCCAGCTGTTCTTCTAAAGTTTTAATTTTCGCTATTTTGTCTCTTTCTGTTAGTGCGTCAACCTCACGCAAGGCCCGAAGGTCTTTTTTCATTGTCTTGATTTCAGCTCTTTTTAGGAATTCTGAAGCTTGTTGCTCTTCTTGTTGCGTCGGCAAAGGCGTGAAATTTACTTAATATTTTTTGCTGGTTTGAATCCCGCATCAATGGCTGAAAGGTTTATTCTACCCTGGTCGTCAATGCCAGTTACTTTTACTGGGATTTTGTCCCCCTCTTTTACGACATCTGTGACTTTGTCTATTCTTTGCGGTACAAATTTGGAAATGTGAACCATTCCTGATTGTCCTTGCAAAATATCAACGAAAGCGCCAAAATCCATTATTTTTCTTACGGTTCCCTGATATATTTTACCAACCTCAACCTCTTCAACGATTCCCTTAATCCAGGCCACGGCTTTATCCACATCTTCCTGGTTTTGTCCTGTCACAGAAACTAATCCCGAATCTTCAATATCAATGGCTATACCACCGCATTCTTCAATAATCTTGTTTATAACAGCTCCCTTTGGCCCAACCACTTCGCCAATCTTAGAAGGATTTATCATAAAGGAAACAAGCTTTGGAGCATAGGGCGACAATTCTTTCCTTGGTTCGGGGATTTCTTTCTTTATTATATCAAGTATTTTCAATCTTGCATCTTTTGCCCTTGTTAATGCCTCCTCCATAATTTTTTTGTCGATGCCGTCTATCTTAACATCCATTTGAATTGCTGTAATTCCATTGCGGGTTCCAGCAACTTTAAAATCCATGTCTCCAAAATGGTCTTCTGGTCCTTGTATGTCTGTTAGCACTTTATATTTTCCAGATTTTTCGTCTTTAGCTAAACCAATAGAAATACCAGCAACTGGTTCTTTAATTGGTACTCCTGCATCCATCAACGCAATGCAAGCTGCGCACACTGAAGCCTGCGAAGTAGATCCATTTGAGGAAACGCTTTCAGATACAATTCTAATTGTGTATGGGAATTTTTCAACATCAGGAAGCATGGGCAGTAGTGCTTTTTCTGCTAAGGCTCCATGTCCAATTTCTCTTCTTTTTGGCCCTCGCATTGGTGCGGTCTCTCCGGATGAAAATGGTGGAAAATTATAATGGTGTAGGAATCTCTTTTTGCCAACAACTTCCATGCCTTCTAATACTTGTTGGTCTCCTGGTCCCCCCAAAGTTAAAACCGAAAGAACTCTTGTTAGTCCTCTGAAAAATACTCCGCTTCCATGAGCTCTTGGTAAAACCCCAACTTCACAAGACAGCGGTCTTATTTCAGTTGATTTTCTGCCGTCAGGCCTATGATCTTTCTCAACTATGTTTTTGATAATTATTCTTTCTATCTCTTTTTCAAAAAAAGCTAAAACCTGTTCGGGGCACCCTTTGGGTCGTCCTTCCCCCGGATGTTTTTCTGCCAAATATTTTATCAAGTCTTGTTTTAGAATTTCAGTAGCTCCCAGATTTTTTTCTCCTTTTGGCGCGTCATCAATTGCTTTCTCCAATTTATTTCCCAGCCATTCTGTTATTTCTTTTTCAATGTCTAGTTCAACAGCTGGCAAAAATTCGTCTTTTGTTTTGCCAATTTTTTTTGCAGCCTGAATCTGGGTTGCGATAATTTTTTTAATTTCTGGCTCGGCCAGGTTTGAGGCCTCCATAAAATCTTTTTCCAAAATTTCTTTAGCTCCCATTTCAATCATATTCACCAAAATTTCTCCATCCCTTTCAATGGCTGACAAGGTTATATCCATGTCGCTGTCTTCTTTCTGGATGTAGCTTGGATTGAAAACCCATTCTCCTTTTATTCTGCTAACCCTTATAGCCCCCAAAGGTCCGTTCCATGGAATGTTTGAAGTTGCCAAAGCAAAAGAAGCTCCAACCATTCCCAATATATCTGGATCATTTTCTCCGTCCCATGACAAGCATGTGACAATAACCTGAACTTCTTTTTTAAAATCTTTTGGGAAGAGTGGTCTTATTGCTCTATCAATCATTCTAGCGTTTAAAACTGCTTCTTCTGTGGGCCTTGACTCTCTCTTCATAAATCTTGAGCCGTAAATTTTTCCTGCAGCATAAAACCTCTCTTCGTATTCAACTGTCAAAGGAAAATAGTCTATGTCTGGCCTAGAAAGTGGAGACAAAACAGCGGTTACCAAAACCTCTGTTTCCCCCTGCGATACCAAACAAGAACCCGAGGCTTGCTCGGTCCAGTTGGTAGTTTTAATTATGATCGGTCTTTCACCAACCTTTATTTCGAACGTATCTTTTACTGCCATTTATTTTGCGGCAGAGTGAGAAAAAATACGAATATGTGAAAAAGCTGTGTCTCCAGCGCTTTCATATAGCCGTATAATTCCAACTCCCCCGCGATTATTTATTTTTTTAAAAGAAATTTGGCGACTTCGTCGTCTAAATCAATAAATTCGTCGGCAACTTCTATTAGCTTTGAAGAAGTTGTTTTGCCAAAGGCCATCACTTCCACTCTTTTGCCCATATTTTTCAAGTATTCAACTAGAGCGATAAAATCGCCATCGCCAGAAACTAAAATAATTACATCAACTCCTGGCGCAGTTCTAATAGCATCTATAACTATGCCCACATCCCAATCGGCTTTTTTGGCTCCGCCATACCATTCTTGCAAATCTCTCACCCTTGTTTCAATACCAATTTTTCCCAATGCATCAAAAAATGGCGCTTCTTCGCCAGTTTTTGTACGTACAACATAACCAAAAGCCCTAATAAACTTTCTACCGCTTACTGCCTGCTTTAAAACTTCCTGAAAGTTGACCCTTGAGTGGTAAAGATTTTTTGCTGAGTGGTACATATTCTGCACATCAATCAGCACCTCTACTCTCTGCTCTTTTGGTTTTGGCTGCATTCTACTTTTTTAGTCCTATTTTTTTGATAACGGCTGCGTATCTTTTTTCAGATATTTTTTTAAGATATGCTAAGAGTTTTTTTCTCTTTATAACCATTTGGATTAAACCCTTTTTTGAGTGCACATCTTGAGCGTGTTTTTTTAAATGCAAAACTAGCTTGTCTATTTGTTTTGACAATAAAGCAATCTGCACATCTGCAGACCCTGTATCCTTTTCGTCTAACGCCACTTCTTTAATCGCCTTTGTTTTTTCTTTTGTTGATAGCGACATTTATTTGCTAAAAAGCGCTCCGGCGCTTTGATTAATTAATAAATACAATATACTCTATTTTTTATATTTTGTAAAGTGCCCTCGCCGAGACTCGAACTCGGAACCAATTGCTTAAGAGGCAACTGCTCTACCAATTGAGCTACAAGGGCGTGTTTTAAATACCTCCTTTATATCCGATGGCGCTCAATACAAGTTTTATTATTGCATATGAGCCCCAGGCCAAGGCTATCCCAATTATTCCCGACCAAAGGATTTTTTTACCGGTTGCCATTGCATTGGGATTGCCAGCAGAGGCCATAATGAAGACTCCTCCTACTATCACCGCGATTACCGCCAAAGGAGTGGCGAGATCTATGACAATAAAGTTATAAATTTTATCGAACATGCCAAGGAAATCTTGTAGCGTGCATGGAGTTTCTGCCGTGTTTCCGCACGTAACGATGGCTGCGCTTGCTATAAGTGGGGCAACAATCACTGCCAGCAAGCTAAATAAAATAATCGGTAAAAATATTTTTTTCATTTTTTGGTGCCCCCAGGAAGACTCGAACTCCCAACTTTTGGTTCGAAGCCAAATATGATATCCATTTCACCATGGGGGCAAAAACCTAATTATATTGGCTTATTCTACATAAAAAATTGAAAAAAAGCAACTTTACAAGTTGTCAATAAGCAACTTCTAAGGTAATATACTTGAATATTATGGTAGTTCCAAAAGAAGTAAAAAATATAATTCAAGAACTGCAAAAAGCAAGTTTTGAGGCATATATTGTGGGTGGATGCGTGCGTGATTTTTTGCTGGACAAAACTCCAAAAGACTGGGATGTCACAACAAATGCCAAGCCCGAAGAAATTCAAAAAGTTTTTAAAGACAGTTTTTATGAAAACAAGTTTTTGACTGTAACTGCTAGAACCGGCAGCAAAAAACCAGAATTGGCGGAAATAGAAATTACAACCTACAGGTCAGAGGATGGCTATTCAGACAAACGTCATCCAGACCAAGTTCAATATGCCAAAACTCTACAAGAAGATTTGAGCAGAAGAGATTTTACTGTAAACGCCATGGCAATGGATGAGAAAAAGAAATTGGTTGACTTGTACGAAGGAAAAAAAGACTTAAAAGATAAAATAATTAGAACAGTCGGCAACCCAGAGGAGAGATTCAACGAAGATGCTTTAAGAATGTTAAGAGCTGCAAGGTTTGCAACAACCTTGGGCTTTAAAATTGAAGACAAAACTGCAGAGGCCATAAAGAAAAACAGCATTTGGCTCGAAGCTGTTTCTAAAGAAAGAATAAGAGACGAGTTTATAAAAATAATCATGGCTGACAACGCGGCCGGTGGTGTTGAGCTGCTACGCGAGCTTGGTTTATTAAAATATATTGTGCCAGAGCTTTTGGAAAATTATGGAGTCGCTCAAAACAAGCATCATATATATGACTGTTATCAGCATGCGATAAAATCTTTAGAGTATACTGCTAAGAAAGGTTTTGAAATGGAAATA
>Ga0172380_10009846_pt1 | contig 10116 bp, 9 predicted proteins | sample Leawe162metaG_FD_119747 | JGI IMG/M metagenome (GOLD analysis project Ga0172380, IMG submission 119747) | Leachate microbial communities from a municipal landfill in Southern Ontario, Canada - Leachate well 162 metaG | ecosystem: Engineered > Solid waste > Landfill > Unclassified | place...
GAGTGGATATTGTTATTGAATCCACCGGTTTATTTACCATTAAAAAAGACGGGATAAACAAAAAAGGCAAGGAAGTCAAGGGAGCTGAGAACCACATTACCAAGGGCGGGGCAAAGAAGGTTATAATTTCCGCTCCGGCTCAGGATGAGGACATTACTATCGTCATGGGCGTTAACGAAGATAAATATGACCCCAAGAACCATAATGTATTATCCAACGCCTCCTGCACCACGAACTGCCTGGCCCCTATAGCCAAGGTATTGAATGATAAATGGGGGATCACTAAAGGCTTGATGACGACTATCCACGCTTACACTAATGACCAGAGAGTGCAGGATATGGCGCATTCCGATCCGCGGCGCGCCCGCGCAGCTGCTATATCGATGATCCCGACCTCTACCGGCGCAGCTAAGGCCTTGTCCTTGGTTATTCCGGAACTAAAAGGCAAGCTGGACGGTTTTTCAATGCGCGTGCCCGTGCCTAATGTTTCAGTCGTGGACTTGACCTGCTTATTAGGTAAAAAGGTCACTGCCCAGGATATTAACGACGCGATGGCCGAAGCGGCTGAAGGAAGAATGAAGGGCATCCTCGGGGTTACTGATGATCCGGTGGTTTCGGTTGATTTTAACCATTGCCCCCTGAGTTCTATCGTCGACGCTTTAAGTACCAAAGTCCTCCAGGATGATTTTGTAAAAGTGCTTTCCTGGTATGATAATGAATGGGGTTATTCCAACAGGGTGGTTGACCTGTGCGAGTATATCGTAAAAAAAGGGCTGTAAAAAAGTAAATAAAAGGGGACGGTTCTATTTTTCTGGCAATGAGCTCGAAAAAATAGAACCGTCCCCTTTTTTAATATGATACTACTAACGGCTATTTTCATTATCGGGTTAAGCGGGATCATCGCGCAGGTCATTGTCCTGCGCGAATTGCTGGTTAATTTCTACGGTAATGAGCTGAGTATTGGTATTATCCTGGCTAATTGGGTCATCCTTGAGGCCCTGGGAGTTTTTGCCGCCGGAAAGTTTATTGAGAAGGTAAAAAACAAATTAGGGATATTTATCGTTTTAAACTTAGGTTTTGCTTTAGTCCTGCCTCTGGCTGTTTATTTAAGCCGTGTTTTTAAAGGAGTTATCGGAATCCCGTTTATCGAGGCAGTATCCTTAAATGTTATCTTTATCTCCGCATTAATTATTAATCTGCCGCTGGCATTTTTGCACGGCGCGTTATTCAGCTCCGGTTGTAAGGTGTATTCTTTATCTTCCGGAGAAAAAGCGCGCGCAATAGGCAGGGTATATGCCTGGGAAATGCTCGGGACGATCAGCGGCGGGATCGTCTTAGCGTATTTATTTATCCCGCATCTAAATTCATTTCAGACGGTTTTGACCATCTCCTTTATAAATATCGCCTTATCCGCGCTCCTAATCCCCGTCAAGAGGTTTAAACTTGCCTCTTTAGGCCTGATTGCGCTGTTGTTTATTTTATTCATTAATCCCCTGGCTGATTGCCTGCAGGGTTTATCCGTTAAAAGGCAATGGCAGGGACAGGAGGTTTTAGATTACCGTAACTCTAATTACGCCAACATTGCCGTTACCAGGCGCCATAACGAGTACACATTTTTCTATAACGGCGTTCCGCTGATCACTACTCCGTTTCCCGACCGGCAATTCACCGAAGAATTCGGGAATCTCCCGTTACTGTTTCATAAAGCTCCGGTCGATCTTCTGGTTGCCGGCGCTGGCATGGGTGGCTTAGTCCGGCAAACGCTTAGGCATCCTATAAAGCGCCTGGATTATGTTGAGGTCGATCCGCTGATCATCGAAATGCTTAAAAAATACCCCACGCCTTTAAGCGAGATTGAATTCGGGGATAAGCGGTTAAATATTGCGAATACCGACCCCAGGTTATTTTTACAAACAACCAGCCGTTCTTATGATGTAATTCTAATAGGATTATCCAGCCAGGCAGACCTGGCGTTTAACCGTTTCTTCACGCAGGAATTCTTCGCGTTAGCTAAAGCAAGACTAAAACCCGGTGGGCTATGCGCTCTCTGGATGCCGGGTTCGTTAACTTACCTGAGCCGGGAGTCAAGAGACCTGAACAACAGTATATTAAACAGCCTGGGATCCGTCTATAAGCACGTACGCGTAATCCCCGGAGATTACAACATATTTATTGCTTCTGATTCCAAAAGCATTATACAGGCTGGGCCGGATTTAATCTCTAAACGCCTGGCGGGTGAAAATATCGCTCCCGGAATACTTATTCCGGGTTATTTGGAGTACCGCTTGAATAAAAAACAGGTGGATTGGTTTAACCGGGAGTTGAGTTCGGCGACAAAGGAGCTGAATCAGGACCTGCGGCCGGTAGCAGTCTACGAATCCTTAAAGATCATAAATAAGAAATTTTCCCCCCGGTTTAACCACCTATTCAATTACCTGAAGTACTTAAGCCTAAAGACGATATTCTTACCGGCTTTGTTTATTACCCTAGTGTTGATCTTGGCCTCCAGAGCAGGGAGAGGAATAAAGATTCCCGTTGTTTACGCTATTTTTACCACGGGTTTTTTCGGGATGACCGCCAATCTTCTTTTAATATTCGCTTACCAGGTGTTCTACGGCTATCTTTATCAAAAAATCAGCCTGTTAACCGCGGTATTTATGGCCGGGATCTGCGCAGGCAGTATCCTGCTGACGTTAAATCTTGAAAAAATTAAACAGGAAAGGAAGCTCTTGATCAGCCTGGAACTGCTCATAGCTGTGTTTTCTCTAAGTTTAGGAGTCATCATTTCCGGGCCTGGCGCGCATTCTAATTACCCGGCTCTGGTTTTGTATGTTTTACTTTTTGCCTCAGGCCTGTTGATGGGCCTGGAGTTTCCTTTAGCCGGAAAAATTTACCTGGGAAAGGCGGATAACGTGGGAAGCGCTTCAGGTTTGCTTTATGCCGGTGACCTGGCCGGAGGCTGGTTAGCCGGGATGTTAACCGGAGTGGTATTTTTGCCTATTCTGGGTTTCTTTGATACCTGTTTGCTGGTAGCTATCTTAAAGCTAAGCAGCCTTTTAGTGCTATGCTTTTCTAAAAATGGTTTGACAGGGAATGAGATTTGATATATATTATACATCTATTTTTAAGGAGGAGTAGCAAAGATGGCTAAGTTAACAGTTAAAGACATTGACTTTAAAGGCAAAACAGTATTAATGCGCGCGGATTTCAACGTGCCGCAGGACGCTAATTTAAATATTACCGATGATACGCGCATACGCGCGACCCTGCCTACGATAAAGTATATATTAAGCCGGGACGTAAAGAAGCTGGTATTAATGAGCCATTTGGGCCGGCCGGATGGAAAGGTTGTGGCTAAATACAGCTTAAAACCGGTGGCCAGCCGCCTGAAAGAGCTTCTAGGCCAGGATGTCCTGTTTTTGAATGATTGCGTGGGCGAAAATATTAAGCAGGAGATAGATTCTTCCAGCGAAAAGGTAATTTTGCTGGAGAATCTACGTTTCCATGCTGAAGAAGAGGCAAATGACGCTGGTTTTGCCAAGCAGTTAGCCGGCCTGGCGGATGTATTCGTAAACGACGCTTTTGGGACCGCGCACCGGGCGCATGCCTCAACCGAAGGAGTGGCCCATTTTTTAAAATCCGCAGCGGGTTTCCTGCTGGAAAAAGAAATCCAGTATTTAGGCAATGCCGTGCAAAATCCGCAAAAGCCATTTATGGTTATTTTAGGAGGAGCAAAAGTTTCGGATAAGATCGGGATGATCGAGAACCTGCTCCCTAAGGCCGATGCGATCATTGTAGGCGGCGGAATGGCTTATACGTTTTTAAAAGCTCAGGGCAAGCAAATCGGGAATTCCAAATTAGAAAAAGATAAGCTGGATTTAGCCAAGTCAATTTTGGCTAAAGGCAAAAGCCTGGGCAAAGATATTGTCCTGCCGGTAGACAACATCGTGGTCGAAACAATTGATGCCAACTCCAAGATTCAAGTTGTCGGCGAAGAGATCCCCGAAGGCAAGATTGCCGTAGATATCGGTCCGCAAACCATTAAATTATTTGAAGATAAATTAAAGGATGCTAAAACCATTGTCTGGAACGGGCCGTTAGGTATTTTTGAGATGGATGCTTTCAGCAATGGAACAAAGGAAGTAGCTCATTTTGTTGCCGGCCTCAAAGCAGTTACAATCATCGGAGGGGGAGACACGGCAGCGGCAATCGCGAAGTTTAAGTTAGAAGAAAAGATGACCCATATTTCAACCGGAGGCGGAGCAAGCCTGGAATACCTGGAAGGCAAGGTTTTACCCGGGGTAGCTGCTTTGACGGACAGGTAATATGAGAAAAACAATCATTGCTGGAAACTGGAAGATGTATAAGACCATTAAAGAGGCCATTGAGCTGAGTAACGGCCTTAAGCGGGAGCTTTTTAAATTAGATAACCAGGGAATTGATATTGTGCTTTGCCCGCCATTTACCGCCTTAAGCGAAGTTGCGGAAGTGGTTGCCGAGTCAGATATCGCGCTTGGCGCACAAAACCTTTATTGGCAGGATGAAGGCGCTTTTACCGGAGAGGTTTCCCCGAAGATGCTAAAGGAAGCCGGATGCACTTTTGTGATCATCGGCCATTCGGAACGCCGGCAATTTTTCGGCGAAACCAATGAAACCGTAAATAAAAAAATCAAGGCTGCTCTGGCCAGCGAGCTTACGCCGATCGTCTGCGTGGGCGAGACATTAAAAGAGCGGGAAGCCAAGGAAACCTTTGACGTTTTAGAAGACCACGTGCATAATGGATTGGATGGCCTAAGTAAGGAAGACCTTTTAAAGATCGTGATCGCTTATGAACCGGTATGGGCTATAGGAACAGGCAAAACCGCTACTCCGGAACAGGCGCAGGAAGTGCACAGGTATATCCGGGATCTATTGGTTAGGCTTTACGATAAAGAGACAGCCCTACAGGTAAGGATTCAATACGGCGGAAGCGTCAAGCCGGAAAATATAAGCGCGTTAATGCAACAGCCTGATATTGACGGAGCGTTGGTGGGTGGAGCGAGCCTCCAGGTTGCCAGTTTCGCGGAGATTGTTAAAAAAGCTGCTGAGGTGATAAAATGACGATTTTGTTGATCATTCTGCATGTGGTTGTCTGCATATTATTAATTACCCTGGTCTTGATCCAGCGCGGAAGAGGAAGCGGATTAGTGGAGAGCTTTGCGGGAGTTGAATCGATGTTCGGCACCAAGACCAATGCTTTCCTCACCCGGACAACTACCGTGCTTTCAATAGTATTCTTTTTTACCTGCCTGAGCCTGGCGATCATCGCAGTAAGGCAGAGCAAGTCCCTGCTGGCTAATGTTAAGCCGGCAGCCACTGCAACATCTACTGCTACTGCGCCGGCAGGCCAAACTGCGGCTGCAGCGCAGCAAGCCCCCAAAGCCGATCAGAAATAAGAATTTATTCTGGATATTTGTTTTAAGCAGCACGGTTTATTTCACGCAAGGCATTGAAAGCCTTCCCTCCCAGGGTTTATTCTACCACCTTAAAGAGACACTGCATTTTTCACCCGAGAAGATAATGGTCATCTCCAGCATCATTATCCTCGCCTGGCTGATCAAACCCTTGATTGGCTATGTGATCGATCATTTCCTTAATAAAAGAATCTGGATTTTTATTGCTCTCCTCTTTGACATAGCCCTGGTTTTAGTGATTGGGTTGCTGCAGCTGCCGATTTTCTTTCTCATCGTAATCTTAATGTTCAATTCCGCTAACGCCGCTTTCCGGGATGTAGCTGTAGACGGCATTATGTGCGTAGAGGGCAAGAAATTCAAAGCCACCGGCAAGATCCAGAGCGTGCAGTGGATTTCTATATCATTAGCCGGGTTACTTACGGGAATAGGAGGTGGATTTGTCGCTGAGAAATGGGGATATCAGGCAGGATATCTGCTGCTTATCCCGATCTATTTGTTAGTAGGGATACCGGCATATTTTTATCAGGAAGAAGACTATATGACCGTAGAAAAGGCAGCCTCTACTTTGGCCATTGACTTGAAAAAGTTAGTTACCAATAAAAACCTGCTTATTGTGGCCTTATTTATATTTCTATACCGGTATTCGCCGTCTTTCGGCACCCCGCTATTTTTCATCCAGCGGGATACTTTCCATTGGGGCAAGATCTGGATTGGCGCCTTGGGGACGATCAGCACGGTCTTTGGAATAATCGGCTCGCTGTTATATTATAAATTCAGCCAGAAGATAAATATCAAAAAATGGCTTTTCTGGTCGGTGTTTTTGGGAGCGGCCACTACCTTAAGCTATCTTTATTACACTCCGGTTACTGCCGTAGCATATGATGTATTATACAGCTTTTTAGGTATGTTTATTTATATTATGGCTATGGATTTTATGGCCAGAGAATCCATAGCCGGGCTGGAAGCAACGTCTTTTGCGCTTCTATGCAGCGTGAGTAACCTGGCAATAGTCGCCAGTAACCTCTCCGGAGCATTTCTCCTGCCCCTGGTCGGCCTGAAATGGCTGATCATTTTATCCGCAATAACCAGCTTTCTTTGCCTGCCGTTAATCAAAAAAATCGATTAAATTCCATTAAAAAATCTAGTTAGATTTCGCTGTCTCCCGCGTCTATTAAGATAAAAGGTTAAATCTTCAATCGTACCCCCTCGTAACACAAATGGATAGTGTTCCTTCTTGACTAAAAGGACAGTGTGGGTTCGAATCCCGCCGAGGGGGTATCGAAAATGAGCGTGGTTAGGTCAGAAGGCTAACTACGCCCATTAATTTTTCTTGACACTTTAATTTAGGCATAGTATACTTTTATCAGTCAGGAAGGATAAATTTGTGTTACGAGGAAAAGGCGCTGGAGCAATCAGCGCCTTTTTTGTTGGTTAGATTTAATCTCTCCCTGCGTCTATTTGGTTAGGAAAGGAGATCAAATATGGCTAAAGGGATTTCAGCAGAGATTATTGCTGCAAAGATTTTTGAAATTAGGGGCAAAAAGGTGATGTTAGATAGTGATTTGGCAAGACTTTATGGAGTTGAAACCAAGTATTTAATTCGTCAAGTCAAAAGAAACAGCGTAAGATTTCCAGATGATTTTGTATATCTGCTTACCGCAAAAGAGGCTATAAACTTGAGGTGCCAAAATGTCACCTCAAGTTGGGGTGGAAGGAGATATCTTGCCTATGCCTTTACCCAAGAGGGCGTGGCTATGCTCTCAAGCGTATTGAATAGCAACAGGGCGATACAGGTTAATATCCAGATAATGCGCGCTTTTGTAAAACTGCGGTATGTCGTACCAGTTAATAAACAGTTCGCAATGAAATTAAGGGAGTTAGAAGATAGACTCCATACTCACGATAAAGAAATCGGCAATATTTTTGCGACGCTTGAAGAGCTTATGGGCATACCCAGCGCAAGAAAGAAGATCAAGGGCTTCGCGCAGAAGTGATATTGAACGATCAGCGTTTTTTTGTTTATAGCGGATGGCTTGGCTTGATTCCGGAGCGCACGTGAGTTTTTTGCGCGGGCACGGTTGCCCGGCTATTTGCGAAGCAGGCAGAGCGCAAAAAACTGGGCGAGCGAAGTTCCGCCTCGCTGGGGCGGAACAAGCGGTGCGCGAAGGAACAAGACAAGACAGGCGCTGGATAAATAAACACTTGAAGCTGCGGGATTTAGGTAGTATAATTTAAAACTATGATGGAAATACTTAAGCCTTATTTACTCGCTTTTATTCCGCTATTTGTGGCTATTGATGCTATCGCCACTATCCCGGTATTCTTGTCCCTGGTTCACGGCACCTCCAGGAAGCAGAAGAATGGTATAATCGTGGACGCGGTAGTGACTGCTACGGTCGTTGCCATTATTTTCATCTTTATCGGTAAATGGGTCTTTTCGCTCTTGGGCGTTACTGTCCCGGATTTTCAGATCGCCGGCGGCGTTCTCTTGTTTGTGCTTTCCGTGCGCCTGCTTTTCCCCGGAGCCCAGAAAGACAGCCTCGTTCATACCCATGAGCAGGGCCTGGGTGTTTTTCCTTTAGGCACGCCATTAATCACTGGGCCGGCAGTTTTGACTACCACGCTGATGATGATGAACAGCTTCGGGCTTGTGCCTACTTTAGTTTCGTTAGTATTGAATATGCTTTTTGTCTGGTTAACCCTGGTCAAGGCGGATATAATTATGAAGGTTATCGGCCCCAGCGGCACGCGGGCATTCTCTAAAATAATGTATATATTACTGGCGGCAATCGCCGTGATGATGGTCAGGCACGGTATAACCGGAGCATTCCTGAAATGATGCGCAAGGTTTTAACTTTTATTATGGCCGGCGGAAAGGGTGAACGCCTTTTCCCCCTCACCAAAGACAGGACTAAGCCGGCAGTCCCCTTCGGCGGGATCTACCGGATCATTGATTTTACTTTGAGTAATTGTATTAATTCCGGCCTGCGCAGGATCTATATCCTCACCCAGTATAAATCTTCTTCATTACAGCGCCATATACGTTTAGGCTGGAATTTCCTCCCTTCGGAATTAGCCCAATTTATTGAGCTGCTTCCGGCGCAGCAGAGGGTTGGGGATTCCTGGTACTTAGGGACAGCCGACGCCATATACCAGAACCTTTATACCCTGGAAATGGATAAGCCCGACGAAGTTTTGATCCTGGCCGGCGACCATATCTACAAAATGAATTATTATAATATGATAGATTTTCACCGCGATAACGACGCTGACCTTACTGTTGGGGTAGTAGAGGTAAGCAAAGAAAAATCCACGCATTTTGGCGTGGTTGAAGTGGATCAGTCCAACAGGGTAGTCGGTTTTCAGGAAAAACCCAAATCTCCCAAGGTTATACCCGGTAAGCCGGATAAGATATACGCTTCCATGGGGATCTATGTATTTAAACATCCTATTATTGAAGAAGAGCTGCATGAGGATGCCAAGAGGATAGGTTCAGCGCATGATTTTGGTAAGGATATCATTCCGCAAATGCTGAAGAAGGGGCTTAAGGTAGTGGCTTATAACTTTACCGGGGAAAATAAGAACGGAGGCCAGTATTGGCGGGATATCGGAACAATTGATGCTTATTATGAGGCAAACCTGGATTTGATCCAGGCTGCGCCGACTTTCAATATGTATGATAAAGATTGGCCGATCCGGACATTCCAAGAGCAGTTTGCTCCGGCTAAGACCGTGCATTCAGGAGAAGAGATAGCCGGCAGGATCGGTCTGGTCCTGGATTCCATAGTTTCAGGAGGATGTGTTGTTTCCGGAGGCAAGGTGCAGCGTTCGATTCTTTCGCCGAATGTCCGGGTGAACAGCTTCTCGGAAGTTTATGACTCCATCCTGATGGAAGGCGTAAATGTCAGCCGCTACGCTAAAATCAAGCGGGCGATTATTGATAAAGACGTGGACATCCCGCAGGGTATGGTCATCGGTTACGATCTGGCGGAAGACAAAAAGAAATTTTTTGTCAGCGATTCGGGGATAGTAGTTGTAGCTAAAGGGACTGAAATCAAATGATCCGCAAAGCTAAGATTAAAGACATAAAAAAAATCCAGGAATTGATTAATTCGTTTGCAAGTCTTAATATTATGCTCAGCCGTTCGCTTAATGAATTATATGAGAATCTGCGGGATTTCTGGGTGGCTGAAGAAAGAGGAAAAATTGTAGGCTGCAGCGCGCTGCATATCTCCTGGGATAATTTAGCGGAGATTAAATCGGTGGCGGTGGCCAAAAAATACCAAAGTCAGGGTATCGGCAGGGAATTAGTGGAGGCCTGTCTGGAGGAGGCAGTTGATTTAGGCGCCAAGAAAATATTTGTGCTCACCTACAAGCCGGGATATTTTAAAAAGTTCGGGTTTAAACGCGTTAAGCATGAAAGCCTCCCGCATAAGATCTGGGCAGAATGTATTAACTGCTGCAAATTCCCCGATTGTAACGAGATTGCCTTGCTAAAACTCTTGTAAAATAATTTTTTTATGTTATAATTTTTCAACTCTTCATTAAACAGCCTGCCTGCCGGCAGGCAGGACTGCCGTAAGGCAGTCAGGGAGGATAAATGGATTATTTGTTGACCGACGAACAGAAGATGATCAAGGAACTGGCGCATAAGATCGCCGAA
>Ga0172380_10009847_pt1 | contig 10115 bp, 17 predicted proteins | sample Leawe162metaG_FD_119747 | JGI IMG/M metagenome (GOLD analysis project Ga0172380, IMG submission 119747) | Leachate microbial communities from a municipal landfill in Southern Ontario, Canada - Leachate well 162 metaG | ecosystem: Engineered > Solid waste > Landfill > Unclassified | place...
GATGTTGAAAGAAGCTTTAGAGCGAGGGGGCTCACGTGAGCGAGAAACAAAAAGGGCTTTACCGGAAGTACCTAGTTCAGAAATTAACTGACCCGGAAAAGAAACTCGAGTGCGTGGTGCTTGAGTTCGATGACCCGGTTGCTCGAGTCGCGATCCTTGCGTTTGCTCGTGCAGCTCAAGTCGCAGGGTATCGACTTTTAGCGGAAGACCTCCACCGTAAGCTCCTCGCGACCGCTCCGAGTGAATTCGAACTCGATCAGCTAGTAGGGCGCCTGGCGGAAGTTGGTGCCATCATCAATCAAGAACCTGAACGTATAAAAGGTCTTCTAGAGATCTTGAAGGAAGAAGAGAATGTCTAGCGTTCCTGTATCTTGCCCGCACTGCAAGAAGAAAAACTACTTGGACGTGGACTTCGATTTCGGTGATGACCACGCGATGTTTCAAAACCAAGAGTGTGAGCACTGTGACAAGTACTACGGTTGCGAAATCACGAGCGAGATCCGGGTCGAGGGTTGTTGGAAAGAAGACGATCCTCTCGAGAAAGAAGAAACGGCATGAACGTAGAAGACCTAAACGACCTAGAGACTATTCGTCTCGCGGCGAAAATGATGAAGCGCCAGAAGATTGGGGTTACGCGCAAAGCGGAAGCCCGGGAAGAAATCCTTGAAGCAGTGGACCGGTTAATGAACCGGCTAGAGGAGCGGGACAAAAGAGCACTCAAGAGTTTCAGCCTCACCGCTTCCGTGGAAGATCTTTGTTACGGTCTTCTTTCTGTTCCGGAATGGCGTGATGATAAAGTCGTCCGCATCCAGATGATCTCTCAAAAAGGAACGGTTTCCAACTGGGACTCGAGCCGTAATCCTGCCGTGAAAGAGCTTCTCATCAAGCACAAACGAGATATGCGGGACGTACATGCTTGAGCCCGGAACGAAAGTTTACTTTGGTTTTCACCTGTGGGAAGTGGACGTTTACGATCCAAGAGTGAAATGGGAAGAGGGTGCCACTCCGCTCACCCGTAAGGATGAACACGGCGGTCGAAGGTGGTCCATTGCCCAGAAAAAGAAAAAGGACCTCCTTCACCCGTGGTCGGAAAGAAACAAAGAGATCGCTTACGCGTTTGAAACTTCTTTCGAAGCCTTGGTGCATCACCGCCCGCTCATGAACGTAAACGAAATTGAGGACTATCTTCACAAACTTGCGGGGCTTTGCATGGTTCCGGAACACGAACAAGAAGCTTCCTGGGAACTTGCCCAGTTCGTAACTAAGGTTAGTGCGGAGATCGACCGTGTGCTTTCGGTAGAGGTTCACGACGTGAGGCTCTTTTACCCATGGAAGCGTTGATCCTTCTAGCTCCCGCTGCCCCGTGGCTGATTGTCATGGGTGTGTTAGTTCGGGGCTACCGCCGCGCGTGTAGGTTTGAACGGCAGATGAGAGTTGACCGGGAAACCCGGGCGTGGCAAAGCCGTGACGTTGAGTGGATACGTATGAATAGTTTCGGGTTCGAAGAAACGGAGAAATCGGGATGATAACGGTTTACGCGGGCGATGCAGAACGTAAGGTTCCAAACGGAACGAAGAGCCTTCCTTTCATTACGGACAAAACCAACGTGTGCCTTCTGGGTATCGCGGGTGGGGTTGCGGTCGTTTACAATTCCTCTACGCAGGATCGACTGTGGGACGGATTCATTCTCGATAAGAACAGCGAAGATGTGATCCCGAGCCTTATCAAGGGGCTCAAGATGATCCAGAAGAACCGGAAGAAGTTCTTCTACCCCCCGGAACCGGATCGCAAAAAGGGCGAGAAGAAAATCCACGAGGTCATGCTCCCGAAAAAGAAAGCGAAGAAAGATGTCGCAGCCGTACCCCGCGCAAGGTAAACGCGCTCTCCTTTGCTTCAACGCCTTCACGCAGCGCCCATTCCTTCGAGTCGATGACGGGGAATCCTTTATCGACTGCGACATCCGCCACCGCGACATCGAAGTGGTCATCACCGATTCCGATGCCGTGATTCATCCAGGGGAAAACCCCTACATCGACTACTCACCGCAAACATTGGGGAAGCCCTTATGAAAGTAGGATCTGACTTTCGTTTGCCCTTGCTGGGGAAAACGAACCGAGAAATTATCCAAGCCATGACTTTCCACGGGGTAAGCCGTCGAGTTGACGAGATCTATACCTTCCTGGAACAAAAAGTCATCGATCCCGGGACGACGTACTACCAAGAGATCGGTGAACGCTTCGACCTCCCCTACGAGCACAACATGCTCGGACCGACGCTCGCGGAGATCTCCCGCCGCTCGATGATCGCCCACGGCTTCATGCTGTCGGTGATCGTGATTAAAAAAGGCGGAGCCATGGAACCGGGGCACGGGTTCTTCGAACTCGCGCGCCAGTTCGGTTACGAGTTCAGGGATTCCCCTCTGGGTCGGGACACGGTTTGGTTGGGGCACTACAAAGCAGCGCGGGCGTACTACAAGCCGTTGGCTTCTCAATCACACCCGGCGGCACCATAAGGTGCTGAATGATCGGGACGTCGGGCTCCACTCCTCCCGGCATCTCGTAACAAACCAGCGACCACTCGTCCCCTAAGTCTTGAGCTTGGAGGACGTGGTAAGTTTCCCCGAGAACAATCACGACTTGGTCTTTTAGCCCCGCCGCCGTCATTAGTGGCAGTACCCAAGCTTCTTCACGAAGCCGATGATGTTCTCGATCTGCTGGTACTTTCCGCCGTCCTTGATGACCGCCCAGTACACACCGCTCGAGAGAATGATCTTCCCCTTGTTCTGAATTTGATTTGCGAGGATCTGGAGCCCGCAATCCAAGTTCAAGTAGGGATCGAGGATCGTTTTCTTCGGGTCGGTCGGTGACAGGTTTTTATCCTTCGACCAATCGAACTTGCAGTACTTCGCCCACTGGATGTCCTGGTAGGAGAGTTGCAAGAGCCCTTCGGAGTAAACCGGCTTGCCCGTGATCGGATCGGTTCCCATCGTGGTTTCCTGCATGCGGGAAGTAGGGGAGTAATTAGACTCGTACTTCACTATTCCAACGACGAAGTGTGTTAGAGCGGTGACCTGCTGTGCGCGGTTCAAGCTCTCCCACTTCGGGCAGAAGCGCGTGCGGTCCTGTGCCTTCGAATAATACTTGTCGAAGAGCCGATCGATCGTCTGGTAAGTGTGAGCGGACCACGCCGCTTTCGCTGGGTTGCCAACCTCCCAAGGGGGCGGGACCAGCGGTTTTCCCGGCGCTACGGGTGTAGGCTGGGGCGTGGGGGAGGGGTTTGGAGTTGGTGAAGGGTTGGATGTGGGTGACGGTTCCGGCGTCGCTACAGGCGTTTCTCCAGGTTGAACAACCGGAGTCGGGGAAGGAGAAGGGGTGGGGTTTGCGGTTCCATCACCACTTTTCTTTTCGCACGCTGTCAAAGCGAGTGCTGAAGCCAGTAAAATAGGCAGTAGGTGTTTCATAGGGGGCTTCCTTTCGTGCCTAATTTTTACCAGTTTCACCCCACCCTCTCTTCACGCTCCTGACAGAATACACATATTCTGCTCCGTGCTAACCGAGTTGCTTTCAGTATTTAGGTTCATATTATACGAGTCGCCAATTAATGGTTATTATCAGTATCAGGAGGGTTTGCATGACGGCTGAAGTACCGATCTACAAACACACGAAAGAGGTTTCCGAGGACTCGATCAAAACGCTTTCCGTCGAGGAATGCGTGAGCCTTCGCAAGGATCTCCAGAACGCTCTCCGGTTACTGAACAGCATGAACCCCGGGATCATCAACCGGCTGCTGACAGCAACCAACGAGCGTCTGTTCGAAGCTAACCAGCACGCTGGTGGTTTCGAGTTCGATATGACCGCCGAGTAAAGTCCTTCGGGCTTACTTTGAGTTGGTCTCGGGCAAGCCCTGAGAAGGGGTTGCGGGGAATCCTTCGCGCCAAAACAGCTCCGGCTTCACGAAATTGATCCGAAGGAATGGGGGGAACGGGTTCCCTTCTTCGTAAAGCTCCTTCACGTAATGTTCCAGATGTTGTTCCACACACCACGAACCAAAGTCATACGGATGCATGAGACTGACCGGGCATTGATCGCGCAAGTACGCTTTCGCATTCCGCACATGCAGGATGTTGTACTTCCCCAAGACCTTGAGGAACCAGTTGTCGTAAAGCTCGGTGTGCCCACGGTTCAAAACACAGTGACCGGCTTCGTGCATGACGAGCGCCCACCGTCCCCATGGGTCTGTTCTCTTCTCTTCCCAAAAGCGCTCATCAAGTTCAATGCGTGGAGAACTCGAAAGGGTTGCGTACCAGCAAAGACCGATCACTGAGTTCTCGTCTTCCTCTTCGGGCTCGCGTCCTTCTTTGGAGGCTTCTTCGCGTTTCTTTTTATTGAGCGTGTAGGAAAGGGGTTTGATCCGGACAGTGATCCCGTAGAAGTGTTCCCACTTGATGATCCCGCCGGAGAGCTTCACGAAACTATCGACGTACTCGAGAGCTTCCTTGTCGATCGTTTCGTGAGCCCACGGCGGGTACTGTGGGGGCGTGGACTTCAAGGGTGCCTTTGCACCTGCGGTCGTCACTACAACCAAAACCAGGAGCAGTAGGAAGATAAGGATCAGATGCTTTTTCAACGCCATGCTTAAAAAATAAGCGTGGCGGGAGATCCTTTACCCTGGCTCCTAACGTCCTAGTTTTGCGGAGGATTCCTTGATGCGCTCGAGAAGATCCACGGACTCGAGGTAAAACTCATCCGACCAAAGAAGTGGGTTCTCGCGCGACTTTACGACCACGTCCAGGCAAGCAAGGATCTGCCCGAAGCGGAGATTTGGTTCGGACTCGACCATCGCACTGATCGTGCGCACGATCTCGCGGTTCACCTGCTGGCGGCGTTTGATTTTTTCTTCGGTTAATTCCTTCACGGAGAACCTTCTTCTACTAGGGTTAGGGAAATCTGTAGGGTTACTTTAACTACCCATTCAGTGTTGCAGTAACCGCCTTTTTCTTTATCACTTTCACAAAGGAAGTAGAATTCTGTTGGAACGCCCACTCTTGGATAAGAGAAGTACTCTTTTTCAAAATCTTTTGTGATCGTCTGGTTGCAGGTTGGACAATCCGATTTTAAAAATACGCCGGGGATAAACATCCTTTTTATATCGAGGGTTACCCCTTCAGCAGTACCTTCAATCACATTCATGGGGTCCCTCCTGCTTTGACGAATACTTTCCAAAGACGCGGCTTTTCTCGTTCAAGGGTTTTTACCAAAGCCCAAGCTTCCAAATGCTGTGTGAACTCACCTTCGGGATTTCCTTTTCCCCAGTACGTTGTGATGACCTCGTCATCGTTTACGACTTGAATGGAATGGTCGACGAGACCTTCGTTTTTTGCTTCAAAGAGATCCACTCCCTGCCCGAAGCGCCAAGGTTCCGCGAACATGTTCATGATCGTGATGACGTGCTTGCGCATGAGCCCTTCGCGCCAGCTCGTCCACACGAGATGATCTTGCACGACCGACATGTCAGAGTCGTCATCGAGGATTACGAATTTTTTCGTAGGGTTTTCTTTGAGCCATGCTGCAATCTCATCTCCGCGAGGACCTTCCTTGAAGCTTGGAGTTTTATCGATGATCGTGTAGCGCGGAAGTTTCGCGTAAGTCCAAAGGGTTTCCCGGAGCTGCTTCACGGTCTGACCGTAACGCCACGTAGAGGAAACGACGATGCGAAGATCAGGGAATTCCTTGATGAGAGAGCGGAGGTTGGAAGCGGCGATAGGGCAGGCACCATCGACCGCCCACTTGTGAAAGCCACCGTTCGCCATGTGGCGCTCGTGGTGGTAGATCGCGGACTGTTCGGAGTTAAGGACTCCGTCGATGTCTAAAAATAAAATCTTAGGGTGCATCCTTAGATGGAAGCTTCATCTCGCCCTTGCCGTCAACTTCCGGGTCCCAATAACCCAGGTCGTTAAACTGCTCTTCCACACCCAGAGGCATCCCCCACCAAACACTTTGCTCGGTGTAGACCATCCACCCGATGTGGAGTACGAGCCCGGAGTAGGCGTTGAAGTCCTTCATGTGGTCCTTCAAACCCGGCTCCAGCTCGGAGATCAGACCCTTGAAATCCATGCGGCTGTTGTCGTCGAGTGGTTGGAACCACGGGAGAACCTTCGCGTAGATTTCGGGCTTGGTCTTGTTCTGCCACTTACGAGGACGCATGTTCGCGAACTCACGGGGCTTCGGTACTTCAGGCGTCGGGGTTTCCGGATTCGTTTCCATCTGTCTCCTCGTCAACAGGGGTAAGTAAAAACAAAAGCAGGAAGAAATCTTTAATCTTCAACCACTCCTCGTCGGGAGGACCGTCCGGAGACCTACGCCACTCCCCGATTTTTTCTACGGGGAGATCACAGATCTTTGCGAGTGCGGAAGATCGGATGCCCGTGATGTTTACGAGAAAATTAAACAGATCCCCGGAACACGTGGGGGTATCCAGAAGTTTAATTGCGAGGTTCTTCTGGGCGCGGATGATGTCTTCGATGGGTGCGTATTCCGCGTCGCCGATGTAGGAAAGCTCGAGGACGTGGGTGATGTCGTCGACCACAACCGACAACCGGTTATGGACCAGCTCCACGGGTTTCCCTTCTTGCTTTACGACATCACTCACTGCTGGCTCCACCAGTCCAACGTGATCTGCTGGAGTTCGTCGGCGTGCTTCGCAGTGCCGTTCCACTTCTCCAGCGAGCCCCATTTCGGAATCCCGGCTTCCACGTCGATCCCCAAAGGCAGGTTGAACTTGACGCCCATCCCTTCCATCTTACGCATCGCTTCGTCAACGAAAATCGACTCCATCTTCTGCATAGCCTCGGAAGCTTCCCGGGCGTCTGTAATTTGTATAAGGCAGGAGTCGTGCACGATGTTCTGGATCAGCCAGCTACGCTTCTCTTTGCGGATGTATTCGAGGAGCGAGTAAGCCCCGCCATACATCGCCCCATCGGACGCGATCCCCTGGATAGGGGAGTTGACCGCTTGGCGCAGGTTTCGCGCCTCGTGGTTCTTTTTGTACGGGTAGGTGTCCGGCAAGTAGAACGACCAGAACCGGCGGCGGCGCCCGTGGGGAGCCTCGACGAAACCTTTCGTGCGGGCTTGATCTTTCAGGTCCGTGATGAGCCCCGCAACCCCGGTCATCTTCGAGAAAAAGATCCGCTGGAACTCGAGAGCTTCTTCTTCGGTAACCTTGATCGCCGCTGCCAACGCTTTCGTCGACTGCTGGAACAAGATTCCGAACGTGATGCTCTTCGCGGCTTGGCGCTGCTTCTTCGTAACATCGGTGATCGGAACGTTGAATGCAGCGGATGCCGTATTCCGGTGGATGTCTTCCAAGAAGAGTGCAAGCTTGATCTGGTCCACATCTCCGGACAAGACCGCATCCTTGATCCGCTTGGCTGCGTTTACAAAGATGTCCGCCATCGCTGCATCCTTTGCGAGGATCGCAGCCCATCGGACTTCGTTCACCTTGTAGTCGACTTGCAGAAGAGCTGCTCCGCGATCAACCGTGAAGAGATCCTTCACCGCGCGACGAACCTGATACTCGTTCGGGTCTGGGTTCTCTTCCGCCTTCGGGATCTGCCCCAGGTTCGGGTTTACGATCGCAAGCCTGCCTGTCACCAAACGGGAGTAGTGGATGTCCGGGCGAATCCGCTGGTCCATCCGGCAATCTTCATCCCCTACTTCTGGATCGATCCGCTCCATCATCTTGGTAATGAAGGTGTCGCGGATGTGCTTGGTCTCGTGGTACTTGTAGAAGAGATCGACTGCCAGTTCGCCTTCAACCCCTTTAGAAGGGTCGGAGCAGTATGCTTCAAAGAAATCTTCATCGATCGCGGGACGCCCGGTCTTCTCCGCGAAGCTCACGGGCTCAAGCTCCATGACCTTGAAGAAGGCAAGCGCCTGGTGATCGGTCTTGTTGAAGTCAAACACCCACGGAACATCTCCCATTACCCCGGTCGTCCTGCCAGCGTTCTTCTGCTGAACGAGGAGCTTGTTCGCTTCATGGAAAGGTTCGAGGGCTTTCAGCTTGTTGGTGAGATCTTCCATCCGCATATCGAAAGGTCCCGTGTGGTTGGAGAGCTTTCTTAGGCTCCGGAGATCCACTTTGAATCCCGTGCGTTCGATATGCGAAACGAGCTTCGTGATCGGTCCGTAGAATAGCCGTGTGAACCGATGGAGGGTCTCTTCGTAGTTCTGGTCCTTCGCAAGCTCCAGGATTCTGAAGAAGAGACGGTGACCGATGACCGCATCCATCGCGCCGTAATCCGCCAACTCCTTAAGAGGAAGATCGTAGAGAGCCCCTTCACCCCGCGCTTTCAAGATCGCGGCATTGTATCCGGTGAAGTTCAAAAGATCCCACGCGAGTATCTTCAGCGTGTAGAGACCGTGATCCTTCGGTCGATCGGCTTTACGCTCGGAGCGGGTCTCATCCAGAAGAAACGCCATGGCTTGCGTGCAGAACACGTCGGCGGAATCCATCATCGTTCCCAAGTGCATGTCGAACATCGAGTGCTCGAACTTTGCCCCGTGGGCGATCCACCCCTTGGAAGCGATCGGGGTGGAGAAAAGTTTGTGAAGGCGCTTCGTGATGATCTTTAGCTCGTCCGGAGAAAAAGGGGTCTGCCAATGTTGGTACGGGAGAACGACGCCTTTATTGTTGTTCGTCGCGAACTGGATCATCGCAAGCTTGTTCGTGGCTTTCCGGAACAGGTTCTGGGTTTCCGTATCCACCGAGATGTAGCCTGGGTAGTCGTGAAGGTAGTCGATGTACTCGAGCACGTCGTCGAGGTTGTCCAAGATCCGGTAGGAGGTTGGAGCGGAAAGAACCTCGGGAGTGAAGAGCTTCTTGCAGTCGTCCTGGATTGGTTTGATGTAAACGGGCATGATAGCCGCGAAGTGCGGGTTGAAAGTCACCTGTACTTGCATGGTGTGCTGGTTGATCGTGAGAGTGTGATTCCATTCCCGCCGCATGGTTGCGAGTTCTGGGTTCCCGGGGAAGAAGACGTTCAAGGCTTCCTGTCCGCAGATGAGAAGCTTATCTGGTTTAACGGTCGCGATGTCGCGCTCCATGTAAGGAGAGCAGTACGAGATTGCGGCTCGGTGCGGAGTTGCCGCGACGATCTCGCGACGGAAAGTTTTATGGAAGCTGTACCCGCGCGTGAGATAGAAAAGCCCGATGCGCAGAGGCTTTCTTCCGTGCGCTTGGAAGAGTTGCTCGAACAAGATGTCACGCCCCACCCCGTAGTCTCCGCCCATCCCTTGAGAGCCCGTGGGGTCCGGAGATGGAAGAACCACTCCGATCAAGGGAGCCGCAGCGCGCTCGTCATCGGAAAGAACCTCTTCGGAAACACTCCAGATGCTGGATTTGAATTCGTGACAGCCGCGCTTCTTAAAGTTGTCCTTGATCGGCGGGTAAACTGTCTTGTTCATCCAGCCAGGGTTATAGGTGTCCTGATGTTTCGGGCACGCCATGGAACCGCAAATAAAGGGGAGAACCTGAAGACGTTTAATCTGCATCGAATAAGTATCATTAGGTGTGCGGGGGTAATGGAAGCGTCGACCGTGCGCACTACGACGGTCGACCTGCGTTATTTCTTTTCGCGAACGTATCTCTTGCCGTGAATGATGACGTGGTCACCGGGGATCACGTAATGCTCGGGTGCTACTTTTTTGGTCACGGTATCCACATGCGCGATCATGAACGAGTTCGTCGCGTTGTCCATCCCGTGCATGTAACCCATCCTGGTCGTCGCCATACAGCCAGTAGTGGTCCAGGTGAGCTTCCCCATCGGTAGGTTCGTGAAGGTCACCTGTTGCGGGTGATGGGTGTGCCCGCTGGTCCCCGACACCCCGTACTCGAGCGACTTGTAGTGGGAGCAGACGAAGGCGTTGTAGAAGACCTTGTAGTTCTCTTTCACTTCGTCACCGATGTCGGGACGGGTGAACGCGGACAGGTCTAGTTTGCATGTGAGGTTCATCTCGAATTCGTCGAGACCGAACACGTCCGCAAGTGAGAGCCCCATGATGTCCGACAGAAGGACTTTCATCGCAGGCGTTTTGTCTGCGATGATCTTAAGAACCCGC
>Ga0172380_10009848_pt1 | contig 10114 bp, 9 predicted proteins | sample Leawe162metaG_FD_119747 | JGI IMG/M metagenome (GOLD analysis project Ga0172380, IMG submission 119747) | Leachate microbial communities from a municipal landfill in Southern Ontario, Canada - Leachate well 162 metaG | ecosystem: Engineered > Solid waste > Landfill > Unclassified | place...
TAATAAAAAGCCAGTTAAGGTCTCGAAGAAAAAGCAAAATAAAAAAAAGAAAAATCAGCCGAAAAATACTGGGCATAAATTTTTAAAATTATCTTTACGTATCGTCCTCATTATTGTGTTGGCAGTATTCCTCACCATCATTACCTTTGCTGGGGCAGTATATGCCTACCAGGACCAATTTGAAGGCCGGGCGTTTTATGGAGCCAAGATCTTTGGAGAAGAGATGGGTGGCTTAAATCAAAAAGAGATTTACCGCAAAGTTAATGATGCTCTTGGGGAAATGGTTTTTCGGTTCTCTATAGATGGTACCGAAGTAGTGGCGACGCCTCAGGAGTTGGGGATTACTTATCGGGCCGATGCTACGGCCGAGAACGCTTACAGGTTAGGGAGGGCTGATGACTATTATCAAAATTTAGCTTATGGTGCAGTCTCCTTAATTTATCGAGCGAACAACCAGGCCGGTGTTTGGCTAGGGGAGGGATTAGGTTATGGTATTCATGAAAATGTGGCCGTGGAGTACGTTGTTGATAGCGCCGTTTTGGACACTTATACGCAAACTATCTCTCAAAAATTCGAAAATAAGTCTCAGGACGCAGGATTAATTATCAAAGGTGAAGATATCCAGGTAGTACCCGCTATTTACGGTCGGGCAGTCGCCGCCGAATCCATCAAGAGTCAGGTTAAGGAGGCGCTAGCCACACGGGATTCATCCTCAATCCAAATCAACGTTACCGAGGTGCGGCCAGATATTATCGAGTCTGAGGTGGCCAGTTCCGCTGCGGCTGCCAAAAAAATTATTAATCTCCCGGTTAGCTATAGTTATTCAGGGGAGACTTATACGCCCTCCAGGGAAACTATTGGTAGCTGGATTATCTTTAAGAAAGAGGGTAATTCTTTGGTGCCTTCCGTAGATGCCGGGAAAGTGGCGGGGTATTTGAATGGTGTTGCCAAGGGGATAAATATTGCAGCCGTAAATCAAAAAGTGAAGGTTATAAACCAAGGCCAACGCGAAATCACCCAGGAAGGCAAAAATGGTCTAGCGGTAGATGTTAAAACAGCCGCAAATAAAACCGCAAATAGTCTTAACGGTGGGCAAGGCGTTTCTTTGGCTCTGACTACCTATGTAGTGAAATACAAAACAGAAGTAAATAATATTTTGGTAGCAAACTGGGATAAATATATAGAGGTAGACATTAGTGCTCAGCAGATGTGTGCCTACCTGGCGGGGGGAGAAAAGGTTAATTGCTGGGCGATCACCACCGGACGATCTGGCTGGGCAACTCCTATTGGGACTTTTGTAATTCGTAGCAAAGCGGGAGCTGGGGGCACGGCCAATCTTTATGGGGCCGGTGGCGGGGTCTGTATGCCGAATCCACCTTCGACTACTAAGCTTTGCGGCATCAACTACGTTAGTACTTTTACGGCGCAAGGTCATGCCATCCATGAGGCTTGGTGGCGCCGTTATCCTGGTGATTACAACTATTTTGGTAATCAAAATTACCGCTACAATGGCTCGCACGGCTGCGTCAATTCTCCTTATGACGTCGCCAAATTCATCTACTATTGGGCCCCAATCGGCACTCCGGTCGTAATTCACTACTAGCTCAAATTCGGAGTTACGAACTCCGTAAGATACGGAGTTCGTAACTCCGAAACCCTGGGATTTTCGATTTGATATTTACTTTTCTTTTGCTTATGTTTATCATCTAATTGTGGCAAACAGAAGAACAAAACCTATTTTTGAAAATGGTTATTTCTACCACATCTATAATAGAGGCGTAGAGAAAAGAAACATATTCCTTGATGATCAATACTATAAAAAATTCCTTGATAATCTCATGTATTTTAATGACCAAAAACCCACACCAGACAGTCGCATGCGCAAGGACTGTGATTTTCGAGACAGGGATAAGCTAGTAGAAATTTATGCATTTGTTTTGATGCCAAATCATTTCCACTTGATTGTTAAACAGTTGTCTGACGGAGGAATAGAGAAGTTTATGCGCAAGTTGGGGATTGGTTATGCGATGTACTTTAATATAAGGCAACAAAGGGTTGGCGCTCTTTTTCAGGGCAGGTTCAAGGCGAAACTTATCGAAAGCGACGAGCAATTGCTTCACCTTACTCGATATATTCATATTAATCCAATCAAACTGCACCAGCCGGATTATAAGGAGGTAGGGCTTAAGAATAAGGCCATGGCGCTAGACTTCCTTAACAATTTTAAGTGGTCTAGCTATCGTCATTTTGTTGGTACTGAACACTCCACGTTGATTGAGCCTGAGATTACGGAGTTCGTAACTCCGAAAGAGCATGATTATGTAAAATTCGTAGAGGACTTTCTTTGAATGAGGGACGGAATTCCACGGAGTTCGTAACTCCGAAGATACTGAACAAATAGATGAGGGCGGCTTCTTTTGGAAGCCGCCCTGCGGGTGGGGTACTACTTGTAGACCAGGCCGAGACGGATGAGCTCTCGAACCAGATCGGGGACCCATTCTTCGCCGTCGACGGCCGCCTCGATTAGCCTTTCGAGGTCGGCCCTCTTTACGACGATTCTCTCCCTGGCTTCTTCAAGCTTCCGGTAGGGCAGGAGTCCCTTGGCGATTATCTGGCCCTCCAGAAACCGCCGCTTAACCCCAAGCTCTTCGGCCACTTCGGCAAGCAGGAGTTCGTCCTCTCCCTTCGTCTCCTTCTTGCGAACCTTATTCGCCACAACCCTTTGGGCGTTCCATACTGTGGCGGCACGTCTCTTGGCGTCCTCTTCCTCCTTGCACTTGAGCGCAAGGTAACTCCGAACATGCGGAGTGCAATGAGGCGGTATCCCTAGCCTTCGGCAGCCCTCATCCTCTCTAGGCGAGAGATGACGAATGACGCCGTGCCTCTTGCAGGCGACACAGAGGACACTATTCTCCGGGACCATCTCTCCCCCTCTCGAAGGTACTTTTCCGATGTTGGCGCTGATTATATAACAATTTGGCTACATTTGCAATATTCCCGAGACGCTTCTTTAGGGCAGAATGAATATTGGGAGAAGAAAATCCTGTTATAATAAAACAAGCCATGTTTAAATCGAAATCTTTTATTAATAAATTCCTCCCCCGCTTACTTTTCTTCGGAATCCCGGCAATTCTTGCGTTTGGTTTTTATGGATATCTCTCACTACCCTATTTAGATACCTCCCAATGGATTGACATCGAGATGGATGGCTTGAAGGTAGCAGAAAGCGCTTCCTTATATAATATTTCGGGGGGAATCTTAGAGAAAGATGGCATATCACGAAAGATTAAATTTGAAATAGCCCCCCAAAAATTATTGGAAAATAATAAAGTATTACGGTTGGCTCTTTTTTATCAAATCAACAAAGAAGATCCAATTTTTTATGGACCCGGCCTAGACACCGGCTCCTATAGTAAGGCGCTTGAAAAATTAGAGAGCGTAAATGATGATCTCGTAAGAAACATGGAGCTCGAAGATGACCTAGTACCGCTAGACTTTTTGCAGTCTGCCGGAAAGGTTTTAGCCGCTTATGAAGATTTAGAAAAAGATAAAAGCTTAGATCGGGCACAAAATTTAATTGCAACTCAAGAAGAGGCGACCGTGAACTATAAAAAAGATGCCACAACTCTAAGAACTAAAATTAATGAGTTGTTTGGTGAAAATAAATATATTATTCAGGGCGGTTCCGTCTCAACGACCGATATTATGACCTCTGATTTGGATAAGATAATTAAAAATTCTGATTTAATCTCTAATGATATTCAATCCAGGGAGACTTGTCTGGCGTCATATATTTTCTGCAAAAGACCAAAAATTGAAAGCATGGAACCAATCAAGAGTGAAAAAGTCGATATCACCTATCCATCCTTCCTTGACACGGATGAGCTTTATTTCACCAAGGACCTCGAAAGTAGCGAGATCGAAGGTCCATACGAACTTAGTACATCTTGTTGGAATGAAGCTAGCGGCGAACCGGCAAACCAGTATCTTTACGAGATTGTTGAAAATATTGATAGCCGAGAGAGGCTAATTCCCAAAATAGCGACGACCAATTATTATCAAGAGATAAGCTTGGCCACCGAGGAGACAGTTGACATAGGTTACAAGAATCATGATTTAGATTGGCGGGTCGCCTTCCTTACCACCCCTTACACTTGCAATGATCTTACTTATCAATCAAGTCTGGCAACAATGAACTATTACCGTACCAAGAGCGGTCCTGGTCTGTTCTCAATTATGAAAGATGATTCCGAATATCAGGGCGCTCCGGAAGAATATCAGCAAATAATTGATGCCGGGCAGAAGAGCGAGACTGCCTTTATTGACGCTAATGTTCCCACCGAGTCTGATTTTCTAGAAACCGGTGGACTATATAGGGAGCTTTATCGGCTAATTTTAGAAAAAATAAATAATGGGGAGACTGTGCCCACTTTTATTTTGAGTAAAAAAGATGAAATCCTAGATAGACAGTTGTTGATTGAGGGCCGGTTGGCGAGTTTTGACGGGGTGCTAAACTTCTACTCCTACATTCTTGATGGATATTCTCAGATGGCCCTTTTCTACGATAAAGGAGAAAAGGATTCTTATATTTACACTGCCAGAAACGGTTATTCTCTTCTTTTTTGGGGATTTAGTCCCTCTGTTTGGAGAAGCCAGGAAAAGTTAGAATACATCGCTACGGATAAACCGCAATTACGTGAGGGGTTGCTGAATAGAGAGGAGATGATTAGACGTTTTGGAGAGTCATTTACGGAGAAGGTCACCCACTTAACAAGAGAACAGGTTTGGTATGAATTGTTGGGGCACTATATAAAGTAACCTAGTTGACAGATTATTTTACGGCGATATGATAAAGGTATAAATGATTAAAAAATATTTAAGAAAAGATAATATTGCCCTGATTCTTGGTTTGATACTTCTGGTATCGGTTGTTGCTTACGGTGAACTCAATTCGAATACGAAGGATGAGTCCCAGAATGCTCCCGTTGCCGAAGAGCAGGAAGCAGAACCGGAGATATGTTCGGCAGAGGGCATGGAATGCCTTTTCGTCGGATGTAATGGTTTCTTTTAGGAACCCCTAGAGACGTCACGGCGTCTCTTTCTTTTTAGTCTCTTTTTACCTATAATAACCTCACTATGAATCCTTGGGCCAAAGAAAATTATTTTAGTAATGGCACAAAAAAAGCGGCCAAAGAGATAATCGATTTTGTGGAACCGATCAGGGCAAGGCACAAAATATTGCCCGTTTTTGATAAAATGGCTTTTTTGGTAATCGATTTCCAGCGTGGGTATTTAGATCAGAGCTCGAAGTCTTTGGTACCGGCGGCAAAGGAGATTGTCCCGAACATTAAATTACTACGGAACGAGTTCCCAAATAATCCTTTTATATATACCAGGCATTTAAATGATATAGAGAATGCCGGAAACCAAAAAAAATGGTGGCGGGAGCTTATGACTCGGGAGAATCCCGGGAGTGAACTCTTCCTTGAGATTAAGGGGAATGCCCAAATCTTAGAGAAAACTCAATATGATGCCTTCTACAAAACGGAGCTAGAAAATATTTTAAGAAAAGAGGGCATCACCCAGGTGGTGATTATGGGCACCATGACTAATTTATGCTGCGAGTCAACGGCGCGCTCGGCTTTTGATCGGGGCTTTGAGGTTTTTTACGTTATAGATGCTATGGCTACCCGTAACATTGCTTTACATGTGGCCTCGATATCTTCTGCGGCTCATGGTTTTGCGTATCCGATATTGGCCGAAGAATTAGTAAGCTACAAAAAGGAGAAATAGTGCCGTTAATACTCGTAAAAACTACTATTGATAAGTCTTTTGACGAAATTATTGTTGATAAAATAACCGAAGCGACAATGGAGACACTTGGCGTGCCGGCAGATGATGTCGCGATTAAGTTTGAAGAATCAGAAAAAAGGGTTTTAGATTTATATTTATATGACCAAAAGCAAAATTCCCAGCAAAAGGAAAGGACAGACGAAGTTTTTGAAACATTAAAAAACAAGATTGAGGAAATTATTAATCAAAAAACCGGGGCAACATTTAGGGTAAATCTTCATCTGATACCCAAAGAGCGATGCTATCGGGGCGGAAAGTCAAGATTTTAATGAAAATTATCACTCTAAAAGAAAATCCAAAACTATCCGCCGTTTATCTGGCTGATTTTGGTGATGGGAAGCTGGCCGAGTTTGCTGATTCCGTTCAGCCGCCACAAAAAATTGAAGAAAAGTGGGTGATTTTGGTCTCGACTCTGTTTGGCTGCCCGGTTGGCTGTAAGATGTGTGATGCCGGTAATGCCATACCTTATGGTGGTCCGATTTCGGTCGAGGGTATGTTGGCTCAGATTGATTATGCAGTCGTCAAAAGATTTCCGGAGGGGTTGCCCAAAATAAAAAAATTTAAGATTCAATTTGCTCGAATGGGGGAGCCTTCCTTTAACCCGGACGTTATCAAAGTGTTAAGGCAACTACCTAAGATTTACCCCAACGCTGGCTTGCTCCCCTCGGTTTCTACTATTGCCCCAAGGGGAAGAGATGATTTTTTTGCAGAGCTAAAAAGGGTAAAAGACGATTTATACAGTGACGGTCATTTTCAGCTCCAGTTTTCTATTCATACTACGGACCCCCAAAAAAGGGATTGGTTAATACCAATCAAAAAATGGGATCTTTCTGAGGTGGCTGAATATGGAAATAAATTTTATTCACTAGGAGACAGAAAAATTACCCTGAACTTTGCTCTTTCGGAAGACGCCCCACTTGACCCTGATACACTCTTGAAACATTTCTCACCGGATAAGTTTTTAATAAAAATAACCCCCGTAAACCCAACCTGTGAAGCCACCAAAAACCAGATCAAATCGTTTGCCGATAGTCAGAATAATATCCGAAATCTAAAAAAGGGCCTGGAAGAGTCAGGCTATGAAGTGATAGTCTCCATCGGTGAATTAGAAGAAAATGAAATCGGTTCTAACTGCGGTCAGCTTGTTATGAAATATCTAAAAGAGAAAAATGGTTTTCGGGCCAAAAGCACTAGTTATCGTTATTGGAATTAATGGGATGGTATTCGATTACTTTTGTCTTGGCGAGGCTATCGTCTTTTGGCTTAGAAACAAATTCTACAATCAGGGGTAAAAAAACTCCTTGATTTACCAGATCGGTTAAGGTGTTTTTGGTCGAAAGCCAAAGATTATCACTTATCTGTTTGGCGACCAAGGAGATCGTCTGGGCGGTGTCGATAATTGTTTTTTTGGGAATGAGTGAAATCCTGAGCTCCGGTAGAATTTTCCCATCTTTCTTGACTTCAGTTATTTTTAGGTAATAGTAAGGCACCAATTCAGCTTTAACACAGCTTAAGGCTCTCTCTACTGCCTCGGCATGAATAATAGTCCCCTGGACTTTGGCTAGGTCTTGGCTGACTCTTCCTAATAGGGTAAGGGTAGTGGGGTTGCCACATTGGCAGGGCCTCTCCTCTAATATTCCGGTATCCCCGTTTTGATATCGAATTAGAGGGAAGGCGTTTTTAGTAAGTGAGGTAACCACAAAATCACCGGGGGAATCAGTAATTGGGTTGCCCTCTGAGTTTAAGGTCTCCGCAAATATATTGTCGGCCGGGTGATATTTATTGGTGGCCGTTTCCATTAAGTGTGGGCATTGATAGCCAATAATTCCCGTTTCGGCTGAACCATATACAAATTCTATTCTTGCCTCAGGGAGGCTTCTTTGTAATTCTTCTCTTTTTTGCCAGGGGCAGTGTTCGCCGGCCAAGCAGAGCCACTTTATCTGGTTCGAGATCCCGGCCTTCTCAAAAAAAGGCAGATATTGATAAATAATAGTTGGGGTTGAGATAACCCCGTTTATTTCCCCTTCCTTAATCATGGCGGTGGATAGGGCAAAGTCATCTACCCGGCTTAATACAAAGGGGAAGTCGTTTTTGTCCTCGTAAACCATGTGCCGCGTCATCCCGTGCAGAGGTGAGGAGAGATAAATTATGGAGCTTACTCCCAGCCTCTCCAATTTCTCTTGGGCGGCGATTTTACCTCTAAAGACCGGAGCGGGGGCAGAAAAGGGGAGCATTAAAATTTTTTTACTTTGCGTTGTGCCGGAGGTGACAGAGAACCCTCGGACATCTTTTTGAGGCAAAAAGCTTTTATGTAAGGATTTAATATTTAGGAGGTCTTCTTTTGTTAATAAAGGCAGAGACAAGAATTGATCAATAGAGAGCGGGGCTCCTTTATCAAGCTTCCCGCCATAAAAATCTCGATAAAAGCTGTTTGTGTCGGTGATTACAAAATTAATAATTTTATTAATTTTGTTTATATTCTTGTCGTCGATTGTCATGTCGTTATTTTACTCTTTTTATTGATTCATAAAAAGAAAATACTATTGACAACAGATGCCTAAAATTTCAAAATTGAAATAAGTAATTATAGAGGGGAATGTGCGCAATAAAAAAATATTAGTTATTGCGATTGGTGCTATTTTCATCTTCGTGGGTGCCGCCTTTTTGTATTCTTATTTCCCAAAAACTACTCTAAGAATCCTCGAAAGAAACTATCTTGGGTACTTTTTTTGGACCGTGGAGGCGGATCATAATTTAGCAAGAGAGCGCATTAAAACCGAAAATGTTTCAATGCCCCAGATCGATGTATCTGAGGGCAGCGGTTATGCAGAGGCAGACAAGAAGGGAATCGACTGGATTAAAGAAAATGCTGATGTGGCGGTGGTCTCTAGCGACGAACTCTTCTTGATAGAGAAAGAATACCCCGGTGTTTTCAAAGGGGTTATTTTCTTTTCAGAGACAGCCGATAATTACATGTCTAATATTGTTGTAAAAAGTAATTCAAAAATTTCTGATGTTAAGGGGCTCACCGGGAAGAAGGTCTCTGTTAAAAATGAAACAGAAGGATTCCTGGTAGATTATTTTATGAAAGAAAATGGTGTTACTAATTATGACCTCAAGCGATATGCTGTAAATGAATGGTCCGAAAAGTTGGCTGCTGGGAAAATAGATTCCGCGCTTGCCACTGAACCCCAAAGCACTCAGTATGCCCAAGAAGAGGTTATAAAAAAAATAATGGAGAATCCTATTGGGAATGGTGAATTTGCCAAGACGCCATCCTACGCGGTAATTGTTCGGACGGGCTTATCTCGAAAAGATCAAAGTAGAATGGAAAAATACATTGCTCTTTTAATAAGGGCAATCAAAACCGATGAAGGTAGGTTACGAGAAATTATGGTTAATCATCTAGGAGAAAGCTGGGCTGAGGTGATTGCTTCTAGAACCTTTGCCCTGGTTCAAAATTATAATGAAGTCGACAAGAGCCTTTTACAAAAACTAGCTGATGAAATGGAAAAAGAGGGATTCCTAAACTTTAAAGTTGATGTGGCCGGAGCAATTTATCAAGAATAATGTGAAATCGACAAGATATGACAAAAAAAGAAAAATCCAAAAAAATATGTAATTCTTTCTGTAAAATCAGGATATTTTTCCATGAGCTCCTTTATAGATCTCATATTGGCATCAGATATTTGCACGATACGGCCTATCAAAAATACAAGCCTTATAAGAAATATTCTGACTTACCAATAACTACCAAAATTCACAAGGCTACTTTAGCGGGATTTTTGTTGTCTTTTGTCGTATTTACCGGGCTACAGGTAATTTATCCTTATTATTTTTCTGCTACTCCTCGGGATGTAACTGGGATCAGCCTCAAGTTAGAGGATCCTAATATTAGAGAGGTCACTTACGAACAATGGAAAGAACAACGCTCCAGGATGAAAGATGTGGAGGTTGGTGCTGAGACGACTTCGGCCAAGATCTATGCCAGTCCGGTTCAATACGAAACCGCCAGTGGCGAATGGGCCGACATTGATACCACTATCCAAAGAACCGCCACCGGTTTTCAAGTTGTTAGGACCCCATATAGTGCATATTTTACGGCTAATCTCAATGATCCTTTTAAATTAATCTATAACGATTACGAAATTGATAGCGCCTTTGTGGCCGCCGCAGTTACCAGGCCGGTTTTAGATGTAGACAAAATCACTTACCCCAATGTCTATCCAAACACGGACGTCGAAAGAATCTTTGGCTCCGA
>Ga0172380_10009849_pt1 | contig 10114 bp, 7 predicted proteins | sample Leawe162metaG_FD_119747 | JGI IMG/M metagenome (GOLD analysis project Ga0172380, IMG submission 119747) | Leachate microbial communities from a municipal landfill in Southern Ontario, Canada - Leachate well 162 metaG | ecosystem: Engineered > Solid waste > Landfill > Unclassified | place...
CCTGGACAAAAACCTGCTTGCTGCGGCGATCGAGCTTCTTTATGACCTGGATAAGGTTGTTGTAATCCGTGGGAGAGGCCATGATGACGAGCGAATTGGAAGCCTTGTCAGGAGTGATGGTAACCTTGCCGCTCTCGAACGGAGATACATGCTGTGCGCCGGCACCCGGTTGAGCAGTCACCTGAGCGGTGATACCCTTGACGACACCGTCCAGGACTTTTGCCATCTCGGTCGCGTCGGTGTTTTCGAGATAGTAAACGTTTACCTTGCTGCTTGCCTCGGGAGGGGTGACATCGAGCTTGGCGACGAGTTCGCGAATCGCGTTTTTGGTTGATTCGCTGCCGAAAACCAGCAGGGCGTTAAGCCGTTGATCGGCCAGCACGCTTGTAGAACTGCTTCCTCCGGGAGTGGCGGGCTGCGCGCCTGTTTTGCCATCAGAGCCGCTCAGCCACTGGCGCACGGTTGTCGCGGCGCTTTCGGCCGAGGCGTTCTTGAGATAGATGATTTCAACCCCTTCGCGGGTGCGCTCCGTGTCAATAGTCTGCAGAATGCTATGGAGCTTGCGGATATTGAGGGATGAATCGACCATCAGGAGCAGATTCCCGGGACCAAAAGCCGAGAGGTGCCCATCCCTGGAAACCATCGGCTGCAAAAACGTCACCGCTTCCTGGGCGGTGATATATTCCAGCTTGGTCACCTGGGCAACGTAACTCTCGTTGACCGGAGCCAGATCCCCCTCCGGCAACAGTTTGAAGCCCGATTGCCTGGCAGATGAAGAGGGGACTATTTTGGCGACCCTGCCGCTCTGCACAACGGTGAAGCCCTTCAGCTCAAGCACGGAGGTAAAAACATTATACGCCTCTTCAATCGAGAGCTTGGAAGGGGAATACACCGAGATCTTCCCCTTGACCCGATCATCGAGGATAAAGTTTTTGCCGGTCAGGTCGCTGATAAACTTCACCATGGTGGAGATATCAACCTCGTTGAAATTCAGCACTACCCCCCCCTTGCCGCCGGCTGCCAGAACCGGAGAGGTAACGAGCGTTCCCATAAAAACAAGTAAACAAAGCATCCGTAATATATATCGTGTCAAGTGCGCCTCCAGATTGCTACTTCAAATGCACCGGGCTTCGACTCCGCTCAGCCAGCGGTTCACAGCGTCATTCATCTTTCCAATCATCCCGTTCCCTGAGCGGAGCCGAAGGGAATGATTTTCATCGTATATCGTAATTGAACGTCTGCGGCTGACCGTCGCGGATAATATCCAGCTTCAGCCGGTTCTGCCCCTTAAGGGCGATGAACGACTGCAGCGCCTTGTCGGGGGAATCCATCGGAAAATCGTTCAAGCGCAGCAATACGTCGCCATTTTTAATGCCGATCATGCCAAAGACCCCGTTAGGTTTTACCTCAGTCGCCCGGAAGCCCTCAACCTTGCCATCTTTCTGGCTGGGAAGCAGCCGGGCATCACTCATCGCCTGGGCCGGATTATCCAAAGCAGCGTTGAGGGCGCGTTGATCGATGATATAGCTGCCCGCGCCCGTTCGTGCCACAGCCGTAACCGTTTGCGGGGTTCCCTGCGCCTGTTGGGGGGGAGGCGACGCCGCAGGAGGTGCCATGGGGGTCAGCAATTCGACTTTCTTGTTATTGATGACAATGAAGGCCCTTTCCCTGCCGACCTCTACCAACCGTCCGGCATCAAAGACCATATCCCCGAGCCGGAAGACACGCTCTTCCTGTTTTGTGGTATGACGAACCAGGGCAAAGGTTTCGCGGAACGAGCCGACAACAGTGCCAAGCAGCATCAACTCGGACGGAGCCGTCACCGGAGCGGCCTGCGCTGCTGCCGCAGAACTGCTGATTACGGCAAGCGAACCTTGGGTTGCCTTGCCAAACAGCCCTTCCGTCAGGATCGGGGTGTAAAAGGTGAGTTCTTCCGTACGTGAAGGAGCGGATGGGGGAGCGGCGGCGGGAGCGCCGCTTTTCGGCAGAAAAGCCTTCCCGAGACGTGCTGACAGACGCTCGGTTGCGATCCCGGCCAGCAGGGCGATAATGACGATTCCCAGCAGGATATTTATAATGGTAACGGTACGCGGCATATAACCTGCAATTATTTAATGAATTTATGAATTATGAGAGAAGGTCGAATAATCCAACCGCCATAATCCATAATTGCTCTTTTACAGCGCTATTTCCCCGCTGAAGACCTCTACTGCAGGGCCGGTCATGTAGATGTTGCCGTCGTCCGCCCACTCCATTTCAAGATCGCCTCCGGAGAGATGGTTCAGAATCTTTTTCTCCGTCAGACCGTTCAGCACGCAGGCTGCGGTAACCGCGCTGGAACCGGTGCCGCAGGCCAGGGTTTCACCGGCGCCCCGTTCCCAGGTGCGCTGACGGATTTCAGTACGCGAAATGATCTGAATAAACTCTACATTGGTTCGGCGCGGAAACAGGGCGTTGTTTTCAATCAGCGGCCCATAGGTTGCAACCGGAAAATTCTCCACGTCATTGACAAAGATGACGCAGTGCGGGTTGCCCATCGAGGCACAGGTGATCTTGAATGTTCTGTCCAGCACCGTCAGCTCTTCAGCGACCACGTGTGCAGAAGGATCACCGGCCATCGGGATTTCAGCACGCGTCAGGCGCGGCGGTCCCATGTTGACCCGCACCTTGGCGATTTTCCCGTCAGCACCCGGAACGAGCAGCAGCGTCAGGACACCAGCCCCGGTCTCGGCGGTGATTTCGGTTTTTGCGACGATACCGTGATCATAGGCATACTTGGCGACACAACGGATGCCGTTGCCGCACATCTCCGATTCAGAGCCGTCGGAATTGAACATCCGCATCTTTACATCGGCTATTTCTGACGGCATGATCAGGATCAGGCCATCCGAACCGATGCCAAAATTGCGGTTCGAAACCTGTATGGCGGTCTGCTGGGGGTCGCTGACCATCTCCTCAAAACAGTTCACATAGACATAGTCATTTCCGGCACCCTGCATCTTGGTAAATTTCATCGTACAATATCCCCTTACTGGTTAAAATTGACTTTGTAACATAGCAAAAATAGAGCATGGCAACAAGTAGTTTAATCTCCATTCACCAGCAGAAACGCCACGATTGCCAAGTCATCGTCAAGCGGATATACTTCGCCGTACTGAAGGCCATTTCTTTTTTGGGACTCCTGTCATGATCAAAGCTTTTCAAGGCATCCATCCTGCCATCGACCCGACCGCCTTCGTCGCCGAAACCGCTGTAATTATCGGCGATGTCGAGATCGGAGCGCAAGCGAGTGTCTGGTACAACTGCGTCGTTCGCGGCGACGTCAACCATATCCGCATCGGTGCCCGCAGCAACGTACAGGACCTCTCGATGCTGCACGTCACCCACAAAAAACATGACGGCGACCCCGGAGCGCCGCTGATCATCGGTGATGACGTCACCATAGGTCACTGTGTCACGCTGCACGGCTGCACCCTGCAAAACGGCTGTTTTATCGGGATGCAGGCCATTGTAATGGACCATGCCGTCGTGGGCGAAGGGGCGCTGATAGGGGCACGGGCGCTGGTAACCGAAGGAACGGTTGTCCCGCCCCATACCCTCTGGGTCGGCGCTCCGGCCAGATTCAAGCGGGATCTGACCCCGGACGAAGTGGCCTGGCTGAAAAAATCGGCGGATAATTACGTAAAATACGCGCTCCAATATATCGATGCCTGATATTTCCCCCCCTGGATCAAAGCCATGAAGTGGCTCTCCCACATCGGCAAGCAGGCCTCGCGCCTCGCCTCTCTGGAGCTGTTCCGCTATATCGGGCCCGGATTCTTTGTCACGGTCGGCTTCATCGATCCGGGCAACTGGGTTACCAATGTTGCGGCCGGCTCGCAGTTCGGCTACAAGCTGCTCTGGGTGGTGACCCTCTCCACGATAATCCTGATTGTTGTGCAACATAACGCCGCCCACCTCGGCATTGTCACCGGTCTTTGTCTCTCCGAAGCGGCCTCCAAATTTTTCAAACCCTGGCTGCGGGTACTCATGCTCGGCAGCGCCATGGTCGCCTGCGTGGCGACCGCTTTGGCGGAACTGCTGGGGGCGGCAATCGGCCTCAACATGCTGACCGGCCTCCCTTTGATGATCGGAGCGGTTTTATCGGCAGGCTTCTCCGCCTGGATGCTCTTTTCAAAAAATTATCAACGGCTGGAAAAGTGGATCATGGGCTTTGTCTCGTTGATCGGCATGGCATTTGTCTTCGAGATCTGGCTGGCGGATGTTTCATGGGTCCAAACCTTTACCGGCTGGGTAACACCGGCCTTTCCCGCTGGGGCGCTGCCGGTCATCATGGGGGTATTGGGAGCTGTCGTCATGCCGCACAACATTTTCCTGCACTCCGAGGTTATTCAGAGCCGCCAATGGAACGCACAGGGGGACGATGTTATAAAAAAGCAACTCAAATACGAGTTTCTGGATACGTTGACCGGGATGGGAGCAGGCTGGGCCATCAACAGCGCCATGATTATCATGGCCGCCGCAGTGTTTTATAAGAACGGGATCGTGGTTAACGAATTGCCGCAGGTTACCGTGACGCTGGAGCCGATCTTCGGCAAGGCTTCAGCTGCCGTCTTTGCGCTGGGACTGCTTTTTGCCGGGCTTTCTTCATCCGTCACCGCGGCCATGGCCGGCGGCAGCGTTTTTGCCGGCATCTTTATCGAACCATTCGACATTAACGACCCCCATTCCCGTATCGGATTAACAATCACCCTGATAGGTGCGCTGGCAGCGATCATGCTGCTGTCCGACCCCTTCAAGGGTATCCTCTGGAGTCAGATTGCACTCTCGCTGCAACTTCCTCTGACAATTATTCCGCTCATCCTGCTGACTTCTTCAAAGAAAGTTATGGGGGGATATGCCAACACGCGCTTCGGTTCCGCTGTGCTCTGGATTGTCGGGTTACTTGTTATCGGCTTGAATATCGCCTTATTGGTTGATTTTGCGAGTTAAGTACACCTCAAGCAAGAAATGAATTCGTATTTCCCACAGCGACGCCATTCCGGTCGAGGCGCGTCTGGAGAGCCTGGTTCTCTCCGCGCAGCGGCTGAAGTCGGAGTTGGATAAAGGAGCGCATGTCAGTCATTGAAAGTTGAACCTGGAAAAAGCAGTTGAAACTCGGATGAATGAGATAAACACAGATAAATCAAAACATTAAAAGCGGCAGCGTCTAAACCCAAAAGGTGAGGATTGTTTTGTTCGGTTTTTCAGGTTTTATCCGTGTTCATCCCATGTATCCGTGGTTAACCGCCGTTTTTTAGGTTGATTGGTTTGAATAGGTGAATGAAAAAGGGCGTCCCGGATGGGTCGCCCTTTTTCTATATCTTGTGGTCAAATATTCTGAAGTCTATCAAAAAACGGCGGGCAATATATCGGAATTGAATTAATAAATCAACTGAACGTTTCTTTACAATATGCGTATTTTAGTGCCCATTTTTTTACACCTCATGTGAACCCATATAGAATGGGGCTTCGAGGGTGGTTTTGTACCTTAATATTTGGGCCTTTTTTGGGGGGTGTAAAGAATCTTTACACTTTATTAGAACCAATTCGACTCCCGACAGTCGTGTGTAGATCATAACGGTCTGATATTAATGATGATTTATATGATGGCACGTATCTTGAGTATATACGGCGCAGCGGCGTTGCCGCATATCTTTTGTACGGAGGGAAACAGATGAGAAGAATCGGAAGCAGAGCGGTAAGTTGGTTGGTGGTGGCAGCAGTAACGGCGATGTTGTCGCCGGTGTCCATGGCGTTTGCGGCGGTGAACAACGACGAGGTCACGTCGGTCAAGCTCAAGGAGGCGGATGGGACTTCGGGGCAGAACACCAATTCGGGCAGTGGGGTGAAGACGGGGCATATTCAGGATGGGGCTGTGACGACGGCTAAAATTGGGGCAGACGCGGTTACTACTGGGAATATTGCTGATGGGGCGGTGACCGATGTCAAGATAACGGGGCCGATTTCGGGGAGCAAGCTGGGCGCACATGGTCATTCTGGTTCAGACATCGTTGATGGCACAATCACCAACTCAAAATTGGCATCAGGCTCTGTTGATACCGCAAAGATTGTTGATGGTGCGGTGACGGATGCCAAGATAAGTGGTACTATTTCCGCATCTAAGATTACCGATGGTGTTTTCCAGAAGAAATATGCAAATGTGATTGTGGTTGCAAAGAGTGGTGGTGATTTTACAGATCCGATTTCTGCAATAAACTCTATAACAGATGCTTCTTCTTCAAATCCCTATCTATTGAAAATTATGCCAGGTATTTACACTCTTTCTGCGGGTGCATTTCTACAGATGAAAGCGTATGTAGATATTGAGGGGAGCGGCGAAAGCACGACGAGAATTGTGGGTAGTGTTGATGCGGTTTCCTCACAAGCTGGCATTCCATATCCAGCGCTGGTGAACGGCGCATTAAACTCAGAATTACGATTATTAACCTTTGAAAATGCTGGCGGAGGCAACAACAACATTGCAGTTCAAGGTGTAGGAACAATCATCTCAAGTGTGACTGTTTTGTCATCTGGCAATGCTCAAGCTATAGGAATTATTGCCGGTGATTCAACAATTATTAGAAATGCAACCGTTATCGTTACTTCTTCGTCGCCGGTAATTGGGATTATGAATGCAGGGGCACCTGATATTAGCAACTCAACTATTTCGCTTTCAGGCGCAGGTAACAAATATGGCTTCTTTGGCTTTTCGGGCGCAGGTAAGATTAATAATGTTACCGTGACTACCAGTAGTACAGGAGCTAGCACAGGAGTTTTGAATAGTGGCGGAAGCATTGAGTTGCGCAATTTTACTTTTAGAGCAGGTTCAGACGGGTATGGCGTGGAGAGTTGCGGGTATATGCAGATACACAATTCCTCTTTTGAAGGTGTCACAACAACGATAAACAATGCTTGTGACGGCAGAGTAAACGTAGTTGGAACCAAGATGAGCGTTGGGGGTGTTAGAAATATTGGCGCATCAGTTACTGTTTGTGCGGGAGTCTATGATTCAAATTATGTGTTTTACCCCAACACGTGTCCTTAAAAGGAGAGCTTTGGGGTAAAAATATGCCCCCCATGGAGGTTATTGCCATGGGGGGGTAAGTCATGATCGGTCCTCAAAGCTTAAAGTTAGATGTGTTACGTACTCTTTCATCTATCTCTTTGTGAGAAATTCTTTGTAAAATCGAAGTGCAGGTGTACGCAAATAATAATAGAGTGTGGCAATTTCAATTCCGATCTGAAGATAAGTCATCGCTTTAATCTTTGATCCCTTAACATCAATCCACTCGTCAAGAGGGAATTCGGCCCATCGCGTGCTTGACTCGACCGGTGATGTCCCATTTAAGATGAGAAGTCTGGCAAGCAGTTCCACATCAAAGGTCCAATTTACCTTAAATGGCTTTTCGAACACTTGTCGTAATATGTCGGTATTTTTGAATATCTTGGCTCCGCATTGAGTGTCATAAATGGTTATTCCGAGCAATAGTGACGCAAAGGTCGCAAAAATTCTACCAAGGTAGTGTCTTATCGCTCTTCGCTTAATTCTTCTACCAAGAAGACAAACTCTCGAACCAATAACAATATCTACTTCAACGTCTTCGAGCATGTGGCTTAAACTCGTGATCGCGTCGAGCGGAGTCGCTAGATCGGCATCCCAGTACCCCACATTTTCGAACTGGCCTTCAAGAGCCATTTGCATGCCACGGCGCACAGCCTCGGCCTTACCTGAATTAAATTCAAGGTTTAAAACCTCAACCTGAGACAAATTTTTTTCTTTTATTGTCTTGATAATTTTCAATGTATCATCAGTGCTGCCATCATCAACAAAGAGAAAAGATAGATTTGGCTCCGTTTTCAACGCACAAAGAAAAGTCTCCGGATTTAGCCGCGTTGCTTCGTTATAGCATGGAACAATTATTCTTGTATTTCGCACAAAACCCACCCTGTAAGTCCAGGATTCTTAATACCTAAGCGACTCGCCGAAATCAATAACCAGTTATCAATATTCAATATTTGCTCGATGAACTTTGAAACAGTCTTCCCTCGATTCCATCTGCTAAGCTCCTGCAAGCTCGCATTTGTCTAATATCTTCCTGAATTCTAACATGCTATTGATGAGCCGATCTCTGATCGGAACTTCTTCTGCTGCAGTGGCAGTTTTAAACAATGTCCGGTAATCAGATAATATGTCCTGCAATGTTAAATTACCATATTGTGTAAGAAACTGTTCATAGGGAGCTCCAGAACATTTCATTATCAGTTTGACATTAGCAGCATTATTAGCGAATACGGTATTTTTGAGAGGCGAAAGATCAACATTGGTCATTTCATCTATATTGCGGTAGAATATTGAGTGGACTTCAATCTTTTTAAGATCATATGCTGAATTTATCATCCCATTGACAAACCCTGTTGACCCTTCGAAATTAAACAACAATAACACTGAGCCCTCCGTAAGCATTGAAGAATATTTGTCTAAAAGTAACATACTATATTTTGCGTTATTCGTTCCGGTGCTCCATATTTTGTTTCTCAAACCAACTTCGTGGTAATTAACATACAGTAGCGACGTCAGCAATATGACAGAAGCTATTCTAAAAGATGCATACAAGTTGTTGTTCAATGCCTTCTCAGCAATGACGGCAAAGACAATCGAGATCCCGGCACATGCCAAGTAAACCCTGTTACTCGGACTACCAAGCAGATTTAAAGCACTGGCATTGTTACCTGCCAAAGTATAATCATTAGTGAAAAAAATTGGCAACAAGCCTAACACAGTAAGTGATGTTCCAATTCTTAGCGTAATGTCTTTCAGTTTAATGTTTATGACAAACAGAATAATCAGGACAGTGACACTGATAGTCACCAACACATACATATCTGATTGAGCTAAAAGCCTTTCTGGAATGATCAGTGTGGGAAGTGATTTGACAAAATTTGACAACGACACCACATTATGCTTAGGAATAACTTTAGCAGAACCAATAAAGCTGCTCATTATCAATAGGGCCACATAAGTAAAATTAATGGCAATATATGGCAGTATCTCTCCTACTCTGTATCTGAGAGGTTTTGTGTTTGATGTTAACGAAAATAGTATAAACGGTATAACAAGGGCTGTTCCCTTTGCGCTTAATGCCAAAATGTATAGTGCAATGGAAACATATTTATAATTATTTGAACTCCTGATAAACATGATTAAAGTTGCAATAGAAAAGGTAACCATCATCAAGTCTGTCCTTGCCGAAGGCCAAATGACAGTGATTATTATTGAAAATGATGTAACGAATGTAATGGCTGCTAAAAACGCAGTAAGTCTGTTTTTAGAAATCTGATACGCCAGGCAGTAGAGTAACAGCCCGTTTAAGGAATGGAAAATCACATCATGCAAATGGTACCAAAATGCATGCAAACCGAATAGCTTATAGTTAACAAAAAAACTGATGTAGGTTAACGGAGTAAAGTATCTGTTTTCTACGGTAAAAATGTGTCCCCAGTTACCATTAAGATGCCTGACACGGTCCAACCAGATAAAATCATCCCCATAGAAGAAGTTATTAATTGTGCCGTAATAGTAAACAAACGTTACTATGACAATGGTAATCAGTTGTAATTGTAAATTAGGTTTTTTGCTTAGTAGCATGGATTGTTGTCACCAGTTTTGTGATTGAGATGTAGAGGATTTAAGTTCTTGGGAACTCTCTTGAGGGACATTGTTTTCTGTTGTAAGCATTTTTACCTACACATTTTAAACCAGTTACATAGCATAAACAACCAGAAAAGAAGCGCCGCGCGCCGCTTGCCAGAGATAGTAGAGGCGCGTGGGGCAGTATGGGCTGTCAAAATCCGGGTATTAGCAGGTCGTTGAATTTCGGCCCTATTTGATGTCTGTTCGATCTTCAGATCTATTTTTCGAGTTTGTTTCGTTGTTCATGGCTGGCGGCAGGAGAATGTAAATTGAACTGTGTATCTGCTTCATGAGAGAGTGGGGTTCCCCCCACCCGAAAGGAGCAGAGACGATGGCAATAAAACCGGAACTACTGGACGAACTTTTAACCGACTGTAAGAC
>Ga0172380_10009850_pt1 | contig 10114 bp, 21 predicted proteins | sample Leawe162metaG_FD_119747 | JGI IMG/M metagenome (GOLD analysis project Ga0172380, IMG submission 119747) | Leachate microbial communities from a municipal landfill in Southern Ontario, Canada - Leachate well 162 metaG | ecosystem: Engineered > Solid waste > Landfill > Unclassified | place...
CCGTCATGCGGCCAAGAGGAAATAAGATATGAGTCGTTCATTAAAGAAAGGTCCATTCATCGATTTCAAGCTTACCAAGAAGGTTAATGCTCTTGGTACCGATGACCGCACCATCATCAAGACCTGGGCTCGTAGCAGTACGATTGCTCCAGAATTCGTGGGTCGCACAATTGCCGTGCACAACGGCAAGGTACATGTGCCGGTATTCGTTACCGAAAACATGGTTGGCCACAAGCTTGGTGAGTTTAGTCCAACCCGTAAGTTCCGTTCTCACGGTGGGAAGAAGAAGTAATCATGGCAGTACAAGCAGTCGCTAAAGGTGTTCGCATGAGTCCGCGCAAGGTAGCAGTTGTTGCTGCTTTGGTTCGTGGTCGCTCAGTCGAAGACGCCTTGACCATTTTAAGTCACACCCCACGTCGCAGTGCAGTACCCGTACAAAAGGTTATTGCCAGCGCAAAGGCTAACGCCGACCACAACCATGGTCTTAAACCCGCTACTCTTATGATTACCGAAATTAGTGTCAGCCCTGGCCCACGCCTAAAGCGTTACCGCCCCGCAGCACACGGTCGTGCTTTGCCATTCCAACGTCGTACTTCACACATTCGTGTGGTTGTTGACGGTGAAAAGCGCGAAGTTCGTAAGCCGGTTGCTAAGGTGGATGCCAAGCCGACAGAAAAGAAGGAAGCAAAGTAATGGGACAAAAAGTTAATCCAATTAGCTATCGCTTGCAGCTCAACAAAGATTGGCGCAGCAAGTGGTTTGTTGGCAAGCGCGAATACGCCGCCTACCTAAAGGACGACCTAGAAGTTCGCCGTTTAATCTCGAGCAAACTTGGCAGTCGTGCTGCTATTAACCGCGTCGAAATCACTCGTACGCCTAACCTCGTAACAGTTACAATCCACACTGCCAAAGCCGGTGTTGTTATTGGCCGCGGTGGTGTTGGTGTACAAGAACTTAAGGCGCAAATCGAAAAGATTTACAAGCAAACCGTCCGCGTTAACATCGAAGAAGTTAAAAAGACCGACCTGCACGCCAAACTTGTTGCCGAAAACATTGCTCACCAGCTTGAGCGTCGCATGAGCTTCCGTCGCGCTATTAAGTCGGCTGCCGCCGCAACTATGCGCGCTGGTGCACAAGGTATTCGTATTGAAGTCGCCGGACGATTGAATGGTGCAGAAATGTCACGTCGCGAAAAAGAAGTACAGGGTTCTGTACCACTTCACACGCTGCGTGCTGACATTGACTACGCACTCGTACCAGCCCAAACTACCGCCGGCATTATTGGCGTGAAGGTTTGGATTTACAAAGGGGAGGTCCAGTAATGTTACTTCCTAAGCGCACAAAATTCCGCAAGGTACGCAAGGGTAAAATCCGTGGCGTAGCTACCAGCGGCAACTACATCGCTTATGGTGAGTTTGCATTGCAGGCCCAAGGCCATGAGCGTATTACCAGCCGTCAGATTGAATCTGCTCGTCAGGCAATGACTCGATACATCAAGCGCGGTGGTAAAATTTGGATCCGTATCTTCCCGCACACACCTGTTACCCGTAAGCCACAAGACGTTAAGATGGGTAGCGGTAAAGGCTCTCCTGAGTTCTTTGTTGCTAAAGTTCGTCCTGGCACCATTATGTTTGAAATGCAGGGTGTACCCGAAGAAGTGGCACGCGAAGCTATGCGCCTTGCTGCTCACAAACTACCCGTAAAAACCAAGTTTTTAGTTCGGGAGGAGGCATAACATGAAAATCGCTGATATCCGTAAACTATCGACTACTGAATTAACGGCTGAAAGCACGAAGATGCGTGAAGAAATTGCCGAGCTTAAGCGTCGCGTACACCTGGGTGAAACCCAGAACGTACGTTTGGTACGCGCTCGTCGCAAAGATCTTGCGCGCCTACTGACCGTATTAGGCGAACAACTAACCAAGGAGGCACAGTAAGATGGCACGAACCATTATCGGTACTGTCTCATCAAGCAAGAGCGACAAGACGATTGTCGTCACTGTGCAAACCCGCAAAACGCACCCGCTCTACAAGAAGCAGTACACCGTACACACTAAATTTATGGCCCACGACGAAAACAACGAAGCCCAAACCGGTGACAAAGTTGCGATTGTTGAAACCAAGCCACTAAGCGCACGCAAACGCTTTACGCTACAGCGCATAATCGAAAAGCCTGTACTCCGTGAAGACACGCTTAAGATCACTAAGGTTGAAGAACCCGTTAAGGAAGCTCCAGCCGAAAGCGAGGAAGCATAATATGATCCAGCAAGAATCACGCCTGGTTGTTACCGACAACAGCGGTGCCAAAGAAATTCTTTGCATCCGCGTACTCGGTGGCACGCGTCGTCGCTACGCCCGCGTCGGCGATGTTATTGTTGCTACCGTTAAGCAAGCAGCGCCTAATGGCACCGTTAAAAAGAAGTCGGTTGTAAAGGCAGTTGTTGTCCGCACCCGCGACCAAATCAAGCGCAAAGATGGTTCGACCATTAAGTTTGACGACAACGCTGCAGTAATTATTGGCGACGATAAAGCGCCACGCGCTACCCGTATTTTTGGGCCAGTACCTCGCGAACTTCGCGATCAGGGCTACTCAAAGATCATTAGCTTAGCACCGGAGGTCCTCTAATGAACGCAAACCAACCTATTAAAGCATTCAAAATTCGTCTTAAAAAGGGCGATACCGTTGTAGTGCGTTCAGGTAAGTACAAGGGCAAGACCGGTAAGGTATTGGCTACACATCCTCGTGAAAACAAGGTGACCGTAGAGGGCATTAACATTGTTAAGAAGCACCAAAAGCCTAACCGTGAATACCCACAGGGCGGTATTATTGAACTTACGAAGCCTGTTTGGGTAAGTAAGGTTTCAATCGTTGAACCCACTACCAAGAAAGCAACCCGCATTGGTTACAAGCTGGCCGATGATGGCAGCAAAACCCGTGTCTTTAAATCCACTGGAAAGGAGATCAAGTAATGGCTAGTACACCTAAAACCGTTTCTACCGGCGCTCGTCTCCGTGCCATGTACAAAGACACGATCGCTTCAGAACTCAAAGAAGAATTGGGGCTTAAAAATGTCCACCAAATTCCTCGCGTAGAAAAGATTGTAGTAAATGTTGGCTTGGGCCGTGCTAAAGATGACAAGCGCATTATGGAAGTCGCCACCAACACACTCCGCAAAATTACCGGTCAGCAACCAATCGAAACTGTTGCTAAGAACTCCATTGCCGGCTTTAAGCTACGTGAAGGCAACAAAATTGGACTTAAAGTAACACTCCGCGGCGAAAAGATGTACGAATTTATGGACCGTCTTATTACCGTTGTACTGCCACGACTTCGTGACTTCCACGGTGTAAGTGCCAAGGCATTCGACCGCCAGGGCAACTTTAGTCTTGGCATGACCGACCAGTCGGTATTCCCGGAATTAACCTTTGAAGAAACCACTAACCCGCATGGGATGCAGTTTGTATTTGTAATTAAGGCTGAAGAGCAGGCACACAGTCGCGCATTGCTCGAAAAGTTCGGCATGCCGTTTGAAAAGGAGAGCAAGTAATGGCAAAGAAATCTATTGTTGCCCGCGATTTAAAGCGCCAGAAGATGATTCAGAAGTACGCTACCAAGCGGGCTGAATTAAAAGAATTGGGTGATTTGGAAGGTTTGGCAAAACTGCCACGCAACTCCAGCCCAACCCGTTGGAAGAACCGCTGTATTGAAACCGGTCGCCCACACGCGTACATGCGCCAGTTTGGCCTAAGCCGTATTAGCTTCCGTGAGCACGCCAGCAAGGGTGAGATCCCTGGCGTAACGAAAGCGAGCTGGTAGGAGAGACTATGAGTACAACATCTACTGATCCAATCGCTGACATGCTGACCCGTATTCGTAACGCGATTAATGTTCGCAAGTACGAAGTAAGTTTGCCACACAGCAAAGTTAAAGAATCGGTTGCTCGCCTGCTTAAGGAAAGTGCATTTATTGATGCTGTTAGCGTTGAAGACGCCCGCATTGGTAAAACCCTCACCATTCGCATTGCTGCCGACAACACCAACGCCCGCATTACCGAAATCACCCGTTTGAGCAAGCCTGGTCGTCGTTACTACGCCAAAGCCGCTGAGATCCCTACTGTTAAGCAGGGCCGTGGTGTGGTTATTGTGTCGACCTCGCGCGGTCTCATGACCGGCGAGCAAGCCAAGGCCGCAAAAATTGGTGGTGAATTAATTTGTAAGGTTTACTAAAGGAAAAATATGAGTCGTATAGGAAAACTACCAATAGACATCCCGTCTGGTGTGACAATCACTGTCGACGCGTCCGAAATTACCGTCGCCGGTAGCAAAGGTACGCTGAAGCAGTTCACTATGCCTGGCATCGATGTTAAGCAAGAAGAAAACCAGGTCATCGTAACCCGTGTTGACGATCAGCCAATGCACCGCGCCAAGCACGGTCTCATGCGCGCCCTCATCAACAACATGATCCAGGGTGTCAGCAATGGCTTTAGCAAAAAGCTCGAAATTAATGGTGTTGGTTACCGCGTAGCGTTAGCCGGGAACACTCTTAAAATGAACCTCGGCTTTTCGCACGAAGTGATCTTTGAACTGCCACAAGGCGTTAGTGCCGATGTACAGCAGAACACCATAACCATCAGCGGCATCAGTAAGCAGCAGGTGGGTCAGGTTGCTGCCGAAATCCGCGCACTTAAGAAGCCAGAGCCATACAAGGGCAAGGGCATTAAGTACGAAGGTGAACGAATTATCCGCAAGAGCGGTAAGTCAGGTAAGGACAAATAATCATGGGTAAAATTACTACCAAGCTCGCAAACAAGTTACAGCGTCAACGCCGCGTACGTTCCGTAGTACAGGGTACTGCCGTTCGCCCGCGCCTGAGCATTACTATTAGTAACCTGCACGTCAGCGCACAGCTTATTGATGACACAACCGGCACTACAATTGCAGCAGTATCGACCGTTGGTATTAAAACCACCGGCACGATGACCGAAAAAGCTGCTACCGTTGGTACCGAAATTGCTAAAAAGGCAAAAGCCGCCAAGATCAAAGCCGTTGTGTTTGATCGCGGAAGTAAGTTATATCACGGTCGCGTTAAGGCTTTAGCCGACGCTGCTCGTAAGGAAGGATTGGAGTTCTAATATGGCTGATCAAGCTACTACGACCGAAGCCCCACGCCGCGTTCAGTCAGATCGTCGCCCACGCCGCCCCGACATGGCACCAGAAGAAAAGCAGTTCGATGAGCGAACCCTGCACATTGACCGCGTTGCCCGCGTTGTTAAGGGTGGTCGTCGCTTCCGTTTCCGCGCCTTAGTGGTGGTTGGTGACCGCAAAAACAAAGTCGGTATTGGTATGGCCAAGGGTGCCGACGTTACCGCCGCCGTCACCAAAGCTACTGATGTTGCCAAGAAGCACATGATTGCCGTACCACTTTACAAGGGTACTTTCCCGCACGAGAGCGAAGCAAAGGTGAGTGGTGCCAAGATTTTACTTAAGCCAGCTAGCGCTGGTACCGGTTTGATCGCTGGTGGTGTAGTTCGCACGATTCTTGAAGTTGCTGGTGTTAGTAACGCGCTCAGCAAATCACTTGGCTCAACCAACAAAGCCAACACCGCCTACGCCACAATTGCTGCTCTTGCACAGCTTCAGCCTGCTAGCAAGTGGGTAACTCGCCGCGGTGACGCCACAAAGCCTGCTAAAAAAGCAGCCGCAAAGGTAAAGAAGGAAGAGGCCTAATATGAAGTATCACGAATTAGAAGTATCAGCCGCTAAGCGCACCAAGCGTGTTGGTCGCGGTATTTCTGCCGGTCAGGGTAAAACTGCTGGCCGCGGTACCAAGGGTCAAAAATCACGTACTGGTTCTAAGAGCCGTCCAGGTTTTGCTGGTGGTCAAAACCCACTTATGCAGCAGCTACCTAAGTTACCTGGTTTCCGAAGCCTCCGTACCCCGCACGAAACGGTCTACACCGGTCAACTTGATGCCCTTAAGGCTAAGACCGTAACCGCTGAAACGCTCGCTACAGCTGGCCTTATTAGTAACGCCTACGTGAACGTAAAGCTACTGAGTAAGGGTGAAGTTAAAACTGCCGTTGCCGTTAAGCTTCCGGCCGCTTCGCAATCTGCAATTGCAAATGTTCAGCAGGCTGGCGGTAGTTTCGAAAAAGTTGCCCGTCTGCAACGTCCAAAGACATCTACAAAAGCTAGTAAATAGCTGGTCATAGAGGCTGCGGATTGCCCGCGTTGGCAATCCGCCTTGCTAAAATATGTGAGCATCTGGGTAATTTTGCCAGACTATGGCATACTGTTAAAAGTATTGAGGGAACCATAATAAAACTATGAACTGGAAAGTTATTGGCAAGTCACTCGGTCACTCCGATATGCGCAAGCGTATATTTGTTGTCCTTGGTATTTTATTAGTATTTCGTGTGCTCGCGCACATACCCGTGCCTTTGGCTAATCCAGAAACCCTGCAGCAGGTGCTACAAAACCTGTTTAACTCCTCTAACAGCCCGCAATTCTTGAGCGTTATTAACGTCTTATCTGGCGGCGCCCTGGCTAACTTTTCGATTATGATTGCCGGACTTGGTCCGTATATTAATGCCAGCATTATTATGCAGCTGCTCACCAAAGCAATTCCTCAGCTTGAAGCACTACATAAAGAGGGTGAGTACGGTCAAAAGAAGATCAACCAGTACACCCGTATTCTTACTTTCCCGCTCGCTATTATTCAGTCCATCGGTTCAATCTACCTTATCCGACAGTCGGCCCAGAGTATTGGCGGTATTGGCGACATTACGGCCAACACCTCACTCATGCAGTGGGTACTGATGGTTGCCGCCTTAACGGGTGGCTCTATGCTTCTTATGTGGCTTGGTGAACTGGTGACCGAACAAAACCTCGGTAATGGTATTTCGCTTTTGATTACGGTTGGTATTGTGAGTGCCTTGCCAAGCGAAATAACTTCGATTGCCGCCAGTGTACTTGGCGATGATCGCTGGCACTTATTTGGACGCACACTGCCGCTCGATAACCGTGCTGCCATATATGGCGGTGTGACTATACTTGCGGTGTTACTGGTGACTACCATAGTCGTAAAGCTAAACGAGGCGGCGCGCAACCTGACGGTGAACTATGCCAAACGTGTCCAGGGCAACCGCGCCTATGGTGGCGTTACGACCATTCTGCCCGTCAAACTTATTACTGCGGGCGTGGTACCAATCATCTTTGCGGTAGCCTTCTTGAGTGTGCCGAGTTTTATCGGACAGCTACTATCTAGTAATAGTAGCCCACACTTGCAGCAAATTGGCGCCGACATGGTGACCTGGTTCCAAACACCGTCGGCCAGCACCTTTGCCACCCAAGGCTGGCATGCCTACATATATCCTGTCGTTTACTTCCTGCTAGTATTTACATTTACTTTCTTCTACACCAGTATTACCTTCAACTCGCGTGAGATCGCCGAAAACCTGCAAAAGCAGGGCGGCTTTATCGAAGGCGTGCGCAGCGGCCAGCAAACCGAGTCTTATCTGGCTAAAACAGTAAACCGTTTGACGTTCTTTGGTGCTATTAGCCTTGGTCTGCTCGCATTACTGCCGATTGTGGCGCAGGTATTTATTAATGTCAGCGTTACGGTGAGCGGCACGAGCATCCTTATTTTGGTATCGGTTGCACTGCAAACGCTACGGGCAGTTGAGTCACGCGCGCTTATGATCACCTACGATCAGTACTCGCAACCCGACTTTTTCCATGACCCCGACAATGATCCTGAAGCAACCAATGACAAGTCTGGTCGTCGTCGCCTTATTCCGCGTCGAGCACGTAAAGCCGCTAATCAGTAAAAAGTTACGGTTACCTCTTTACACTAGTTGTTAAAACTGCTATACTTTTTAGGTTATATTTATGGCTGCCAATAAAGAGGTTATCGAACTTACCGGAACAATTGTGGAAACCCTGCCGGGTACTCAGTTTCGCGTTGAGCTCGAAAACGGTCATAAAATTATAGCTCACGTTGCAGGGAAAATGCGAAAACACTTTATTCGTATCGTTCCCGGTGACAGCGTTACCGTAGAATTGACTCCTTACGATCTTACTAAGGGTCGCATTACGTACCGCAAGTCCTAGCACCTCGTGTGCAGTTATTTATCAATATAAGGCAGTGTGTCATACCTATAAGGAGGTATCGATCCGTATGAAAGTACGTGCAAGTGTCAAGAAGATCAGCCCCGACGACAAGATTGTCCGTCGCAAGGGGCGTCTTTACGTTATCAACAAATTAAAGCCGCGCCACAAGCAGCGTCAGGGTTAGGAGTATATCTATGGCACGAATCTCCGGAGTAACCATTCCAAATGAGAAGCAAATCTGGGTTGCTTTGACTTACGTCTACGGCATCGGTCAAAAAAGCGCCTACGACATCTTAGCTGAAGCTAAGGTTGAGCCAACCGTTCGCGTTAAAGACTTAACCGATACAGAAGTTGCAAGCATCCAAGATGTTATTAACGCAACCTACACCGTTGAAGGTGAGTTGCAACGTATTGTTGCTGGCAATATTAAGCGCTTGAAGGACATCAAGGCCTACCGTGGCATGCGTCACGCACAAAGCCTACCAAGCCGCGGTCAGCGCACTAAGACTAACGCCCGCACTCGTCGGGGTAAAAAGACCACCGTTGGTGGTACCGCTAAAAAAGTAGCGAGCAAGACCTAAGGATTAATATGGCAGATACAACTACTACACGACGTAAAAAGTCCAAGAGGCAAGTGGCCGCCGGTCAAGTGCATGTCTTGGCAACCTTTAACAACACAATTGTTACCTTTACCGACGCTTCGGGTGGCGCATTAACCAGCTCTAGTGCTGGCGCATGTGGTTTCCGCGGCTCTAAAAAGGGTACCGCTTACGCCGCCCAGGTTGCAGCCGAACGCGCTGGCAACGCTGCTAAGCAGCAGTACGGCTTCGGTCGCGCTGAAGTATTCCTTAAGGGTGTTGGCCTTGGCCGCGATGCTGCAGTACGCGCACTCGCAGGCCTCGACATTCAGGTAGAAACAATTCGTGACGTAACAGGCGTGCCACACGGTGGCGTTCGTCCTAAGAAAGCACGGAGGGTTTAGTCCATGGCACGTGATACTCAATCTATTGTTAAAATGAGCCGCCGTGAAGGCTACGCTCTGCACCCTAAGGCACACAAAGCGCTTGTTAAGCGCAGCACTCCTCCGGGTCAGGCAGCTAATTCACGCATGCGCCAAAAAACAAGTCAGTATTCATTACAGCTTCGTGAGAAGCAAAAGGTTAAGCGCTTGTACGGTTTGCTCGAAAAGCAGTTTAGCAACCTTATGAAGGAAGCTAGCCGCCGCGAAGGCCAATCTGGCAGCAACTTACTCCAGTACCTGGAACAACGCGCCGACAACACTGTTTACCGCGCGGGCTTTGCTCCATCACGTCGCGCCGCTCGTCAGTTAGTGACCCACGGTCACTTTATGCTGAACGGTAAGCGCGTCGATATTCCATCAATTCGCATGAAAGCTGGCGACGTCCTGACCCTTCGCCCCCACAGCCAGCAAAACGCCTACTTCAAGCAACTTGACGATGTTAGCCCAGCTCCCAGTGAGACGCCGGCTTGGATCAAAGTTGACCGCAAAAAAGTTAGTGTAGAGGTTACCGGCTTACCGGCTCGCACCGATGCGGAACCAGATATTAACGAACAATTAATTGTTGAGTACTACTCACGCTAAGGAAGGAATGAACATGTCTAATACAATTCACACACCAGGAGTTGTTAAGGTTGACGATCACAGCGCAACCAGCAGTACGTTTTCAGTGGAGCCTTTGCACAGTGGTTACGGCATGACGCTTGGTAACAGCCTGCGCCGCGTATTGCTTTCGAGCATTTCCGGTGCTGCTGTAACCTCTTTCAAGATTGAAGGCGTGACGCACGAATTTACCACCGTAAAGGGTGTTAAAGAAGACGTCGTCGACATCATGCTTAAACTAAAGGGCGTTCGTTTCCGCGTATACGGCGAAGACACCCAAAACCTGCGCATTGTTAAAAAAGGTAAGGGCGTTGTTACCGCTAAAGACATTCAGACTAACGCTGATGTCGAAGTTGTTAACCCCGACCACGTTATTGCCAC
>Ga0172380_10009851_pt1 | contig 10113 bp, 10 predicted proteins | sample Leawe162metaG_FD_119747 | JGI IMG/M metagenome (GOLD analysis project Ga0172380, IMG submission 119747) | Leachate microbial communities from a municipal landfill in Southern Ontario, Canada - Leachate well 162 metaG | ecosystem: Engineered > Solid waste > Landfill > Unclassified | place...
CAAAAGTTGTCGACAGAACGTTTGCCTGCCTCGCCGTATTGACAAAAATCTCGATATTTGCTGCTGTGCGTTACCAGTTCTGTCGACAGAAATTGTCATGTGACCGTCGGCTGCTGCTGGGTCATAGGCGCGTCGCGCCATTCGGCATGATCGGCGAGAGAGGGCGGTTCGGCCCTCCCGCGCCGGCGCGCACAAGGAGGAATCAAATCATGAACATCAAGTCCGCACTCCTGCCCATCGCCATGATGGCGGCGATGGCGACCGGGGCCGCCGTGGCCCAGGTCAACGTCATGATCCCGGCTGGCACCGGCGGCGGCTGGGACGGCACCGGGCGGCAGGCCATGGCCGCCATGAACGAGGCCGGTATCTATACCGAGGGTGTCAACTTCACCAACACGGGCGGCGCCGGCGGCACCATCGGGCTGGCCGAGTTCCTCGGCAACTCGACCGGCCAGCCCGACGCGCTGGCGGTGTTCGGTGCCATCACGGTCGGCGCCATCGAACTCAACAAGTCGCCGATCAAGCTCTCCGACTTCCGCCCGCTGGCCCGGCTGACCGCCGAGTACCTCGTCGTGGCCGTCGCCGCCGATTCACCGATCAACTCGCTCAAGGACCTGGCCGAGGCGCTGAAGGCCAGTCCGGGCGGCACCGCCATCGGCGGTGGTTCGGCCGGCGGTGTCGACCACATCGCCACGGCCCTGTTCGCGAAGGCCGCCGGCGTGCCGGTCGGCGACATCAACTATATCCCGCAGACCTCGGGCGCCGAGACGGTGACCGGCATCGTCAACGGCACGCTGGTGGCCGGCATTTCCGGCACCTCCGAATTCGTGCCGTTCGCCGAGCAGGGCCGCATCAAGCTCCTCGGCGTGACCTCGGCCGAGCGCCGGGCCGGCCTCGATGTGCCCACCTTCAAGGAAGCCGGCTATGACGTCGAGCTTGCCAACTGGCGCGGCTTCCTCGCCGCTCCGGGGGCTCCGGACGACAACTACAAGCTGTGGATCGACCGCTTTACGCAGCTGAGCCAGTCGGACGCCTGGAAGAAGGTGCTGGAGACGCAGGGCTGGGACGACTTCTTCCTCGCCGGCGAGGAGTTCGGCACGTTCATCGCCGCCGAGACCGAGCGCCAGGGCCAGATCCTGCGGGATGCGGGCCTTGTCCAATAACGGGACGCACAGCGTTCCGGACCAGGGAGGCGGCCGCGAGGCCGCTTCCCGCCCCGGCCCGCGGCCGTACTGGATCGGCCTGTTGGTCATCGCCATGGGCGCCATCTGGCTCTATGGCGCGTCCGAACTGCCGCAGGGCGCGCGCTACGCCGCCGTGGGGCCCGGGCTGTTCGTCACCGTCACCGGGGCGGGCCTGGTTATCCTCGGCGCCATCCTCGTGCTGCAGATCTGGCGCGGCGAGCGCTTCGAGCCGCAGGATGCCGAGGACGCCGCGGCCAATTCGCCGATGGACAAGCGGGCTTTCATCACCGCCCTCGTCGCGGTCTTCCTGCCGGTCGTGATCATGCCGCCGCTGGGCATGCCGTTCACCGCCACCGTCGCCTTTGCGCTGGTGTGCCGCGCCTTCGGCTCGCAACGCCTGCTCATGGACATCGCCATCGGTGCCGTGCTGGGCAGTCTCGCCTGGGTGCTGTTCACCCAGCTCGGCCTGCAGCTCGGGCGGTTCTTCCCGCCGCTGGGTGTGTAACCGATGGAAACTTTCGCCTTCTTGATCGACGGCTTCGCCGTCGCCCTGCAGCCACACAACCTGATGTGGGCCCTGGTCGGCTCCGTGCTCGGCACCGTCATCGGCATCCTGCCCGGCATCGGGCCGGCCCTGACCATTGCGCTGCTGCTGCCGGTGACCATCGCGCTCGCCCCGACCTCGGCCTTCATCATGTTCGCCGGCGTGCTCTACGGCGCCATGTATGGCGGCTCCACCACCTCGATCCTGCTCAACACCCCGGGCGAGTCGGGCTCGATGATGACGGCGCTCGAGGGCAACCGCATGGCGCGCGCTGGGCGCGGCGCCGCGGCGCTGGCCACCGCCGCCATCGGCTCGTTCGTCGCCGGCACCATCGCGACACTGCTATTGACCTTTGCCGCCCCGGCCATCGCCGAACTCGCCTTCTACTTCAAGCCCGCCGACTATTTTGCGCTCACCGTGCTCGCCTTCACCTCGGTGGCGGTGGTCATGGGCACCTCACGCGTGCGCGGCTTCATCGCGCTGTTCATCGGGCTGGCGCTCGGGGTCGTCGGCATCGACACCATGGCCGGCCAGCCGCGCCTCACCTTCGGCATGATGCAGCTCTTGAAGGGGATCGAACTCACCGTGGTGCTGGTGTCGCTGTTCGCGGTCGGCGAGATGCTCTACGTGGCCAGCCGCTACCGCAAGATCCCGGCCAAGATCACCCCGACCAAGGGCCTCGCCTGGATGACGCGGGAGGATTTCGCGCGCTCGTGGAAGCCGTGGCTGCGCGGCACCGCCATCGGCTTCCCGCTGGGGGCGCTGCCGGCGGGCGGCTCGGAAATCCCCACCATGCTGAGCTATACGCTGGAAAAGAAACTGGCGCGGCACGACGAGTTCGGCAAGGGCGCCATCGAGGGCGTGGCCGGGCCGGAAGCGGCCAACAACGCCTCGGCGGCGGGCATCCTCGTGCCGCTACTGACCCTCGGCCTGCCGACTTCGGCGACCGCCGCGGTGCTGCTTGCTGCCTTCCAGAACTACGGGCTGCAGCCCGGGCCGTTCCTGTTCAGCTCCAATCCCGAGCTGATCTGGGGGCTCATCGCCTCGCTCTATGTCGGCAATTTCATGCTGCTGGTGCTCAACCTGCCGCTGGTCGGGCTATGGGTCAAGCTGCTGCAGATCCCGCGCCCGCAGCTCTACGCCGGCATCCTGGTCTTCGCCATGATCGGCATCTGGGGCGTCTCGCGCTCGTGGATGGACCTGCTGATCATGGCGGTCGTGGGGCTCATGGGCTACGTCATGCGCGTCTACGATTTCCCCATCGCGCCGGTGCTGATCGGCCTCATCCTCGGCCCGATGGCCGAGAACTACCTGCGCACGGCGCTCGCCGCCGGGCAGGGCAACCCCATCGTGCTGGTCTCGACCCCGGTGTCGGCGACGCTGATGGTGCTGGCGGTGCTGTTCCTGGCGCTGCCGCCGCTGCTCAAGCGCCTCAGGGCAAACGCATGAACCGGGCCGTCCCCCCGGGGGGACGGCCCCCCCCTCTCTTCGCATCAGTCAGGAAGACTTCACTGCAGATGATCAAGCATCACGTCAAGGTTCACCCGTCGGCCGCCAACCTGCCGCGCGAGCAACAGCTGGCCTGGGCCATCGCGCGCTTCGCCGCCAAGGCCGGGCCGGTCGAGCCCGACGTCGCCGAGATGATCGCCTGCCGCATCGTCGACAACGCCGCGGTGGCTCTCGCCGCCATCAACCGCAAGCCGGTGGCGGCCGCCCGCGCCATGGCGCTGGCGCATCCGCGCAAGGGCGGCGCCAGCCTCTACGGGCTCGGGCCGGCGACCAGGGTCGACGCCGAATGGGCGGCCTGGGCCAACGCCACGGCGGTGCGCGAACTCGATTTCCACGACACGTTCCTCGCCGCCGACTACGCCCATCCGGGCGACGCCATCTCCCCGCTCATCGCCGTGGCCCAGCAGATGGGGCTCGACGGGGCGGCGCTGGTCCGCGGCATCGCGGTCGCCTACGAGGTGCACGTGGCGCTGGTCAAGGCCATCTCGCTGCACAAGTACAAGAAGGACCACATCGCCCATCTGGCGCCGGGCACCACCGCCGGGATCGGCGCCATGCTCGGCCTGCCGGTCGAGATCATCTTCCAGGCCATCAACCAGACCGTGCACCTCGCCTTTTCGACGCGGCAGTCGCGCAAGGGCGAGATCAGCTCGTGGAAGGCCTATGTCCCCGGCCATTCGGGCAAATTGTGCATCGAGGCGGTGGACCGGGCCATGCGCGGCGAAGCCTCGCCGGCGCCGATCTACGAGGGCGAGGATTCGGTGATCGCCTGGATGCTGGGGGGACCCACGGACGAATACGACGTCTGGCTGCCCGCCGACGGGGCGAGCCCGCGCGCCATCATGGAAACCTACACCAAGGCGCATTCGGCCGAGTACCAGGCGCAGGCGCTGATCGACCTCGCCATCGACCTGGCGCCGAAGATCGGCGATCTCACCGCGGTCAGGGACATCCTGCTCGAGACCAGCCACCACACCCACTACGTCATCGGCACCGGCGCCAACGATCCGCAGAAGCTCGACCCCGGCGCCACCCGCGAAACGCTCGACCATTCGATCATGTACATCCTCGCGGTGGCGCTCGAGGACCGCGTCTGGCACCACGTCGACAGCTATACCAGCGCGCGTGCGCACCGGCCGTCGACGGTGGCGCTGTGGCACAAGATCCGTACCGTCGAGCATCCGGACTGGACCTTGCGCTACCACGAGCCCGACCCGGGCAAGCGCGCCTTCGGCGGGCGCCTGGTCGTCACCCTCGAGGACGGCACCGTCATCACCGGCGAACGCGCCGTGGCCGACGCCCATCCCAACGGGGCGCGGCCGTGGCGCTGGCCCGATTACGTCGGCAAGTTCGCAACGCTCAGCCGGGACCTGCTCGGCGAGGCCGAGCGCGCGGCGTTCTGCGCCGCCGCGGTGGCCGCCCCGACGCTGCGCGCGGCCGAGCTCGACCGCCTGCTGCCCGCCCTGGGCGCCGGCGCCGTCGTGCCCTCGGCGCCGACCGGCGAGGGTATCTTCGATCGCGGACTGGAGTAGGCCGATGCTCAGCCAGGACATCAACAAGGCCTTCCGCGCCCGGCTCGAGCGGGGCGGTGCGCTGCTGCTCCCCGGGGCGGCCAACGCGCTCACGGCGCGGGTCATCGAGGACATGGGGTTCGAGGCCGTCTACCTCTCCGGCGCGGGCCTCACCAACACCTATCTGGGCATGCCGGACCTCGGTTTCGTCAGCCTCACCGAGATCGCCCAGCATACGGCGACGCTGCGCGACGCGGTGGACCTGCCCATCATCGTCGACGCCGACACCGGCTTCGGGAATGCTCTCAACGTCCGCCACACCGTGCGGACGCTGGAGCGGGCCGGGGCCAGCGCCATCCAGCTCGAGGACCAGGTGAGTCCCAAGCGCTGCGGCCATTTCTCGGGCAAGGACGTGGTCGCGCTCGGCGACGCCCGCAGCCGCATCAGGGCCGCTGTCGACGCCCGCCAGGACCCCAATTTACTGATTGTCGCCCGCACCGACGCGCGCGCCACGCTCGGCTACGAGGCGGCCCTGGAGCGGGCCGCGGCCTTTATCGAGGACGGCGCCGACATCACCTTCGTCGAGGCGCCGGAAAGCCTCGAGGAGATCCGCGGCATCCCGGCCCGGCTCAAGGGCACGCCGCAACTGGTCAATCTCGTGGTCGGCGGCCGCACCCCGATCCTCGACCTTGCCACCCTCGACGGCATGGGCTTCGCGCTGGTGCTCTACGCCAATGTCGCGCTGCAGGGCGCCGTCTACGGCATGCAGGCGGCGCTGGGCCAGCTCAGGCAAACCGGCAGCGTCGACGAGTCCGGGCCGGTTGCGAGTTTCAGCGAGCGCCAGCGGCTGGTCAACAAGCCGCTCTACGATGCGCTGGAAAAACGCTATGCCGACGACGCGGGCTAAGCCGGCGGCGGCGCCCGAAGAGGGGTTGCCGCTCGCCGACGCGCTGTTCGCTTCGATCAGCGAGGCCATCGTCAAGGGCGAGTTCGGGCCCGGCGCCAAGCTCAGCGAACCGCGTCTCGCCGCCCGCTACGGGGTCAGCCGCGGGCCGCTGCGCGAGGCCATCCGGCGCCTGGAGGAGCGCCGCCTGGTGCAGCGCTCGCCGCGCCAGGGCGTGCGCGTCGTCGTCCCCTCGCTCGAAACCGCCCTCGAGCTGTTCAAGATCCGCGAGGTGCTCGAGGGTCTGGCGGCGCGCGAAGCGGCGCACCACTGCACGCCGGCGGAGGCGGCCGCGCTCCGGGCCATGCTGGCGACGCACCGCGCGGCGCTGGAGCAGCCCGACGCCATGCTGTACTGGCAGGACACCGCCAATTCCGATTTTCATTTCTCCGTGGCCCGGCTGGCGCGCAGCGCCCAGCTCTTCGACCTGTTGTGCAACGAATACTACACCCTGTTCCGCCTCTACCGCATGCAGCACCGGATCGTGCCGGGCCGGGCGCTGAAGGCGCTGGCCGAGCACGAGCGCATCGCCGAAGCGGTGGCCGACCACGACGCGGAGCTGGCCGAATATCTGATGCGCCGGCACATCGCCTCGGCTCGCAAGGGACTGGAAGCGAGCATTGCCGCGCGCGATGCGGCTGGCGGCGCGGCGTAGAGGTCCGCTACGCCACCGCGCTCGGGTGCAGCACCGGCCGATAGCCCGCCGCGAGCGCGGCGACGGTCGACGGCGGCGTCAGCACGCCGTCGAAAGCGCCGGGAGCGTCCGCCGCCACGTAGCCGGCCGGCGTCCACGCCAGCAGCCGCGACCCTGGCGCGACCAGGAAGGCCAGATCCCCCGCGGCGAGCATCGCGCCGTGCGGTAGCGCCTGCCACGGGCCGGCCAGCGCATGCAGGCGCTTGCGGCCGTTGTCGAGCCGCTCGGCGTGCAGCACCGCATCCAGCGCGGGGGCGGATGGCGGTGGCGTACCCTTCCCCTGTGCCCACGCCGCCCGGAAGGCTAACGCCGCGGCGCGCCGGCAGGTGAAGCACGGCCGATGCCCGGCGGCCAGCGCCGTCGCGTCATCGAGGAAGAACAGTTCGGTCCAGCTGCGCCGTCCCATCACCGGGCGCCAGCGCCCCTTGTAGGTGCAACTGCACACGATCCACGCCTTGCTGGTCCAGCGCCGGCGCAGCAGCGTCCGGGTGTCGGGGTCGTGGATGATGCCGCGATTGCCGGTGAACAGGCCGCGCTCGGGGAGGGCGACGATGTCGCCGAAGGGGGTGACGCGGTTCTGCAGCGGCATTGGCCGTTCCTTCGGGTCGCGGGCGGGGCGGCGCGCCGTTCAGTCGGTGCGCCGGCCGCTGTCGCGGTTGAACGGATGCAGCGCCGCCGTGCTCAGCCGCACCGTGACCCTGGCGCCGTCGGCGAGGTCGGGCCGGCCCGGCACTTCGACGGTGATCAACTGGTCCGAACCGTCGAGCCGCAGGTGCAGATGGCTCTCCCCGCCCACCGGCTCGATCAGTTCGACCACCGCGGCGAGCGGAATCGCGGGCGCGTCGTCGGCTTCGATGCCGATGCTGTCGGGGCGCACGCCGATCACGTCGGTGCCCTTGGGCAGCGGCGGGATGGAGTCGCCGGCCTTTTCGCGCAGGAAATCCATGTCGAAGAAGTTCATCGGCGGCGAGCCGATGAAGCCGGCAACGAACAGCGAGGCGGGCGTCGCATACAGTTCGGTCGGCCGGCCGACCTGCTCGATGCGGCCGGCGTTCATCACCACCAGCCGGTCGGCCAGCGTCATCGCCTCCAACTGGTCGTGGGTGACGTACAGGCTCGTGGTCCCGAGCGTGCGCTGCAGGCGCCGGATCTCGACCCGCATCTGGCCCCTGAGCTTGGCATCGAGGTTGGAAAGCGGCTCGTCGAACAGGAAGGCCTTGGGCTGGCGCACGATGGCGCGGCCCATGGCGACGCGCTGGCGCTGGCCGCCCGACAGCTGGCGCGGCTTGCGGTCGAGGAAGGGGGCGATCTCGAGGATGCGGGCGGCCTCGGCGACGCGCTCGTCGATCACCGGGCGCGGCGTGCCGCGGTTCTTGAGCCCGTATTCGAGGTTCTGGCGCACGCTCATATGCGGGTAGAGCGCATAGTTCTGGAACACCATGGCGATGTCGCGCTCGGCTGGCTCCAGCTTGTTGACCACCGCGCCGTCGATCGAAACGGTGCCGGCGGTGATGGTCTCGAGCCCGGCGACCATGCGCAGCAGGGTCGATTTCCCGCAGCCGGAGGGGCCGACCAGCACCACCAGCTCGCCATCGGCGACGGCAAGGTCGATGCCGCGCACGGCCTCGACGTTGCCGGCATAGGTCTTGCGCACATCGACGAGGTCGATCGTCGCCATTGTTCTATTTCTCCGTTTCGACCAGGCCCTTGATGAACAGGCGCTGCATGAAGACGATGACGAGGACCGGGGGCAGCATGGCCAGCATCACTGCCGCCATCACCAGGTTCCAGTAGGGGTCGCTGTCGGCCACCGCCGCCAGCCGCTTGATGCCCATGACGAGCGTGTAGTAGCGGCTCTCGGTGGTGACCAGCAGCGGCCACAGATACTGCACCCAGCCGTAGATGAAGAGGATGACGAACAGCGCCGCGATATTGGTGCGGCTCAAGGGCAGCAGGATGTCGCGGAAGAACTTCATCGGGCCGGCGCCGTCGACCCGCGCCGCCTCCATCAGCTCGTCCGGGATGGTGAGAAAGAACTGGCGGAACAGGAAGGTGGCGGTGGCCGAGGCGATCAGCGGCACCGTCAGGCCGGCATAGGAGTTGAGCAGGCCGAGGTCGGCCACCACCTTGAAGGTCGGCATGATCCTGACCTCGACCGGCAGCATCAGGGTGATGAAGATGGCCCAGAAGGCCAGCAGCCGGAACGGGAACTTGAAGTAGACGATGGCGTAGGCCGAGATGATCGAGATCGCGATCTTGCCGATGGCGATGGTGAGCGACATGATCAGCGAGTTGGTGAGCATCAGCCACACCGGCGGTGCCCCGGCGGTGGACAGGCCCGCCGTCCACATCTGGGTGTAGTTCTCGATCAGCCGCGGACCCGGCAGCAGCGGCGCGAGGCCGCTGAGAAAATCGTTGTAGCCATGGGTCGAGGCCACGAAGGCCAGATAGACCGGGAAGACCACGATGGCGACCCCGAGGATCAGCACCAGGTGGGTGAGGACATTGAGGAAGGGGCGGTTTTCAACCATGCTCAGCCGCTCCTAGTACTGCACACGCCGCTCGACCCAGCGGAACTGGATGGCGGTGAGGGCGATGACGATGAGCATCAGCACCACCGACTGGGCCGAGGACGAGCCGATGTTGAGGCCGAGGAAGCCGTCGGCATAGACCTTGTATACCAGCGTGTTCGTCGATCCGGCGGGGCCGCCCTGGGTGGTGCCGTCGATGATGCCGAAGGTGTCGAACATGGCGTAGTTCATGTTGATGATCATGAGGAAGAACGTCGTCGGCGAGATCAGCGGGAAGACGATGGTCCAGAAGCGCTTGAACGGCCCGGCGCCATCGATGGCGGCGGCCTCGATCAGCGAGCGCGGCACCGATTGCATGCCGGCGACGAAGAACAGGAAATTGTACGAGATCTGCTTCCAGGCGGCGGCTAGGATGACCAGCAGCATGGCGTCGTTGCCGTTGATGCGGTGGTTCCAGCGCACCCCGGCCATGTCGAGCAGATAGGGCACGATGCCGATGGTGGGGTTGAACATGAACCACCACAGGATACCGGCGACCACGGGGGCCACCGCATAGGGCCAGACCAGCAGCGTGGTATAGAACTTGCCCGAGCGCAGCAGCCGGTTGACGGCCGCGGCCAGCAGCAGCGACACCGTCATCGACAGCACGGTGACGCCGATGGCGAAGATCGCGGTGCGGCCCAGCGAGTTGAGGTACTCGGGGTCGTTGAGCAGCCGCAGGTAGTTGCGGAACCAGATGAAGGTGGTGCGCCCGCCGAACGGGTCCTCGCGCTCGAACGAGGAGCGGACCGCCTGCGCCGCTGGCCAGAGGAAGAAGACGATCGTGATGGCCAGCTGCGGGGCGAGCAGCAAATACGGCAGCACCTTGTTGGGAAAGATTGTGCGCTTGGTCTGCATGAGGTCCCGCTGCTGTCGGTCCGGTCTCGCGCCGGCGGCGCGCCGCGGCGTGACGAAGAAGGGTCCGGAGCTTCCCCCGGACCCCGCTTGGGCTACTCGTTGGCAGCCTCGAAGTCGCGCAGGATCTGGTTGCCCCGCTCGACGGCGGCATCCAGCGCCTGCTGGGCGGTCTTGCTACCGGCGAGCATGGCCTCGAACTCGGCGTCGATCGCGTCGCGGGCCTGGGTCAGATTGCCGAAGCGCAGGCCCTTGGAATTGGCGGACGGGGTGCCGCGGGTGATCTGCTGGATGGCGATCTCG
>Ga0172380_10009853_pt1 | contig 10111 bp, 11 predicted proteins | sample Leawe162metaG_FD_119747 | JGI IMG/M metagenome (GOLD analysis project Ga0172380, IMG submission 119747) | Leachate microbial communities from a municipal landfill in Southern Ontario, Canada - Leachate well 162 metaG | ecosystem: Engineered > Solid waste > Landfill > Unclassified | place...
CACCGCCAGCGCCACCCCCGCCCCCAGCGCCGTAGCTGCCTCGGCCTGACCCTCCAGCGCCACCGCCACCAACGACCAGCACATCGAACCAACCAGCAGTGGCAACGGTCAGCGTGCCATCTGCCGTGAATGAGTTGACTGCGAAATCCGTACCACCACTGGAATGCGTTGTGGCTGTCCCGCCACTAGCCACCCCAAAAGGGATGGCACCACCACCTTTCACGAAATAGGCGACGGTTGCTGAATCAAAAACGATGAAGGCGCCCTCATTTTGAGTGAGAGTCAGATCAGTGCCATTCAGGGTCAGCCCAGCGGAGCCAGCGAACGTCCACGAACCGGCGCCCTTATTCAGTACAGGTATCGAGTCACCTTGAGCGAACACAGACCCCGGCACTGAGCAGGCACCAGCAGCAGCGTTGGAGAACGTCACCCGCTTTCTCTGATCCCCACTTGCGAGGGTGTCGGTGGTTCCGGTGACAGCCCTCGTGGCCGGGGGGCCGATTGCGGCGAGCGCAACGGCATTCGTGGAATCAAGAGTCTTGTTCTGGATTGTCTGAGTGCCCGTGGTGCCGACCAATGCACCGCCAACGCCATGCACACCAGTCGTTGCATTGACGTGAGCGTTGGCCTCAGAGAAGTCGAGGGCGACCGCAGCATGCACCACTGCTCGACCGACCTGATGCGCCATAGCGCTCGTGCCGTTATAGGCGCGCGTAACAGTGGCCGTGGTTGACGCGAGCCCCGTGACCAACATGGCCTCTTCGTCAATCTGACCGGGCGCCACGATGACCGTGAACGGGACAGCCGGCCAGCCCGTGACAGAGGCCACCTGGAACGTGGTCTGCACCGCGTCCATGACGGAGGTCAGCTCCGTCTCGATCGCCACGTTGCTGAAATTGCGTGCGCTCATATCAAGTCCTTCTATCGGGAGTAGTGCGCGCGGTTGGCGGTCGTGTTGAGCAGCAGCAAACGCTCCTGATCCATTCGCTCCTGATAGAGCGCGTACAGGTACTTGCTTTGCGAGACGCCCTGGCCGGGGGGAACGCGCGCATCCATCGCGTTCGCCTCAATCGCACGGGTCTGGAGGTTGTACGCCTCAGCCGTGGCGAGTAATCGTGATGCTGACAGCAGCACCACAACATCGAACGACGTCGCGGGCAGCAGGGTTGTCGCGAAGTCGTCGGCATCATTGACGAGCTGCACGGGGTCCACAGCGCACGTGACGATCAGTTGCTCCGGCGCCTGGAGGCGACCGTCATTCAAGTAGAGCGCCTTGCCTGTGGTGCTCATTGCTGGCGGGGCATGCTTGTCAAGAGTCCAGTCCCGCAGGTAGCCAATAGCCCCAAGGCCGTCAGTCGTAGTCACCTGCACTGAAAGCACACTGCGCGTAGTTGCAGGCAACTCGTAGCCGAAAGTTTCACTCGGGGTCAACACTTCTTGGGTGACCCCGTAGAGCATCCCGCCGATCGCGCCGATTGATTGATTAATAACGTCTTTGATCATCTTGCGCGGATACAGGGGCGAGACGATGACCCGCGTTCCGGCTGCATGCACTACGGCAGTAGTGCCATCCATGCCGCGCCCGTAAGGCGGAATCACAGCCGTGTTCGCGTCGCGGTCAACAGTGTCAACCCAGATGAGTTCATCGTCGATTTGGCATCGCCCGCGCGAGACGGTCGCGGCCGATGCAATATCGAGCACGAGATCGGCGTCACCAATGCCGGTCGTCAGATGCGTGGACAATTCCTGATCGCGCACGAACGAGCGCAGGTACCCAAGCACCTCATCTGTGAGCTGGCCGAAAGTCTTTGCCATGTCGCTACCTGACCGTCAATGCAGTGTCGAACTTTCTGCTTCCATCAACCGCGTCACGAATGTCCTGCAAGTTTGTTGATCGCGGTTGTATCCCTTGCGCCCGCGCTGCTCTGTACTCCGTGATCTCGGCCGTGTTCTTGACGTTCTTGAAATACTCGCCATCGACGGACTGTGTGGAGTTGTGTGACGCGAGGTTCTTGTCGCGAAGGCACTCGCCATAGGACTCGTGGTCTTGCGTGCGGCAGCCACTCGTGCAGTTGCTCATGTCACTCTCCTTCCACGCCACAGCTCCCAGAACTGCCATGTCAATCCCCTGCTATGCAATGGGAAGTGAACGAACGGGGTGAGTGGGCGCTTCCCGGCTCCCACCCACCCCGCACGACTAGCCGTTCTTGACGTCGAAGAGGATTCCCGCGTCGTTGTTGTAGACCGACGCTCCAAACCAGCCGATCCAGCCCATGCCCAAAGTGCGGCCGAACTTGTCCGCTGATGGAAGGGCCACTGAGTGCGGCTCTTCAACCACGCCCTCGACCAATCCCTCCTTGCCAATGAACAGGAGGTTGGCTGCGGTGGCTGACGCCGGCTTCTGTGAAACCAGCTCTACGGCCGGGTTGACAGCGGAGCCCTTGTCGAGTCCACGGAACTGCGGGCTCTCGATGAAGCGAATACCCTCGAAGACACCAACGGTGCCGTTGAAGATGTTGCTGTTGGCGCCCGACTCCAGGTGCGGGTAACGCCAGCCGGCGACATCGGTGGTCTCACGGAACGCCACGGACACGTCCGGGGTGATCAGACCAACGTAGTAGCCATCATCGAAAGGCATGATGCCGTTGTTGCGGAACTTCGCAACGATGCGGCGAGCATGTCCAGCCTGCAACGACTGTGCGCCAGCAGCGGCGACAGCGGTGGTGGAGATTGCGCCAGCAGCGTCGCCCTTGTAACCAGCAAAGCCGGTGTTGGCGAAGCCGCCCGTGGCCGAATACACAGCGTTCATGTAGATGGCATCCACGGTGTCGCGCAGGTTGCGGGCCACGTACTCGGCCTGCAATGGATCAATCTGTGCCCATGAGTAGGTGCGCAGGCGAAGGGTGGTGACGGTCGCAGTGCCGTACTCATCCATCGTCAGGACGCACTTCTCAAGGCCCGGCAGCGCAAGCGCGTCAGGGTCTTCCCACTCAGACAGTGGTGTGGTGGCGAGCGCCAGGTTGGTCGCACCAGCACGAAACATCGTCACCGAAGAGCCAGGGAACGCAACGTCCACAGGGCGCCGGGTGGCGAAGTTCTTGTACATGGGCTCCCAGCGGAGCTTCCACTGGATGATCTTGTCGAAGGTGGCGCGAACCAACTCATAGCCCGCTCCGGCGCCATCGGCCAGAGTCTTGCTACCGCCATCGGGGACAGCGCCCGATGTGCCAGTGCCAGAGAGGATCGGTCCACCGTGCACGATGTCTTTACGGGTGAAGCCACTGGTCAGCGGCACACCACCAAGACCGGCAATGTCGGCCATTTGTTACTCCTTACAGGGGTCTGCCTCCCCAAGCAGCCGCAAGGTCTTCCATCGACTCGGCCGACTCAATTGCGGCGAGCTGATTGGTGTTGATGGAGGATGTCGCGCCTTGCTCGGTCGAGGACATTCGACGGAGGTTGGCTGCCATTTCGTCGTCGACGGGCGACGGCGTAGCGGCAGTGTTGGGCACGAGTCCGAAAATGGAGGCGCGAGGCTCCAGCCATCCGATCACGGCAGCTTCCGTGGGTTCGATGTCGGCGGGAATGAACTCAGCAATCGCCTTGTCAACCTGAAACTTTGCGAGCACATCGCCGACAACTCTTTGTCGGTTGCCACTCTCCAGTTCAGTGTTGCGAGTGCGTAGCTCCTTGATCTCAGCTTCCAGTCGATCAACGTGAGCGCGGAGTCCGGTCTTCTGGGGCCGTTCCTGTGCGCTCTCGAAGTCGTCTTCGTCGTCGTATCCGGGCATTGCGTCTCCCTGTCAATTTCCTATAAGGACTTCGCCGCCCACCCGAACGGCCGGGGTGCCGATCGGGGATGCGACTGCCGGAACTGTGTACACGCCAACGGGGCCGGTCGATCCGTGGCGGAGTGGAATGTGGGGTCGTGAGCCCCATGCGCGCTATGCGTCATTCCGGTCATTCGATGCGTCCCATCAGGTAGGGCTCGGTTGCACTTGAAACGATAGCAGGGTCCGCCGTCGCGTCAAGTAATGCGGGGCATGCTATCGGCGCGGAACAGCGAGCCTTGCACCCTTGTAGTCGTTGTGCCGCACGCCGTTCCTGTCGATGCCGAGGAACTTGATGCGCGCCAGCACGGCCGCCAGCTTCACGCCAGGACTGATCTCCCAATGCATGTAATCCTTCGCGCGCCAGTCGCCACCGTGGTCGACCACGGCGTACACATCTTTGATCCGCTCAACATCCTTACGATTTGCAGGGTCAGAGAAAAACACCTTGCCTGCATTGGAGCCTTGGGCACCCTCCTTGCTCCAGTTGATGTCCAGCGCAGTGCCCGAGGCGTGATTGGAAAAATCGCTGGCCGCACGAGCCGCCCGATACGCGTAGCCGCCATCGTCGACCGCGCCCTTGTCAATGGCTCGCAACCACTCGTCGTAATCGTGTGCCAGTGCCAGGAACAGCGGCAGGATGTCTGCGCGCATAGTGATGCGACGGGTCGTGCCGGGCACGGTTGCGGTGCGCAAGAGCTTGGAACCCGGCGTGAGCACGGGCCAGCCATTCAGGGACTTCGCCATCACTTGCCTTCCTTCACCAGTGACGGGGTGCCCTTGTCGGCAACCTCAGCGGACGCGAGGCTTGTCAGGATCGAGATACCGGCGCCGTAGACGATGGCCGCGCCTACAAGCGCGAAGGCGTTGATGATCTGGTCGACGGAAGTGAACACGGTCAAGCCCCATGCACCTGCACCGAACTGACCTGCCGACTTCAATGCCCGCTCTGCTGCGGACTTCACAAACGATGCTGTAAACATATTGCGCTCCTAATTGGCGTGCTCGTGCTGACTGTCGATGTGTCGATCAAGCCGCTGGATTCCGACGCGAAGATCGGTATGCAAGCTGCTTATGCGAGCGTGAACTGTGTCGAGGCTTTGCCTCGCTTCGTCGCGGTACTCGCCCTGTCTCCGTTCGATGCGGTCGACCGCATCGCGCATCGAGGTTCCATGGTTGGGGATCATCTCTGCATGCGCCTGCTCCGTTGTCACGTTGCCCTTGCGGACCTCCGCTCGGATCACGTACAGGAGACCCCCAGCTAGGGCGCTGATAGCGACCAGGAGGGTCCCGCATATCGCGATAATCACTGACGGTTCAGACATGTAGCGGCCTTCCAGCTTTGCAGGGGTGACGCGTGGGCGGGGTCGCCTACGCGTAGGTGTAGCCAGTTGTCTTCGTCGTTGCGACGGTGGACTCCTGCGTGACAACGACATCCACCGCGCCTGCGGCATGCGCGCCACTGACGCAAGTGATCGAAGTCGGCGAGACGGTGACCAAGCTGGTCACTGCGACGCCGCCGATCGTGACACCCACCACGCGGTAGAAGTTTGTCCCGGGGATCGTGATGGCCGTGCCACCCGCAGCAGCACCCGACGTGGGGGAGAGCGTGCCGATCGTCAAAGCACCAGGCGGGTCAAGTGTCGTGGTGTCGCGCAACGGCCCACCGGGGTAGTCCGCGCTGCCCTCGAATGGACGGAACTTTGCAAGTGACATTGCTACCTCCTATTGAGCGCGCCGGCCGGCGCTGAGTGATGTACGACCAACACCCGATGAACCACTGAATCGGGCACGTTCCTGTGAAGCCAGGCGCTTCTTCTTCTCGGCCACCTCAGCGCCACCCGCGAGTGCGAACTGTTCGCGAATCAACTCATCACCCGTGGCATCAACTGCCGAGAGCTGGCCGAGCCGCTGGAAGAGTGGCGACTCTTGCGCGACAGTGCCGAACTTGCCCGTGGAGTCGCTGAACGTGGATGTGTAGCTGCTATTGGTCGACTGGTACATGTCCGCGATCTCGTCGCGCATAATGTCGGAAACCGAGAGCCCAACAGTTTCAGCGGCGCCACCAACATTAGCCCGATTCATGTTGCGGCGTGATTCAGACTTGAGGTAGTCCATCGTGCGCGTGGGGTCGAGCACGTGCGCGATCATCTCGGAGTCGGTCAGGCCGTACACCTCGCGAAGTTGCTTCTTCACGTTCTGATTGCCCGAGTAGTTGATGTAGTCGGCTGCCTGTTGCACACGGTCATTGGCCTCAGTGACGGACACATCGCGGCCGATCAGTGCGGCAAAATCGGCGGGCTCGTCGAACAAAGTCTTGGGCATGCCGTGCGCCAAGAGCACCTGCTTGTACCCCTGCTCCATCGCAAGATAATTGGCGGGCAGTAGTTCAGACAGGCCATTCTTCTTGCGCTCGATGTTGCCAGCGAATCGCGTATCCCATGCGGCCCTGTAATCAGGGTCGTTGTGGATCAGCACGAACAGTGCGTCGCCGGTATATCCGGCACGGACATACTTCTCCATTGCATCGGCGAAGACGCCCATGCCGTTTTCGCCGAAGTAGGTCCGCATGATGGTGATGAGCGAGTTCTGCTGACTGACGACAGCATCCCTATCAGCCTGCGCCCGAGCGTTCCAATAGTCATCCTCGGCTGAGGTCTCGCGGCCAGCCCCGTCACTAGGGGCAGCAGTTTCGGGAGTTGTGGTCGGCAGGCCGTTGGCTTGTAGCCAAGTGACCAAGCTGATCTCGTCAGATTCCCTGCTCACATCAACCCCCTACTTCACGAATCCGAAGTCTTTGAGCATCTGCATCGACGCCTGGTTCATCTCCGCGCGGCCCTGACGGGTGTTAATCCATTCAGGCTTCTTGCGAAGATCCTGCTGAAACTCAAACAGTGACTTGGAACGCACTTTGCCTGTCTCACTATCCACGACCTGCAACGCACCCTGTATATCGGGGTCGTTTATCTGGATGTCCGCAGAGCTGCGGTCAAGGGTCTGCGCGAGCATCTGGATGTAAGGATCAGCGATGTCTTGCAGAGACCGCGAGCCAGAGATCATTCCAGCAAGGCCGACGTAGCGCGACCTGCTCTGTTCGATGATCTGGGTGTCGAGGTCAGCCTGTGTCGTCTTGCCGCTTTGGAGCCCTTGCACGGCATTGAGATACCACTGGTCTGACAGGTTGAGCCCGTAGGATTCCGCCTTCTGACGCAATGCCTCAGCGTTGGCGCCCGCCCCGCCCGTGAACGCGCCCGTGGTGGGGCTCTTGCGAATCAGCGGCGCAAGGTACGCATTGAGCAGGCGGTCGGGCACCCCCTCGTCGACACTGGATGACAGTGACCCCCAATTGTCGCTAAGGATCTGCTCAGAGAATGAGCGCAGTTGCTCAGGGGTGAGGGTGGACAGGTCCGCGCCGGACTTCGTGGCGGCCAGCTTGACGTTGGCAGTGAGGTTGTCAACGCGCGTGTTCCACGATGAAGGATCTGACAGGCGTGCGGCCTCAGACAGTCGCTTGTTGCCGTCGCGACTCTGATACCACTTCGACTCTTGCAGTGCGGCGCCTGTCGTGCTGGCATCCCACGAGCTACCGTCGTTCTCACCTTTGATGATCTTGTTCGGATTCTTGGGGTCGATGCGCGCATTGACCCAGCCCTGGGACTTGTACGCCAGCACCAAGAGTTCGGGGTGAGCGAGGATCAGCCCCACGCCGTACGTCGAACCGAAGTCATCACTGAGATCGCCGACATTGAGACTGTCGACGATGACGCCGCCGGACTTCTTGGCCCCAGCCTTGCCATTGGGCTGCGTAGGTGCGTTCGCCATTACATCGCCCCCTTCAATGTCGATTGGAATACCTGAGCGAACTTCTCGGCGACTTGATATTCCTGGTAGCCCTCGTCCTGCTTCACCGCATCAATCGCGTGCTGCTGCATGTCAATGTCAGGAGTGCCCGCGAACTTGCCCGTGTATGACTTGTAGTAGTCCTTGAATTCGTCATCGGAGAGCGTGCGGCCGACCAATGACGTCGACACGGAGTCCATTGCACGTCGCACGCTTGACGAATCAAGGGGCACGGGTGCCGCTGGGCCTGCTGGGCCTGCCATGCCACTGCCAGCTTTGATGCCGTGCTGGGCCGCATACTCTTCCGCCAACTGGAATGGCGTCTTCTTGATGCCTGATGCGTACAAGACTGAGGACATGGAAACGAACCTGTCGAACGCGGCTGGCCCTGATCGGCCACCCTGTGCTTTCGCAATGGACGTGAACAGCGACTCATACTGCGGGAACATCATGTACATCGCGTTGGCGTTCTCGGATGACATGGCCTGGAAGTAGGTCGACCCGCTCTTGTCAGCAGGAGAGCTGGGGGTCATCGGGCGATACTCGGCTGGCACTTCACCCGTCTGCTTGATTGTGGCAGGCAGTTTCGGCATCCACGCCTGTGATTGAGAGTTTGACTGCGACGGCACCGATGTCGAGCCACCCGGCGCAGCATTTGAGTCTGACGCCACGATCGTTGTCTCGCCGGGCTTACACGCTCCGGCCGTGTAGTAGGCGTCGCCTCCCGGTGGCTTACAAGTTGTCATACCAGACTCCCGTAGTCGAGGTTGTTGAGTAGTGAGTCGATGTAGTTCTGCACACCGATGTCGTCTTTGCCGATCGCCGTGAGTGTCATTGCCAGCTCTTCATCGAGGCTGGCGCGCGATGCCTTATCGGCGTTGGTCTGCCGCGTGTATCCAGCCTTTGCAGAGTTGATTTGGAGCCAAATGGCATTGGCGCTGGAGATTCCCTGCGCCGTGCCGGTGAGTTTCCCGTCGCGCTCACGAAGGAACTGGATCATCTGATTGGTCTCAGTGAACATCTCCACGAGACGATCAGCGCCATAGCCTTCACGGATGTCTGTCTTCTTGGCCCGCCAGTACGGATTCTCGTTCACGAGGTAGTCGCGCGCGGCGGCCTTCTCTTTCTCCAATGCGCGGATCGCCTTGTGGTTCACATCTGAGTCGTCGGGGATCTGTGCGATCTGCTCGTCGAAGATTGCTCGAATCTTTCGATCCTGCTGTTCGGACTTTGCCGCGAGCATGTCGATGACCATGTCCTTCTCGGTCTTGTCCACTTTGAGCCCGAGCGAGGTGAGCAATGCCCAGCCGTTCCAATCGAACTTGCCTTCCTGCGGTGCCAGCCACAAGTAGGCGTTGGGGTATTCCTTCGCGAGATCCTTGACGCCATCCATGCGCGTCCAGTTGACGACCTCTTTGTATGGGCCAACGCCTGCGAGGCTGCCCGTCAGCTCTTCGTTGTTCTTAGTCTTGGAGATCGTGAACGGCAACAGGGAACCGTCTGGGTCCAGGCGCTCCCACTCCACGTACGCCTGCGCATAGTCACCTTCATGCTTGTCCAGTAGTTGCTTCCACAGTTGGGACATGCCAGTGATGCCCATGTCACGCGCGAACTCTGTGATGTTGTTTTGGAACACCTGCGGTGAAGCGGGTGCCACGAAGCCCAAGAGCATCTTGGTCATCTGGAGGCTGAAAGCCGTCTTCGCTGCTTTCGCGTAGATGTCACTGTTCTTCAACTGCTCAAGGTTCATGTTCTGTGGCACGTCATCCAGATCGCCGTTGGCAATCATGATCGCCAGCGCGCCAGAGATCGACGAAGCCATTGACGCGTTCATCTCATCGGGGGCCAGTGACTCCCAAATGCGACGAACGCCGGCAGGCAGGATGGCGTTGGCAATCTCAGTCGCAAGGTTGGGTGTCGTGCCGGCGATTGAATATTCGCCAAGCGTGAGCGCACGCAAGCCCTGCATCTGCGGTGCCATGTGGAATAGCGAAGTCAACCCGATTGCCGTGATAGGTCCAGACACGGATGGGAGCCACTGTGCAGGGTCAGTGGAGGGCGAGATGGACTTGAGCTTGCCGCCGACCGCGAACGCATCCACAGCGGTGCCAATACCGAACCCATTGCCAGGCACCACAGATCCGAGGGATGCAAATGCGTCTTGCAGGAAGCCGTTGCCGGGATAGGCGAAGTACAGGTCGCCATTGTCGTCGCGGTAAGTGAAGCCGGAATCGTCGAGCACCTGATAGGTCAGCGCGAGCTTCCAGTAGGCGTCGGGGTAGTTGATCGCCATGCGCCCAGCACGTCGATAGAAGTCCTCTGTCGCGCGGTAGTAACGCGAAACGTTGCGCACCTTCCACGCGAGGATCGACCTGTTGTTGGGATTGTCCATGTACGACAAGGTGAATGAGTACGCCTGATCTTGTGACATCCGATCCACG
>Ga0172380_10009854_pt1 | contig 10110 bp, 5 predicted proteins | sample Leawe162metaG_FD_119747 | JGI IMG/M metagenome (GOLD analysis project Ga0172380, IMG submission 119747) | Leachate microbial communities from a municipal landfill in Southern Ontario, Canada - Leachate well 162 metaG | ecosystem: Engineered > Solid waste > Landfill > Unclassified | place...
AAAATCACCGCTGGCAGAAAATCTCGCCGTCATCGCTACCACTCCTGTTGTCGACCACCGCTTTACATAGTAGTCGACGCGGCGAGTCTACGGCGCCACCTGGGGCGTGCACCAGCGCGCCACAAACTCGTCGGCCGGACATGGTCTGGAAAACAGGAAGCCCTGACCGTAGTCGCAACCCGCGGTGATCAGCAACTGGCGCTGCTCCTCGGTCTCGACGCCCTCGGCGATGACCTTGATGCCCAGCTTGTGCGCCATGACGATGATGGCCTCGGCGATCGCCTTGTCCCCCGGATCGGTCGCCAGGTCACGAACGAAGGACTGGTCTATCTTCAAGTAGTCGATCTGGAATTTCTTCAGATAAGACATCGCCGAATAGCCGGTGCCGAAGTCGTCGAGCGACAGCGGCATGCCGGCTTCGCGAAACAGCACCAGCTTGGCTGCGACCTCGGGCCTGTCGTCGAGCAGCAAGCCCTCGGTGATCTCGATGTTGATGCAGCCCGCGGGCAGGTCGAGTTCCTTCAGATAGGCGATCCAGGTCTCCTGCGTATTGCCGGTGAAGAACTGGCGCGGTGACTTGTTCACGCTCACCTGGAGCAGACCCTTGGACGAGTAGTGGCTGCCGCTGGCGACATGCCAGCGCTTGACCATCTGCGCCGATTGGCGGAACACCCAGTCGCCCAGCTCGCCGATTAGGCCCGTATCCTCGGCCAGGGCGATGAACTGGGTTGGATTGATCGCACCGAACTGCGGATGGTTCCAGCGCATCAGCGCCTCGGCCTTGACGATGTCGCCGCTGACCAGATCTACGATGGGCTGGAAATGAACCTCCAGCTGATTTGCCGCCAGCGCCCCGTGCAGGTCGTTGGACAGCTGCAGACGCCGCTGCGCCGTCGCCTGCATCGAGCCGGTGAAATAGCTGAAGCGGTTGCGGCCCTGTTCCTTGGCGGCGTACATGGCCTGGTCCGCGTGCTTGAGCAGGGACTCCATGTCGGTCGCATCGCTGGGATAGACGGTGATGCCGATGCTGGCCGAGACGTAGGCGACCTCCCCCTGGAGGTCGAAGGGCATGGCCAGCGCCGCAAGCATCGCCTGCGCCACCTCGCCGACGCGATCGGTATCGGCCAACTCGGACATGATGATGGTGAACTCGTCGCCGCCCAAGCGCGCCACCGTGTCGGTGGAACGCACGCACTCGCAGATGCGCCGCGCCGCATCGACCAGCAGCATGTCGCCGGCCTGGTGACCCAGGGTGTCATTGACCTCCTTGAAGCGATCGAGGTCCACGAACAGCACCGCGACGTAGAGACCGGCCCGCTGCGCTTTCATGATTTCCTGTTGCAGGCGGTCCTGGAACAGACGGCGATTGGGCAGGTCGGTGAGCGGACAATAGTTGGCCTGGCGCCAGATGGTCTCCTCGGCGCGCTTCTGCTCCGTGATGTCCGTGAACAGGCCGATCCGCCGCAGCACGCGGCCGGCGGCGTCGTAGATGGTGCTGATCGACAGCCACTCGGGATACTCCTCGCCGTTCTTGCGGCGATTCCAGATCTCTCCCTGCCAGTGCCCGGTGGCTGTGATCGAACGCCACATCGCTTCGTAGAAGGAAATGTCTTGACGGCCGCTCTTCAACAGACGCGGATTCTTTCCCAGGACATCGGCCGAGGTGTAGCCGGTCAGCCTGGTGAAGGCCGGATTGATGGCGATGATGCGGTTGTCGGCGTCGGTGACGGTGATCGCCTCGCCGACCGCCTGATGCACCGAAGCGGCGATCTGCAACTCGTTGTCGGTGCGTTTGCGCTCGGTGATGTCCAGTGTGTTGCCCAGGTAGCCGCTGACGGCCCCGGCTTGGTCGCGCAGGGCCACGGCGCTCGCGTGCACCCAGCGCAGCTCGCCGTCCGGGTGCAGGTAACGATGATCGAGTGACCACCCCTGGCCCGAGGCGAGGGACCGGGACCAGGCGGCGCTGATACGGTCGCGATCATCGGGATGGAGGGTCCGCATCCAACCCTGGCCGGCGGCACCCGCTTCACTCGCCCCGGCCATCTCGCACCAACTGCGATTGACATAGAGACAGGCGCCCCGGGTGTCGAGCTGAAAGATGCCGACCGGCGCATGGGTGGCCAATAGGCGGAAACGCTCCTCGCTCGCGCGCAGCTCCGCCACCCGTTCCTTGATGCGGATCTCCAACTGCTCGCGGTTGTTCTCCAATTGCCGCCGCTGCCGATACAGTTCGCAGAACACCTTGACCTTGCTCTGCAGGATCAGCGGTTCGAAAGGCTTGATCAGATAGTCGACGGCGCCCATTTCATACCCCTGAAACTGCAGCTGCAGCTCCTTCATGCCGGCGGTGACGAAGATGATGGGCAGGTGTCGGGTCTTCGGGTTGGCGCGCATCAGCTCTGCCGTCTCGAAGCCGTCCATGTCGGGCATCTGCACGTCGAGCAGCACCAGGGCGAAATCGCGCTTCAGGGTCCAACGCAGGGCATCGTTGCCCGAGTTGGCCTTGACCAGTTCCAGTCCGTCGCCGGCGAGCACCGCCTCCAACGCCGTCAGGTTCTCCGGACGGTCATCGACCAGGAGCAACGCGATGGTTTCAGGCATCTCTCGCCCCTCTCTCGCATTGCGCGCCGGCTGCCACGCTGCGCAAGGTCGCAGCGATGCTCGCGAGGGGCAGCAGGTAGTCCGGCTGGGTTGCTGCCAGCGCCGCCGCCGGCATCTGGCTGGACTCCGCGTCGGCCGGGTCCTGGACGATGGCCAGACCGCCCGCGGCCTTGATCGCCTTGAGGCCGCGCGCACCATCGGCGTTGGCGCCGGTGAGCACTACCCCGATGACCGCCGGGCCGAAGGCCGTCGCCGCCGACTCGAACAGCACATCGACGGAAGGCCGCGCGTAGCTGACGTAGCCATCGGCGGAGAGGGAGAGCAGGCCGTCGTGCTCGACCAGCAGGTGGTAGTTGGGGGGTGCCAGATAGGCGGTACCGGGAACGATGCTCTCCTGCTCGTCGGCTTCCTTGACGCGGATGGCACACAGCTCCGCGAGCAGACGTGCCATGCCATCGCCGGCGTCTGGACTGATGTGCTGGACGACGAGCAGCGGCAGCGAAAAATCCGCCGGCAGGGCACCCAGCAGCCGCTTCAAGGCCTGCAGCCCGCCGCTGGAGACGCCGATCACCACCAGCCGATAAGGGCGCTCACGCATAGCGCTTCCTGTAGATGCGCAGCGGCGGCGCCAGTTCTTCGTAGCCTGGGCCCAGGCTCCTGCGCTCCAGGCTCTCCTTCAAGCCTAGGCAGAGAAAACCACCGGGAAGCAGGCTGCTGTCGAACAACTTCAGGCAGCGCTCCTTGAGCGCGGGCTTGAAATAGATCATGACGTTGCGGCAGAGCACCAGGTTCATTTCGCCGAACTCGGCGTCTACGGTGAGGTTGTGCGGCGCGAAGACGATGGACTTCTTCAAGTCGGCGGACAGAATCGCGCGACCGTAGCGCGCGGTGTAGTAGTTGGAGAAGGAGGCGCTGCCGCCGCTCTTCTGATAGTTGCGGGTGTATTTCTGCATCTCCCCCAGGGGCACCACGCCCTCTGCCGCCGTGGCGAGCACCGCCTCGTCGATGTCGGTGGCGTACATCCGATAGCGGCCCGTCAGCCCCGCCTCGTTCAACAGGATGGCCATCGAGTAGGCTTCCTCGCCTGTGGCACAACCGGCGTGCCAGATCTTGACGAAGGGATAGGTCTTGAGAAAGGGGATCACCTGGCTGCGCAAGGCCTTGAAGAAGGCCGGATCGCGAAACATTTCGGTGACGTTGACCGTCAGGCCGCGCAACAGGGAAACGAACAGTTGCGGATCGCGCAGCACCGAGGACTGCGCCTGCGACAGGGTCTCGAACGGCGACTCGGCCAGCCAGTGGACCAGGCGGCGCTTGATGGAGGCGTCTGCGTAGTCGCGGAAATCGTAGCCATACACCTGCTGTATGCCCTCGAGCAGCAGGCGGGCCTCCACGTCTTGCACCCGGTCGGCGGTGACGTCCATGCTTCAGTCTAGACCCTGGAACACCCAGACGCGGATCAGCGACAGCAGCTTGTCGACATCGATGGGCTTGGCGATGTAATCGCTGGCGCCGGCGGCCATGCATTTCTCCTGGTCGCCCTTCAGGGCCTTGGCGGTCATGGCGATGATGGGCAGCTTGGACCAGCGCGGGTCCTGCCGCATGTGGCGCATGGCGGTGTAGCCGTCCATCTCCGGCATCATGATGTCCATCAGCACCAGGCTGACGTCCGGATGTTCTTCCAGGCGCGCGAGCGCCTCCCTGCCGTTCTCCGCCTCGACCACGTTGATGCTCTTCTCGGCCAGGGCGGAAGACAGCGAAAAGATGTTGCGCATGTCGTCGTCCACCAACAGCAGCTTGCGCCCTTCGAGCATCGCCTCCTTGTCCAGCGCGGTGCGGATCATGCGCTGCTTGTTGGGGTGCAGGTTGCTCTCCACCAGGTGCAGGAACAGGGTTACCTCGTTCAACAGCCGCTCCGGGCTCTTCGCCCCCTTGATGATGATGCTCTCGGCGAAGTGGCGCAGGCGGCGCTCCTCGGCTGCGGTCAATTCGCGGCCGGAGTGGATGATCACCGGCACTCGGCGCGCATCGTCCATCTCCTGGATGCGCTCGAGCAACTCGAAGCCGGACATGTCGGCGAGCCCCAGGTCGAGCACCAGGCAATCGAAGGGCTCGCCGCGCAGAGCCGCCAGTGCCTCACCGCCGCTCGCCGCGACGGTGATGTCCACGTCGCTCTCCTCGAGCAGGGCGACCATGCTCTTCGCCTCGTCGCGGTCGTCTTCGACGATGAGCAGCCTGCGCAACGATTTGGCGATCGATCCCTCGATCGCCTGGAAGGCCTCGCCCAACTGTTCCATGCTCGCCGGCTTGGTGAGGAAACCGATGGCGCCCATGCCCATGGCCCTCTGCCGGTCCTCCAGGCAGGTGATGAAGTGCACCGGGATGTGGCGGGTCTGCGGGTTGTCCTTGAGGCTGCGCATGACGCCCCAGCCGTCGAGGTGCGGCAGCATCACGTCGAGGACGATGGCGCTGGGCAGATAGTGATTGGCTAACGCGATGCCGCTCTCGCCGTCGGCGGCCGTCAGCGCCGCGAAGCCGCGTTCCTGCACCATGCCGCTCAAGATCTTGGCGAAGGTCAGGTCGTCCTCTATGATCAGGATGGCCTTGTCGCCGCGCGCCAGCGCCTCCCGATCGTCGGGCAGCGGCGCCGGAAAGACCGCGGGGCCATCTTCCTGGCGCGGCGCAGCCGGCGCCCGCGCCGGCTGCGCCGTCTCGGCGGGCGCCGGCTGCTGGGGCGAGGCCGTGGCCAAGGGTTGCGCCAGCGGCAGGTAGAGGGTGAATACGCTGCCCCGCCCCTCCTCGCTGGTCACGACGATGTCGCCGCCCATCTTGCGCGCCAGTTCCAGCGAGATGGACAGGCCGAGCCCGGTGCCGCCGTACTTACGGCTGACCGAACCGTCGGCCTGGTGGAAGGCCTGAAAGATCAGTTGCAACTTGTCGGCGGCGATGCCGATGCCGCTGTCGCCCACCGCGAAGGCCAGCGCCGGAACGGCCAACGGGTTGTCGGCGCCGGCGAGGGCCACGGTCAGGCTCACTTCGCCCTCGCTGGTAAACTTGAAAGCGTTGGCCAGCAGGTTCTTGAGGATCTGGTGCAGGCGCTGCTCGTCGCCGCGGAACAGGGGCGGGGCCGCGGCGTCGATAGCGACGCGGAAGCCGATCTCGCCCTTGTCGGCCATGGGCTGAAACAGGGAGCGCAGGGATTCGCCGAGGTCGCGCAGCGGCAGATCGGTGTATTGAAGCTGCAGGTGTCCGGCCTCGACCTTGGCCATGTCGAGAATGTCGTTGATGAGGTCGAGCAAGTCACGTCCGGCACCGTGTATGGTGGAGGCGAAATCGACCTGCTTGGCGGAAAGATTGCCGTCCTTGTTCTGTGCGAGCAGGCTGGACAATATCATCAGGCTGTTCAAGGGCGTGCGCAGCTCGTGCGACATGTTGGCGAGAAACTCCGACTTGTAGGTGGAAGTCCGCTGCAGCTCCTCCACCGTGCGCCGCAGCTCGTCACCGGCCGCTTCCGCCTGCTGGCTCTTGATGCGGATCTTCTCCCGCTGTTGTTCGAGCAACTGCGCCCGTTCCTCGAGCTCCTCGTTGCTCTGCTGCAATTCCTCCTGCTGCACCCGCAGTTCCTCGGCTTGGCTCTGCGTCTCCTCGAGCAGGTCGGACATGCGCTCGTGGGCCGCGTTGGCGTCCAGGCCGTTGGCGATGTTTTCGCGCGCCGCGTCGACGAAGCGCGTTTCCAGCTCGTTCAACTCGCGCAGCACGCCGACCTCCATGACCCCGATCAGGCGATTGCCGCGCAGCATCGGTATGCCCAGCAGCACCTTGGGCGGCGAGGCGCCGAGAGCGGAAACCACGGACAGGTGTCCGGGCGGCACATCGGAGAGGGCGAGCACTTTCTGCTGCCGCGCCGCCTGCCCGATCAGGCCTTCGCCAAGGCCGAAGCTGGCACCGGGTTTGGGATCCTCGGCGAGGCCGTAGGTCGCCGTGAGCTTCAGCTTCACCGTGCCCTCGTCGAACAGGTAGAGGGCGCCGACGGCGCCGTGAAGGGCTTCGACCACATAGGCCAGGGCCCTCTCGGCCATCTCGGCGCTGGCCTGCTGTTCGCGCAGGATGGCGTTGAGATCGTTGCGACCGTTCTTCAGCCAGTCGCGACTCTGCTCGCTCGTGCGCGCCTCGCGCAGGGAGACGACCATTTTCTGCAGGGCCGTGTCGAGGTTGCTCTGCACCTCGGAGAGTTGCACCGCGGTGCGGGCGAGGCTGCCGATCTCGTCGTTGGGCAGGTTGTCCGTATCCAGCTGCAAGGGTTCGGCGATGATGATGTCCTGGCTGAGGTCGCCGGCGGTGACGGCTTCGGCGACGCGCAGCTTCTCGTCGCTGCCGCGGATGAGCCTTTTTGCGGTGCGCGCAGCCTGGCGCAGGCTGTGGCCGATGCTGCGCATCAGCAGCACGCCGACGACCAAACCGATGACGACAATGATCAGCAGCCCCCCAAGGATGATCCGCGTCGCGTCGCGGCTCTGCGTCTCGATCTCGTCCTTGTAGATCGCAGCGCGCCTGATAGCGAAGATCTCGACGTGGCGGATATCGGAGAGCAAGTCCTCCGCGAGCTTCGTGTCGCGCCCGGCATTCTCCACGTCGGCCTCGACGCGGCGACCTGCGCGCAGCAGATCCAGGGTCTTGTCGCGCGCCGAACGCCAGGCGGTCAGCGCCGCCTCGACTTCGCCCACATCCCTCTTGTCGCCGAGGAAACGCTCACGCACCAGCGCCAGATTGGCATCGATCGCCGCCGTCTTTTGCCTCAGTTGCTGCTCCAGCCGGTCAAGCTCGTCGGGCGTGACCCCGGCGACCAGGGTCGCCATGATCTTCTGCCCGGCGAGCACATCGGCGCGTATTTCCAGGATGCTCCTGGTGACGGTGAAGGGATGGAGGAAGATGTCGCCTGCCGTCCGCGCCATCCGCGTAAAGGCATTTTCGGCCAAGGCACCCAGAATCAGCGCGGCCGCCAGGATCAGCGCAAAGCCGAGCATGACCCGAGTGACGATCTTGGTTTGTTTCAGCATTTATCTCCCCCGCGGGCGCTCTCTGTCACCCTCAACTTGCATGGCCATGGCAAGGTCGGTAGCATCATCGTCGCCAGCTGGTCATTATAACTATCGAGAGATGGCGCGGCTGATTATCGGAAGCTGCAGGCAGCCTGCATACAGCTATCCACAGGCCAGCGCCCGCCTCCTCGCCGAACGGATAGACAACGCCATCCAGGACGGCGACTTCGGCGAGGTCGGGAGAATCACGGCGAGCTTCGGTACCGCGCAGCCGGCCAGCAACGGGCCACCGGTATTTGACCGCAGGATTTTTTTGTGGTAATACCATAGGCATATGCCAATGATCTGCGGGAAGACTCTTGCGCAAACTCTCTGACCTGCTCTCCTGGCATCGCGCCCTGAGCCTCAGGACCCGCATCCTGCTGCTGCTCCTGCCGCTGATGCTGGTCTTGTCCGCTCTGGTCTTCGAGCGGGTCGCCGACATGCTCGAAGCCGAGCTCGAGGCGAGCGCCAGGCAAAGGCTGACAGCGGCGGCGGACTACGTCGCCCACCAGATAGACTCGGAGATCCGCTTGCGGGTCGCCGCGCTCTATCCCATGACAAGCGAAATCAGCGCCACCATGATCGCCGCGCCCGAGCGCTCGCTGCGCTTGCTGAGCGAGTATCCCATCGCCACTCTGCTGTTTTCCGAAGGCTTGGTGGTCACCGACAAGGACTTCCGCGTCGTCGCCGACGTCCCGCACGCGAAGAATCGCCACGGCGCCTCGGTGAGCGACAGGGAGTATGCGCAGGCGCTGGCCAGGGGCACGGATTATGTCCTGGGCCGGCCGAAGATGGGGCCCTTCACTGGCAAGCCCACGGTGGTCCTGGGCACGGCCATCTACGACGTCCAGCGCTCGCTGCAAGGCATGCTCCTGGGCGTCATAGGCATCGAGGACCCGCGCGTCTTCGGCGCCGTGGATAAGGTGGACCTCGGCGCGAGTGGCTACACCCTGGTGATCTCGCCGCGCTATCGCCTCATCGTCACCGCCGGCGACAAGAGCAGGATGCTGCAGAAGCTGCCGGCGCCGGGCGTCGACCCCTTGCTCGACCGTTGGCTGGGCCAAGGCTACGAGGGGACAGGTTTGAGTTCGAACTGGAACGGCGTCGAATCTTTCACCGCCAGCCACCGCATCAGCAGCGCCGATTGGCTCGTGGTGACCGGCATCGGCCGGGCCGAGGTCCTGGCGCCGGCAGCGGTGCTCAGGCGCAGCGTCTATCTTTGGGGACTTCTGGCGGCCGCCGGCTTTGTCTTGATCCTGCACCTGGTGTTGCGTCGCGAGCTGCTACCACTGGCGCATGCCACCCGGGCCATGAAGAAGATGACCGAGGGCAGCTCGCCCTTCGCGCCGATGCCCGAGGAGGGTGGCGGCGAGATCGGCCAGCTGATCACCAGCTTCAACAGCCTGGTGGCCGAGCGAGGCATTGCCGAAGAGCGTTTGCGGATGCTCAACGCGCAGATGGAGCAGCGGGTGGAAGAGCGCACCCAGGAAATGACCCAGTCCAACGAGGCGCTGCGCAAGGAAGTGGCGCGGCGCACGCGGGCCCAGAAGCAGGCGACAAAGTTCTCCGACCGACTGAAGGATCTGACCCAGCGCTTCGTCCAGGTCGAGGAAAAGGAAAAGCGGCGTCTGGCGCGAGAACTGCACGACCGCGTCTCATCGAGCCTGATGGCAGTAGGCCTCTCCATAGGCCTGATCAAGAGAGACGTCGGCCACAAGAGCCCCGAGTCGCTGCGCGAACGCCTCACGGACACGGCGGATCTGGTCAAGGACACGATGCTCAGCGCCCGCGAGATCAGCTCCGACATGCACCCGGCATCCCTGGACTACGACGGTCTCTACGGGGCCCTCGAGGATTACGCCAGGAAGTTCACTACCCGCACCGGTCTGCCTGTAGAGCTCAGCAGCAACGACAAGACCTTGCGCCTGGCGCCCGACAAGGAGACGGCGCTGTTCCGCATCGTCCAGGAGGCGCTGATGAATTGCGCCAAGCACGCCCGGGCCAAGCGGCTGGAAGTAAGCATGGAGGTGCTGGTCGGTCGCCTGGTTCTCACCGTCGCCGACGACGGCGACGGTTTCGACGCCGAGGCCCCAGGCGAGAGCGACGAGCAGAGGCCCGGCCTCGGGCTGCTCGGCATGGGCGAGCGCGCCGAAGCTTTTGGCGGCAAGTTGCAGATCGAGTCGCGCCGCGGACAGGGCACGCGCGTCAGCGTAGACATGGCCACCTCGCTGATCTAACCCCGCCAGAGGCCAGCGGGGCGCCGAGATCCTGCTGCATTTCCCCTGGCACAGCCTTATACTACGCGGTACTAGTAGTCAGTCATCGAAGAATTGATGGGGAATTCCATAGATGCTGTTCCTAATGCCAAATGCAATCCGGTCATACGCTGAAGCCTTTCGTGACGGGAGGCGGACATGAAGATCAAATA
>Ga0172380_10009855_pt1 | contig 10110 bp, 6 predicted proteins | sample Leawe162metaG_FD_119747 | JGI IMG/M metagenome (GOLD analysis project Ga0172380, IMG submission 119747) | Leachate microbial communities from a municipal landfill in Southern Ontario, Canada - Leachate well 162 metaG | ecosystem: Engineered > Solid waste > Landfill > Unclassified | place...
AGGCAAGAAGCTAACGGAGATAGACCGAGAACTGATCAGGCGCATCGGGGAGATCAAGGCAAGTGAATCTAGCCATTCAACTGCAAACCGAGTTCTAGCATTGATTCGTTCAATACTCAGGAAGGCGGCCTTGGAGTGGGAGTGGTTCGATAAGCTGCCAAGAATCAGACTCTACAAGGAAGCTAAACGCCGCGTCCGGTGGCTGACACCGGAACAAGTGAATACGCTTCTGCAAGAGCTGCCTCTCCATCTGCAGGACATGATGCTGTTCGCGTTATCTACAGGATTGCGCCAAGCCAACGTATTAAAGCTGGAATGGTCGCAAGTGGATATGGCTCGTAAGGTATGTTGGATACATCCCGATCAGGCCAAAGCGAGGAAAGCGATTCATGTTCCGTTGAACTCGTCGGCAATGGAAGTGCTGTTAAGGCAAATTGGAAAGCATCCGCAACGTGTCTTCACGTATCGGGGCAAACCGTCAGAGAACGCAAATACGCGAAGCTGGCGAGCTGCTTTGAAGCGTGCGGGCATCGAGAACTTCCGGTGGCATGATCTTCGGCATACTTGGGCAAGCTGGTTAGCTCAACAAGGAACGCCGCTGAATGTGTTGCAGGAATTGGGAGGCTGGGAGAGTGAGACGATGGTGAAGCGGTATGCACACCTTGCGCCTGCTCAACTGGTTGAACATTCGGAGCGAGTATCTGGTTTGCTCAATGGCACAAATATGGCACAAGCAGAAAAAGAAAAGGGCTAGCACTTGCGCGCTAACCCTTATTTTATCTGGCTCCCCGACCTGGACTCGAACCAGGGACCTGCGGATTAACAGTCCGTCGCTCTACCAACTGAGCTATCAGGGAATTGATGCGGGCGCTATACTAACGGCCGGCGAGATTTCGGTCAACAACTGACTGTACAAATAACGGTCTGTAGGGTATTTATCCAAATTACTTGACTACTATCCAAATACAATAATCAGCATGGATAAAAAAACTATCTTTATCAAAACCAGCAAGGGCGAGAGTGATGTCTCCAGTATGTCGGGAGATTTGAAACGTGTGCTGTTGCTGATTGACGGCAGCTCTGATCTGGCTAATGTCATCAAACGTGCTCCCCCAAGTTTACGGGGAGATCTTCCGGAAATCGTTCAGCGCCTGCTTGATATGGAATTGATCAGTGATAAGGCAAAGATGAATGCTGGATTGAAGATCGTTAGTCCAAAGATCATTGCGCCGAAGGTGGAGCAAACCGGAGAAGAGCTTGATTTCACCCAAATGTTCATGGCTCCCAGTGCAACTGAACTGGCTGCAGCAGCAGGCAAGGATAAGGTGAATGCTGATTCCCCGGATGTGAACAAGCGGAAAGAAGAGATCGCGGCTGCACAAGTGAATGCAAATGCGGCAGCCGAGATTGCCGCGAGAGCCAAGGCTGAAGCTGAGGCGCGGCTACAGGCTGAGCAAGAAGCGGCGCGTGCCAAAGCACAACTTGAAGCGACAGTGAAATCACAGCGCGAGGCTGAAGAAAAGGCCAAACACGAGGCTGAATTAGCTCGAATCAAAGCTGAACAAGAGGCGGCACACACCAAAGCGGAGTTTGAAGCAGCGGCCAAGAAGAAAGCTGAAGCTGAAGCGGCACGAATGAAGGCGGATGCTGAGGCCAGAGCTCTGGCTGAAAAGAAAGCCAGAATCATAGCGGAAGAAGAATCTCTTGCTCGTGCCAGAGCCGAAGCAGAGGAACATAAACGCCGTGAAGCCGAAGCGGCCCGGATCAAAGCGGAGGAAGAAGCTGCCGCGCGTGCCAGGGCCGAAGCAGAGGAACATAAACGCCGTGAAGCCGAAGCGGCCCGGATCAAAGCGGAGGAAGAAGCTGCCGCGCGTGCCAGGGCCGAAGCAGAGGAACGCAAGCGCCTTGAGGCCGAAGCAGCCCGGATCAAAGCGGAGGTAGAAGCTGCCGCGCGTGCCAAGGCCGAAGCAGAGGAACGTAAACGCCGTGAAGCCGAAGCGGCCCGGATCAAAGCGGAGGAAGAAGCTGCCGCGCGTGCCAAGGCCGAAGCAGAGGAACGTAAACGCCGTGAAGCCGAAGCGGCCCGGATCAAAGCGGAGGAAGAAGCTGCCGCTCGTGCCAAGGCCGAAGCAGAGGAACGCAAACGCCGGGAAGCTGAAGTGCCTTCCAGCACGATCCCCGCTTTTGAGATTGATCTGGGCGCATTGAAAGAAGTTGCATCTGCCCCCGTGATGGTGCAGCAGGCGGAACCTGTTCACTCTGCTGAACCAGAGCAACAACCCATCGTCGAGACTAAGGTTGAGACGAAGGTCGAGACGAAGAAAGAAGAAAGAAAACAGCCTGATATTGCTGCCGAGATGGCACGCCTGAAAGCCGAGCAGGAAGCGGAAAAATTGCGTGCGGAAAAGGAAGTGCGCGAGCAGGAGGAGGGACGACGGCTTGCTGCTGAACAAGCCAAAGCATGGTCGGAAGCCGAACAGCGTGCGGTCCAGCAAAGCAAACTGGAAAAGGAGCAAACTGCACTGCAGGCCTCATTGGCACAGGCAAAAGCCCAGCAGCAAGCGCCAGGTTACAGGCAGCGCAAATCTCTGTCGCTGGGCAAGATTCTCGGTGGGTTGGTCGGACTCATACTCATTCTTATCGTTGCGCTTCCCTTGTTTTGGCCAATGGATGAATACGTTAACCCGATCGAACAGCATTTGTCCGCGCGCTTGGGACAACCGGTAAAAATCGGTGGCCTTGGTGCATCGTTACTCCCCCTGCCAGAAATGGAAATCAAGGAGATGACGGTTGGAGCAAATCGGGAATTGAGTCTGGCAAGTGCTACTTTGCGTTTTGATCCGCTGACTCTGTTTTCACCCAACAAGGTGATAGATGAAGCGGAACTGTGGGGTATCGTCATTGATGGCAAAAGGCTCGAGCAAGTAATGGGTTGGCTTGAAGGATTGAAGGGGAATGAAATGTTCTCCTTGCGTAAATTAAACCTGCAGAGTGTGCAGATCAAAACGACAGGTTTTATGTTGCCGCAACTCAAAGGCAGTGCACTGTTCGAGGGTGATGAATTCTCGCGCTTGGTGCTGCGTGATGAGTCAGACAAGTTGCATTTCGATCTTAAGTCTGTGGCGGGGCGGCAGAAGATCGCTTTCGGTATACGGGAGAGTGCGCTGCCATTGCTGCCGGAGATATTGTTTAGCGACTTCAATGCGACGGGTGAACTCTTGGAAGGCGGGATGATTTTTTCGGATGTGGATGCTCATATTTACAACGGGATATGGTCCGGCAGCGGCAAATTGAGTTGGCGCGATGAATGGCGAATGGAAGCACGGATAAATGCCAAGACGATGGAGTTGGACAAGATGTTTCCGCAATACGGTTTGACAGGAGAGATATTTATGGACGGTGTCTTTTCCTCGCGCAGTGATAGTCTGACCGGGCTGTCAAATGCGATGCGCCTTGAGGCCAATTTTGAGGCAAAGCGAGGGGTGATCAATGGTATCGATATGGTTGAGACGGCGCGGCTGTTGAGCCGGGAACATCTGGTCGGCGGGCGCACCCACTTTGAGCAACTGAATGGATCAGCCGTGCTGGATAATCATGTTTTGCGCCTCCGTCAGGTGAGAATTTCCTCCGGTATGTTGAATGCTTCCGGATCACTTGAAATCTACGGCGATGGGCAGTTATCAGGTAACTTTGGTTCTGAGATCAAGATGAGAGCGGGCAATAATCCTTTGTTGTTGTCCGGTACATTAAGAGAGCCAAAATTGCAGGCGCGCTAGAAACCAAGCAAGTGCGCCCGCAATAATCAATTCAAGCCAGCGCCTTCGCTATCCGCGCCAGCGCTGCCTTAAGGTTCTCCATAGAGGTGGCGAAGGACAGGCGAATGTAGCCTTCACTGCCAAATGCCGAACCGGGCACCACTGCCACGCCAGCTTGTACCAGCAGATATTCGGAGAATGCGAGGTCGGTCCCTTCCTGGATGATCCCTTTTGCATGCAGCGTGGCGATGGCTTGGCGGGCATCGGGGAAGGCGTAGAACGCGCCACCGGCTTTGATGCAGCTCAACCCGGAGATATTATTGAGCTCGTTGACCACATATTCATGGCGTTCACGGAAGGCCTTGACCATCGGCGTGATACAGCCCTGATCACCATTCAACGCAGCCTCTGCAGCCACTTGTGAGATCGAAGTCGGGTTGGAGGTGCTTTGTGACTGCACGTTCTCCATCGCGGTGATGATGTGCTCCGGACCCGCCGCATAGCCAATGCGCCAGCCGGTCATGGCGTAGGCCTTGGATACGCCGTTGAGTACCATGGTGCGTGGATACAGGTCGGGGCAAGCATCCAGGATGTTGACGAATTTACTGTCCTCCAGCGAGATGTGTTCATACATATCGTCGGTGGCGATAAGGATATTCGGGTGCTGGCGCAGCACTTCTCCCAGTGCTTTCAAATCTTCCAGTGTATAGACCGCGCCGGATGGATTGCTCGGACTGTTGATGACCATCATCCGGGTCTTCGGCGTGATCGCTGCGGCCAATTGCGCGGGCGTCATCTTGAAGCCCTGTTCGATACCCGCTTGTACGATTACCGGTTTGCCTTCGGCGATGAGTACGATGTCGGGATAGGACACCCAGTACGGCGCGGGAATGATGATCTCATCACCGGGATTGACAACGGCGAGAGCGAGGTTGAAAAAACTTTGCTTGCCGCCGCAAGACACCAGTATCTGTTTTGCGCTGTAATCAAGTCCGTTGTCGCGCTTGAATTTGGCAATGATCGCCGCTTTTAGAGAAGCCGTGCCACCCACCGGGGTGTACTTGGTGAAACCTTTGTTGATCGCCGCGATGGCGGCATCCTTGATGTGCTGTGGCGTATCGAAATCTGGTTCACCAGCGCCGAGTCCGATGATGTCCTTGCCTTCGGCTTTCAGTTTGGCGGCACGGGCAGTGACGGCGAGTGTGGGGGAGGGCTTGATGGCTTGTACGCGACGGGAGAGTGACACGATTTTTCCTCTGTGGTTGATGGCTGGCGCGGATTATACGCGCCCCTTTGAGCGTGGAGAATGACTATTCGGTGGCGCTATGCGTCCAATAGCGCCGGTGTGTTTTGCGGTACGCTTCGAGGTTAAGACCATCCTGGTTCATGTCGATCAAAATGGCGCCATCCGTGTCCGAACGCAATATCCCGGCGCCGCTTTGAATATAGCGCGCAACAACTGTGGGATGTGGGTGACGGAAGCGGTTGCGATAGCCAGATGTGAATACGACATGGCGGGGTGCGACTGCGGCCACGAAATCGGGAGTGGAAGAAGATTTGCTGCCATGATGCGGGGCGACCAGCAAGGTGGCAGGTAGTTTGTCGCGGTGCTTCGCCAGCAATAACGCCTCACTTTTGCGCTCGATGTCGCCGACGAGCAGTACGTGCTGGGTGCCGATGCTGATGCGCAGCACACAACTCAGGTCGTTATTGTGTATTTTGCCAGTGGTATTGGGTGCGGCAGGGTGCAAAATCTCGAAGGTGACTCCCTCCCACTCCCAGCTATCACCGTCAACACAAGATGACACTGCAGATGCCCCGCCCAGCAGCTCGTGGTCGGCGGGTATCGAGGTTTTGATCCAGTCTGGCACCATCGACTGCCGCACCGAGGCTGTGCCGCCGACATGATCAAGATCACCGTGGCTCAGGATCAGACCATCCAGTTTGGTAATACCCAGCGCGCGCAGGGAAGGGACGAGGATGCGATTACCACTGTCCGCCTCCCCGGAAAAATCCGGCCCGGTGTCGAATAGCAGCGTGTGTCGCGCAGTCTGCACGGCAACCGCCAAACCCTGTCCCACATCAAAAATGATGATGCGTGCCGTGTTTGGTGCGGGCGTCACCGGCGTGGCTAAAAACATGGGTAACAGCAAGATTGCGCCCATCGTGCGCAGCGGAAAGCCGCGCGGAGCAAGAATCCAGGCTGCGCCCAGCACGCCCAGTGCGATGCTCCATGGCGGCGGTGCATGCTGGATCCACACCGCAACGGGGAGTTGATCCAGCCATTGCAAATAGTCCATGCACAAGGCGAGTGTCTGATGGGCAATGGGCAATATCCAGTCCAGTAACGGCAAGGCGCCGAGCAGCGTCAGCGGCACCACCACGAAACTGACCAGCGGAATTGCAAGCGCATTGGCGAGGGGAGAGACCAGCGACAGTTGCTGGAACAAGGCGAGCAGCAGCGGAATCAGTCCCACCATCATCGCCCATTGCACCACGCCATAAGCCCGTAGCCAGTGCGGTTGCTTCAATCGATTCGCCGTTACGTAAAAGATCAGCATCACCGCGCCGAAGGACAGCCAGAATCCTGGGGCCAGTACCGCCCACGGATCGGCCAGCAATACCACCATCAGCGCCGCCGCCAGCATCTGGCTGGGGGCGACGTTGCGCGACAGCATGAGCATGGCGGCGAAGGTGGACAGCATGTACAGCGTGCGTTGTGCCGGAATCTCGAAACCGGAGATCATCGCGTAGCACAGGGCGGCGAGCAGACCGACCAGGGCTGCCGCCTTGCGTGCCGGGAAGTACAGGGTCAGGCGCGCACTGCGCCGCCATAGCCAATAAACCAGCGCGAAGAACATGCCGGACAGCATGGTGATGTGCAGTCCTGAAATGCTCATCAGATGGTTGATGCCGGTACGCGTGAACATTTGCCATTGTGATGCCGAGATGCTGGCCTGGTCGCCGACGGCCAGTGCCACCAGAATGCCGGTATAGGGCGCATCCTGCAGTTTCTGCTGAAAACGATTGCGCACACTCTCGCGCAGTCGCTCGATCAGATAGCCGTTAACTGCTTGCGCCAATTGCTGCTTGTCGCCTTTGGGGTGCACGTAGCCTGAAGCACCCAGTTTGCGCTCCAGCATCCATGCTTCGAAATCGTGGCCGTATGGATTGCTTGTGCCATGCGGCTGTTTCAGGCGCACGGTAAAGCGCCAGCGTTCGCCGGCATGCACATTGAACGGCACCTCCTTGTTTGCATCTATGTTTGTGGCGTAAGTGGCGAGGAGAATCTTGTGCGGCACATGCGCGCCTTCTGTTTGCACTGTCTCGACATCGAACACGAAGCGCTGTCCGCGCTCGTGCGGGCGCGGCATCTCGGCCACCACGCCGGTCAGCACGATGTCACGCCCCTGCCACGTATCAGGCAGGGTGTCTGACAAACGCGACTCGGCGATCCAGGCTGCATAAGAAAAACCGAGCAGAGCTGCACCCGACAAGATCAATATACGGCGGGACAATCGCCAAACAAGGCGATCACCTCGCGGCAGGAGCAGACAGGCAGCCACCAACGGCCAGTAGGACGGCAGCTCTGGAAGAAATGCCTGCTGTTGCAAGCACCACACACCGAGCGCAAAAAACAGGACAAAGGAAACCATGCAGCTAAGTTAGAGTTCGCGTGGTGATTCGTCCCCTCTCTCGCCTGTGGGAGAGCGTTTGGGGAGAAAGGGTGGGTATGGCAGATTTCATCATCAATTCATATTTACTGTGCCCGTTAGCCTAACCGACCATTACAATCCCGTCATGCACAAATTTTTCCGCAACAATCTTCCGAGCCGCGAGGGTGTATTACAGAACCGCTGGTTGAGTCCGGTAAAGCACTGGCTGCACCACCCAAATCTGTGGCATCTGAATCGCCGTTCGGTCGCGGGCGGGGTAGCACTCGGCCTGTTTTGCGGGATGATACCGGGGCCGTTGCAGATGTTTTCCGCCGCATTGCTGGCAATCTGGCTGCGGGTCAATTTGCCGTTCGCAGTCTTTACCACGCTGTATACCAACCCATTCACCATCGTACCGCTGTATTTGCTGGCACATAGGATAGGCGTATGGGTGAGTGGTGTACCGAATGGCATTGCCGTGCCCGTTTTTCCGGAAGTCCATTGGCACGACTGGTTTTCCACGGTGTGGGTATGGTTGCTGGCGCTGGGCAAGCCTTTGCTCGTCGGGCTGCCGATTCTGGCAGTGGGACTGGCGTTGCTGGGATATGTGACGGTGCGACTGGGCTGGCGTGTGATAGTACTTTGGCGCTGGCGCAGTCGTGCTGCCCGCAACCATCGCCGTTCACCATAGGCTACCTCAGGCGACCTGCAATACGCCGTCCACCAACCGCAACTGACGCTGCATCTTGCCGGCCAGATCGAGGTCGTGGGTAACCACAATGAAGCTGGTGTCGAGTTGCTCGTTGAGCGACTGCATCAGATCAAACAGAGCAGATGCGCTGCTACGGTCGAGGTTGCCGGTAGGTTCGTCGGCTAGAACACAGGCGGGCTGGGTAACCAGAGCACGCGCCACAGCGACACGCTGGCGTTCACCGCCGGAAAGTTCGGCAGGCAGGTGACGCACACGCTGGGCCAGGCCGACCTGTTCCAGCATGGCGGCAGCTTGTGGATGCGCTGTGGCGGGCTTCATGCCGCGGATCAGCAGCGGCATGGCGACGTTCTCCAGCGCGGTAAATTCCGGCAGCAGATGATGGAACTGATAGACAAAACCGAGCGAGCGGTTGCGCAGTTCACCGCGCTGAGTCTCGTTCATTCCGGATACATCTTGTCCGAGGATGCTCACTTTGCCGCTGTTGAAGGTATCGAGTCCGCCCAGCAGGTGGAGCAGGGTGCTCTTGCCAGAGCCGGATGCTCCAACGATGGCGATACGTTCTCCGCGCGCCAAGTCAAGATTTATGCCGTTCAATACGGTGACGCTCAAGTCGCCTTGGGTATAGGTCTTGCACAGGTCGCGGCAGGAGATGACACTTCCTGAATCCTGCATCTCATATCCAGCACCCTGCTTATTCATAACGCAATGCCTCCGCCGGTTGGATCCTGGCTGCGCGCCAACTCGGATAGAGCGTGGCGAACAAGCTGATGAGGAAAGACATGCCGGCGACCACAAACACGTCAGACTGGTGCAGATCGGATGGTAGTTCGCTGATGTAGTAGAACTCCTTGGACAGGAATTGCACCCCAAACAGATGTTCGATGAAGGGTACGATGGTGTCGATGTTGAGCGCGAGCAGCACGCCACCGATGGCACCCAGCGCCATACCGATGAGGCCGATCAGCATGCCCTGTACCATGAAGATACGCATGATACTTCCGGGTGATGCACCCAGAGTACGCAGGATGGCGATGTCCGCCTGCTTGTCGGTGACGGCCATGACCAGCGTGGAGACGATATTGAACGCGGCGACCAGCACGATCAGCGAAAGAATAATGAACATCATCTTCTTCTCCATCGCCACCACCGCGAAGTAATTGGCATTCTGGCGGGTCCAGTCGGTGACCCATGTGCCGGAAGGCAGGATTTTTTCCAGGTCTGTCGCAACTTGCGGTGCGCGGTCGAGATCGTGCAGGCTTCCGCTGATTCCGCTCACCGTCTCGCCCATGCGGAAAAGCTTCTGCGCGTCGTTGAGATGGATCAAAGCCAAGGCGTTGTCATAAGGTGCCATACCGATCTCGAAGATACCTGCCACGCGAAACTGTTTCAAACGCGGCAGCATCCCGGCCGGAGTGAATTGCCCTTGCGGTGTGATGAGCAGCACGCTGTCACCGATGTGCACACCCAATGTACGCGCCAGATCGACACCGAGTACGATGTCGAAACTGCCCGCTTGCAAATCTTGCAGCGTGCCGCTTTTCATTTTGTCGCCCAATCCGATCAGGCGCTGTTCCGCCTCCGGCAGCATACCGCGCACCATCACACCTTCTACCCGCCCCTCGAAGGACAACATACCCTGGCCGTTGATGAAGGGTGCGGCAGCACGCACTGCCGGATGGGCGGAGACCGTGTCCAGTGTGCCGCGCCAATCACCCAATCTATCGGCGGCTCCCATTACTTGTAAATGCGGAGTGATGCCCAGAATACGGGCGCGGATCTCTTGCTGGAATCCGTTCATCACCGACAGCACCACGATCAATGCCATCACGCCCAAGCCGATACCGAGCATGGAGATCAGCGAGATGAAAGAGATGAAATGGTTGCGGCGCTTGGCGCGGGTGTAACGCAGGCCGATAAATAATTCGTATGGTTGCAAGGATGTGTGGCTCGGTTAATTGACAGGCGTTAGTGTGCCACAAGCGTTGCC
>Ga0172380_10009856_pt1 | contig 10109 bp, 8 predicted proteins | sample Leawe162metaG_FD_119747 | JGI IMG/M metagenome (GOLD analysis project Ga0172380, IMG submission 119747) | Leachate microbial communities from a municipal landfill in Southern Ontario, Canada - Leachate well 162 metaG | ecosystem: Engineered > Solid waste > Landfill > Unclassified | place...
CGGCGCGATGGATTATATGGCAAAACATGGGGCCAAACGCGCGCGCCCGGCCGAGTTGGTGCCCGGTACTTTGCGCATCATCTCCGTGCGCATGAACTACTATCCGGAGCATGCAAAAGACACGGATGAAGTGCTGCAAGACGCTAGCCGTGCCTTTGTGTCGCGCTATGCCTTGGGGCGCGACTACCACAAGGTGTTGCGCAGTCGTTTGGAGAAGTTGGCGCAGCAGATTCGTGATGAAGTCGCATGCCAATGTCGTGTATTCACCGACAGTGCTCCGGTGTTGGAAGTGGAATTGGCGCAGAAAGCACAGCTCGGCTGGCGTGGTAAACACACCTTGCTACTGTCGCGTGAACAAGGCTCGTGGTTCTTCATCGGCGAGATATTCATCGACCTGCCACTCCCTGTTGACGAGGCTCAAGACAATCACTGCGGCACCTGCAATGCCTGCATAGCCATCTGTCCCACACAAGCCATCACTGCGCCTTACCAACTTGATGCGCGGCGCTGCATCTCCTACCTCACCATCGAACTTAAAGACAGCATTCCTGTCGAGTTGCGTCCCCTAATCGGCAACCGCATCTATGGTTGCGACGATTGCCAACTGGTGTGTCCGTGGAATCGCTTCGCACATAGGTCCGTCGAACCCGACTTTGCCATCCGCAATGGTTTGGATGACGCCAGCCTTATCGAACTTTTTGCATGGGATGAATCGGTGTTCCAAGCGAGGCTGGCGGGCAGCCCCATCTACCGCATCGGTCACGGACAATGGTTGCGCAACATCGCCGTCGCGCTAGGAAATGCGCCCAGAACGGCGGATGTCATCGCAGCCTTGCAAACGAGAGCCCAACACTCATCCAACATCGTTCGAGAGCACGTGGAATGGGCGCTTCACAGGCATCTAGGGGGATAAATTTCTTGACAATTTTGGCCGCTCCCCTAAAATGCGCGCCTCTTTTGGGTTGTTAGCTCAGCTGGTAGAGCAGCGGACTCTTAATCCGTTTGTCGCAGGTTCGATCCCCGCACAGCCCACCAATTAAGAAAAGAGCGGCTTAAGGTTCATTCCTTAAGCCGCTCTTTTTTTAGCGTGACTAAAACGTGACAAAGTGACCACCTTCCCTCCACGATTAGACTCAATGCGGCTTGCGGCTGCGGCCAAGTGTTCTGTCATACGGCACAGGTTGGATCAGGCCGGTACGCGGCGGGCAAAACGGATTTGCGGCATATTTGAAGGATGCTGCATAATGGCCGTCAGAAGCTGCGATTACTGGGATGAGAGTGCGCTGCAGCAGGGGTTGATCATCGGAAACTGACTGGAAGGGTTCACGCGTGGACATCAGGAAAGTCACCATCCTCGGCGGTTACGGCAGGACCGGGGAAAAAGAGCGGGTCGGCCAGGTTGACCTCGGCATGGGGGATCTGCTCAGCATCGTGGGGCCGACCGGGTCCGGAAAAACTGCGCTGATCAATGACATCGGCCTGTTCGCCGACGAAGACACACCCTCTAGGAGACGCATCCTCATCAACGACGCCACCCCGTCGGAAGATTTTCTGGATAACCCCGCCAAGAACCCCATCGCACTGATCACTCAGCACACCGGCTTTCTGTCCGACATGAGGGTCGCCCATTTTCTCGATATTCATGCCAGGGTCAGGAAGACGCCCAACCCTGATTCGATCGTGGCAGACGTACTGGATTTCGCCAACCAGCTGACCGGCGAGCCGATCATTGTGGACAGTGCCATGACCGAGTTGTCCGGCGGGCAGAGCCGTGCGTTGCTGATAGCGGATGCGGTGATCATCGGCAATTCCCCGATCATCCTGCTGGATGAGATCGAGAACGCAGGAATCAACCTGACACGCGCACTGGACCTGTTGCGCAAGTACGAGAAGATATTCATCTTCGTCACACACGATCCGAGGATCGCCCTGTCCTCGGACTACCGGATCGCCATGAAGGGGGGAGCGATGCAGGACTCGCTCATCACCAGCCCCGAGGAGAAACGGGTCGGCGAACGGGTCACGCACATGGACAACGTCATCGTCGGACTGCGCGAGCAGATACGCTCGGGCGGGCGCGTGCAGGAGAAGGAGTTCCAGGCCGTCCTAGAACTTGCGTGGCATGCGGGAGAACGATCATGAAACTCATCATGTGCGCCGGGCCGCCCACCAGCGGCAAGACCACCGTGCTGCGGCAGGTCGTGCGCAAGCTCATCCGCAAGGGGCGGCGTCTCGCCTATCTCAAGGTTGATGTCCAATTCGCGGATGAGGACAAGCAATTTGCCGAGGAATTCGGCATACCCGCCAAGAAGGTCTATTCCGGCGAGGTGTGCCCCGATCACGTCAGTGTGCTGGTGCTCGGGGATGCGGTGAAATGGGCGGAAAAGGAGGGGGCAGACCTGATCGTTGAGACAGCCGGATTGTGCCTGCGCTGCGCGCCCTACATCGAAGGCTCGCTCGGCATCGTGGTGCTGGAGGCGACCAGCGGCATGAACCTGCCGCGCAAGATCGGTGCGATGCTCTCGCTGGCGGACATCGCGGTGGTGACCAAGATCGATCTGGTCTCGCAGGCGGAACGGGAAGTCTTCCGTGCCAACATCATGGATGCCGCCGCGCTCGATGTGGTGGAAGTCGACGCGTTGCGGGGTATCGGCATCGACCGTCTGGTCAGGCGGATCGAACGCGCCGGGGATGTCAAGTCCCCACTCCTACTCAAGGGTAGCCCGCCGGTCGCGGTCTGCACCATCTGCGCCGGCAAGAAGAACATCGGCTGGGAACACCATTTCGGCGTGTTGCGCACGCTGGACTCCGATCCGTTCTACCGGGGTGAATGATGGAAGAGGGTATCAGCAAGATTCTGGGTTCGTTGCCGGGGAAGGATTGCGGGCAATGCGGTTTCAAAACCTGCGCCGAGCTGGCCGCATTCGCGGCAGCCCATCCCGCCGTGCTGGACCGTTGCGTCCATCTGCCGCATCCAGTCAAGGCGCCGCCCGCCGCGCCCGAGCTGGTCGCGGAGAAGATCACCTGGGTCGATGCGCTGGACCGCGATTACGACTTCATCCTGGAGCCCTTCCCGGAAGACCCGGGGCCGCGTGAAGTCATCGTGCCGTTCAATCCGGCCAATGTTGAAAAGCTCGGCATCAGGAAAGGTGACATCCTGTACGGCCGCCCTTCCATGACCGGCTGCCCAGTAACCCATGTGGGAGTGGTGGTCGAGGAGCCCGACTATTTCAACGGCATCATCATCTGGTGCATCGTGGGACTGCTGGCTGCGCGCGAGCGCGGCAAGGAGATCGGTGATTACCACATCATCGCCTACGAAGGACTGGTGAGGCACAGCCGGCATGAACTCCAGATCGGCAGGCGCTACTATTTTCTGCCGCGCAACTGCGTGATGATGTCCAGACACTCCGGCCTGGTCAATGCACTGGCAAGAAGGCCCAATGGCTTGCGGGCGCGGGTCGAAGGGATATGGATAAGCTGAGCAGGCCGGCGCGGCCGGGCGGAGGGTTGTGTGCCATGCTGCGAGATGCGCGGTCGCGAGGGGCTAACGGCCACACGGTCGTATCAGGGTCTGGGGCACGGCATGGCGATCTTGCCCAGCGTACCCATGGTGCAGGGACCGATGACCATGGCATCGCCGGGGTTGGAGCCAGAAGCCATCGGCGCGCGTGCCAGTCCTGAATACCGAACACCAGACGCTACTGCGAACACGGGGATGAGGTAGGCGATGCCGCTGTGGGGGATCAGCGTCTTTGCGCGGTGACTAAAACTCTACCGATGGACGTATGACGAGCGTCAGCTTGTTTTCTTTTGTATCTTTAAGTAGTCCCGAATATTCATCAGGACTGGTCCAGATGAAACCAGTGCTGAAGGTCGGGATGAACTTGTAACCGAACAGCGGAATCTTCTTTCCCGCAATCAATTCGGAGCGCACCAACTTGCCGCCGTGCTGCAAGAAATGCAGGCGGAAATCGAAGTTGGTGTTCTCCAGCCACGTCGGGTATTGGGAGCGCAGATCAGTGTTGTTGCGATGCAGGTTGATGTAGGTGACGTTGTTCACCTCATGGTTGCGGTTGAACTTGCCGCCGAAACGAAAGCTCCATGAGAGTTTCTCATCGTCGTACTCCAGTTTGCCCTTGATCTTCCATTCCAACTCGCACCATTCGTCATCTACCAAGGTGTTGCTCTTGATGTGCTTGGTGCCCGCGCTGAAGAGATAGCCGGTGTAGCCGTAGTTGTTGCCTTTGCGTTTCTCTTTGGGACGTTTCAGTTTTGCCACGTTGCCAAAGAAAAGAGAGACAGCCCACGGTTCTTGGAAGCCGGCAGTCAGCGAATCGATGATGTTGAAGTTGCTGCCGATGTCGCCCTGTTTGTAGAAGTCGGGCGAGTGCTTCTTGAGATACGTGCCCAGCAGTGGCATGGGGTACATGCTCGCCTCGACCAACATGTACTGCGGGACTAATGAATCTTTGATGAGTTCACGCAATATGACTGCTTCACTGTTTGAGTTGATGGTGGGAATGGGTTTGTGCGTCAGCGGGATGTTGTAGCCCACATCGGTGTAGTAAGGATCTAGCTCGTACACGAACTCAGTCTTCGCTTCAGTCGTCGCTTCACCATCGTCATCCTCGTCATTGGCAAAGGCACTGCCGATGCAGCAGAACAGCAAGCAACATGCGATGGCAGAGAGTTGAACTGGATGCGGATGCTTCCATGTGAACGAGATGGGCATGGTGCAGGATTCTAACTGCTGAATCCTGCTTTGGGGGCGTGATTGCCTAGCGCTTCCCCGATGAAAACGTTGGGCTATTTCTAAATTAGAAGAATTCGTCGTTCCCGCGAAGGCGGGAACCTAGTTGAATCAACAAATGGGATCCCCGCCTGCGCGGGGATGACGACTTAATCAAAGTGACATTGCCTGCTTATCGCAGCGTCGATCTTGAGAGGGCGATAGCTGGACTCACTTCGCGCCGCAGTATCTTTCCATTCTTGGTGCGCGGGAAATCTTTGGCGATGTAGAGCGTCTTGGGCGCTTTGTAAGCGGCCAGGTGTTCGCGCCCGAATGCCAACAACTCGTCTGCCGTAGTCGTGCTGCCCGCATGCAAGATGGCGTAGGCCACGACGAGCACCTTGTCCTTTTCGATCTCTTCGCCCACCGAGGCGCAATCGGCGACTGCTGGGTGTGACTTCAACACACGCTCGATCTCGTACGGCGAGACGCGATAGCCGAAGCTCTTGATGATGTCGTCCTTGCGCCCCAAGAACCAGATGTAGCCATCGGCATCGTAGCGCGCGTAGTCGCCCGTGAAGAACCAGCCGTCATGGCGCAACTTGGCGGTCTCTTCGGGCAGATTCCAATATTCCAAGAACAAGCCGGGATCGTTGTCCGGCACGCTGATCATGCCTTCCTCACCAATTGCCACAGTCTGCAAAGTCTCTGGGTCCAGCAGTTGGATGGCATGGCCGGGTTGCGGGAAACCCGCCGAACCGGGACGAATCGGGCGCGACTTGGTTTGGCACAGGTAGTAAGAGAACTCCGACATGCCGACCGCTTCGTAGATGTCCACGCCAAAACGCTCGCGCCATTGCGTCAGCACTTCATCCGAGAGATGTTCGCCCGCACTCATGCAGTGGCGCAGGCTGGGCACGTCGGCTTGGGTGAGATCGCTCTTCTGCACGATCTGGCGATAGATGGTCGGCACACCCACGAAGATGGTGGCGCTATGTTTCTTGATGAGGCGCGGCCAGGTGTTCGCATCGTTCTTACCTTCATGCACGATGACGGTCTTGCCGAGATACAGCGGATCCATCAATCCGGAACCCAGCACATAGGTCCAGTTGAATTTGCCCGAGTGCATGATGCGGTCACCCTCGGGGGCGAAGTCGAACCAGTACGTCGAAGCGGGGGTGCGGCCGATCATGGCGCGATGCGCATGCAACACGCCTTTGGGATAGCCCGTCGTGCCCGAGGTGTACACCAGATAGGCAGGGTCGGTCGCCTTGGTGGGGTGCGGTGCTTCCCACTGTTTGATGGCGGCCAATGCGGTGTCGAGGTCTTGCACATCCAAGCCGGCGACGGCCTCCACCGCGCCGGGGCCCGAAAGTAGGACATGGCGCAGATTGGCGGCGTCATGCAATTTATCTTTGAGGGTCGCCCACGCGGCCTTGTCGGTGACGAGTACCGATGCGCCCGAGTCTTGTGCCAGATACACCACCTCTTCTGCGGTGAGCAAAGTCGAGGTCGGCACGGCGATCGCGCCGCGTTTCATCGCACCGAGGAACGCGGTGGGGTAGTCCAAGCTGTTCGGTAAGCGTACCAATACGCGTTCGCCCACACCCACGCCGAGATCGCGCAACACTTGGCCGAAACGACTGGTGCGTTCCGCCAAGCCGGCGAAGGTGATCTGCGAGGTGCCGAGTTTGTCGTCCTCCACGATCATTGCGATGTTGTTAGCGGCGGGTTTGCCCAGATGCGCATCCGTGCAGGCGACGCCGATGTTGAAGAGCTCGGGGACTTGCCACACCCAAGGGGCGAATGGTTTGAGATCGGACATTCTGCCTCCTAAAGGATGATGCCGTACGGCCAGTTCTCGCGTACCACTTGCGCTGGCATGAGTTTAAGAACAGTAAGCGCGAACTCGGTGTCGGCGGGGGTGAGGGCGCGCAATGAATATGCTCTAAGCAAAGTCTGCAAAGCTTTACCGAACATCGGCGGATCCAGCATCTCGCCTTCGAACTTGATGGCACCGCCCAGCAGCGCATCGGCCTCGATGGCGGCTTTCAAGATCATGATCTTGGTGGCCACTTCACTAGGGGAGGGCGTGTAAGCGACCTTGCACAGATGGATGTGCGCGGGATGGATGACTTGCTTGCCGGTCAATCCGTTCGCTGCTTCTTGGCAGGCATGTTTATAGACGATGTGCGATTCGTTCTCGCCATGCAAGTCCAGCCAGCGACGCACATCGTGCGGCTCCAAGAAGTTGGTAGGCATGCTGCTGGAGCCGATCAATGTCTCCACACCGCCGATGACGCCCTTACCTGCGATACGTGCCTCGAACATGATTTGGTTGAGGTAATACTTCAGCTCTTCCGTCCAATGCTCTGGTGTGATCTGGATACCCATCGCTTTGGAGAAGTCATGGATACCGAACACCACGTGCTTCACCGTGCTGTACTGCATCAACTCGGGTGCGATCTTGAGAGACTTTGGATGTTCGATGATGGGTTGGATTGTGATGGGGTGTTTCAGCCCGACGAGAAAGCTGGAGAGGTCGCGCACTTCTGGCGCACCGTAGGCTTCACCCGCTTTTGCCAGCATCACCACATCGATGAATTCCGACATGTCCTTCACCAGCGCCATGTCCTTTTCGTATTCTTCGGTGCGGAACGGATTGACGCGGATGGCGATGGCTACTTCATGTCTGCGTTGGAAGTGGGGCAGCTCTTGCCTGAGAAGTTGGCGACTCAGCTCTTTCTGGCGACAGCCATCTTCCAAGTCGAAAATGAGAGTATGAGCATGGGTGGCATGTGCATGTTTCTTCATGCGCAACGCAGCCGCTTCCAGATCTTCGTAGATGCCCAGGGCGGGCGAATACTTGACGGGCGGGTAATACAGTTGGATGCCGGGCCAGTAGCCACCCAGCATGCTGGTGTCAATATTCCTGGCGTTGTGTTTTTTGCCTTCGGTCGTCATATCGCCTCCTGTACCACTCACTCAAGATGATTCAGATAATGATGCTCATTGGTCAGACACATGCCCAAACGCCACTCCATAGGTTTGTCGCCATAGGTATAAGAGACGCGCTCGATACGCAAAAGAGGCGTGTGTGACTTGATACCGAGGATGGACGCCGTCGCTGCATCGGCACCTATCGCACTCAAACGCTCTTCCGCGCGCACCATGCGGATGCCGAGCTGAGATTCGTACATGCGATACATCGACCCGTTGAAAGACTCTATCAATGCGGTGTTCACGCCCTTGAAGTTGGCGGCGGGAAGGATGATGTGATCGAGGATGGTCGGCTTGTCTGCCAGCAGGAGCAGGCGCTTGATCTCGATGATGGCGCTGCCAGTCTTGATGCCAAGTTGCTGAGCTGGCTGAGCCGGTGCTTTGCTGCGTTCGCAACTCAACAGGCGGTTGTCCAATAACTCCTTACTTCCATCCGTTGCCACGAGGCGCAAGAATCTCAACTTCACACCATCTTCGGAGTGGGTCGATACGAACGTGCCCTTTCCCTGACGCCGATTGAGGATGTTCTCTGCAGCGAGTTCGTCGATGGCTTTTCTCACCGTGCCTTGGCTCACGCCGAATTGGGCTGCCAGCTCCATCTCGCTGGGAATGGGGCTGCCGGGGCTCCACTTGCCCGCGATCAGGCTTTGCGTGATCAGCGCCTTGATCTGCCGGTAGAGCGGCTGAAACACAGGGGATGATTTGGTTTCGGGCATGTCGGTCATGGTTTGAAGAGGTATGGCGATATTTATAACATGCAAAAAATCACAAGTCCAGCATCTTATGACTTATAGAAGATATAAGAATTTCATTGACACTGATTTTGTGCGTGGCTAGAATCGGTTGGCGTTTTAAGAATGATCTTGGAAAAGCATTCGCCCACGAAAAGCACGAACGAACACGAACAAAACCTAAACGTTGCACTTTTCGTGAGTTTCGTGTTTATCGTGGATAAGTGGGTTGTTCTGAGAGATATTCATGTTGTGCAACTCATTAGGGGAAGCCTATGAACAAGTACTTTCGGCCGCGCCGCTCGATGCTCTATGTGCCAGGCTGCAACACACGCTTTCTGGAGAAGGCGCGCACGCTACCTGCGGACTCGCTGATCTTGGATCTGGGAGACCCCATCCTGCTCGCGGCCAAAGAGAGCTCGCGCCAGAACGTGGTGGATGCCATCAAGCAAGGTGGTTACGGTGAACGCGAACTCGTGGTGCGCGTCAATGATCTGGCATCGCCCTGGGGACATGACGACATCAAAGCGGTGGCAAAGCTGGATATCGATGCAGTCCTGTTCACCAATATCGAAAGCCGGCAGAACGTACTCGACGCCATCGATGCTTTGGATAAGGCAGGCGGGCAGGATGTGCCGGTGATGGTGATGATACAGAGTCCCTTGGCGGTGCTGCATGGGGAAGAGATCGCCAGTGCGTCCGACCGCATCGCCTGCATGATCGTGGCGACCTCGGACCTTATCTCGCAGATGTATGCCCACACCACCAAAGACCGCTTCCCCTTGCTCACCAGTCTGTCCATGGTGATCCTGGCGGCGCGTGCCTACAATCGCGGTGTGGTCGACGGCATCAACAGTCATCTGAAGAACATGGAAGCCTTCGAGTACGCTTGTCGATTGGGACGCGATCTGGGTTTCGATGGAAAGTCCTTGGTGCATCCCTTGCAACTCGCTTACGCCAATGATGCTTACACACCCAAGCAAGTCGAGGTGCTCACCGCGCGCGAGATCATCACCGCGCTGTCCGAGGCGAATGCGGCAGGGCGTGGCACCGTGGTCGTGAACGATAGACTGGTCGAGCATCACCATATCAAGTCAGCACAACGCCTGCTGAACATGAGCGAGATGATCCAAAAATTGGAAGCTTCCTATGCATAAATCAAAACCCCCTTTCGCGCTCGGACGCGGCAACTTCTTCGAGGATTTTCACATCGGGCAGGTTTTTCAACATGCCACACCGCGCACGGTGACCGATGGCGATAGCGCCTTGTATATCGCGCTCACGGGCAGTCGCCATCTGCTGCACAGCGCGCAACCTGTCGCGCATGCCTTAGGCTATCGGGATAGGACGATAGACGACCTGCTCGCATTCCACATCGCCTTTGGCAAGACCGTATCCGACATCTCAGTCAATGCGGTTGCCAATCTGGGTTATGCCGACATCCGTTTCCTGATGCCTGTGTATGCGGGGGACACGCTGAGCACCACCTCCACCGTCATCGGCCTCAAACAAAATTCCAATGGAAGCAGTGGCGTGGTCTATGTGCATTCGGTGGCGCGCAATCAACATCACCAGATCGTCATCGAATGGAAGCGCTGGGTCATGGTGCACAAGCAAGACCAGACCGTCACCGCACCAGCGACACA
>Ga0172380_10009857_pt1 | contig 10109 bp, 12 predicted proteins | sample Leawe162metaG_FD_119747 | JGI IMG/M metagenome (GOLD analysis project Ga0172380, IMG submission 119747) | Leachate microbial communities from a municipal landfill in Southern Ontario, Canada - Leachate well 162 metaG | ecosystem: Engineered > Solid waste > Landfill > Unclassified | place...
GCTGTCGGCATTGAGCTGGGCGGACGAGGCATCGGCGTCTTGGTCACTAGCGAGTTTGGACTCAGCGGACGCGACCGACGCTTCAGCCTGGGCAACCTGTGCTCGAAGCGACGCCGAGTCGATCCGAGCGAGCACGTCGTTCTTCCTGACGGTGTCGCCTTGTTTGACGTTCACCGTGACAACTTCCCCGCTCACGGAGAAGTTGAGATCTTCGGTTGACTTCGCCGCGACCGTCCCCGAAGCGCTGACAGTCTCTTGCATCGAGCCGGTCGTCACCGAGACATTCCTGGCCGTGAGTTCAGTTCCCTCGTCACCCACCGCGCGGGTGACCCCGACGGTCGCCGCAATCAGCACAGCACCAAGGGCTCCGGCGACCAAGGTGTTGCGTCGCTTATGAACAGACCATCGCTGAGTCATGCGTCGTATCGCCATGGCAGCGACTATCTAGATGGAAGTTTTGAGAAGGCTGTGAGAAACCTGTGGTTTCGCTAGCAACTCCGCAGAGCTGATGCTCCGGTGATCCGCGAGGGTCGTTCGCTGCTAAGAGGAGTGCAGGTAGGGTGTCGAAATGCTCGGTACCGTGATGTTCGTCGTCAACTTGCTCATCATCGCCATGGTCGTGTGGGCCTTGATTGACTGCATCGTTCGCCCCGCCGCGGCCTTCCCGGCTGTCGATCGGCAGACCAAGGTCGCGTGGATCACTTTCCTAGGGATTGGAACGGCAATCGTGATCTTCTTTGGCGCGATCTCGCTTCTCGGAATGCTCGGCGTAGTCGTGGCCGTCTTCTACCTCGTTGATGTGCGAACGAAGGTCCTAGAAATCACCCGTCGGTAGCTCGCTTGGCTAACGGCCCTGGTTCGCGACCGCCTCTGCAGCTTCCTTCGCTGCTGCCGGGTCTAGGTAGGTGCCGCCACGCTTCGTTGGCTGGAGCTCGGAATCCAATTCGTAGACAAGCGGGATCCCTGTCGGGATATTCAAGCCTGCGATGTCGTCGTCACTGATCCCGTCGAGGTGCTTTACGAGGGCGCGCAGTGAGTTTCCGTGGGCAGTTACCAACACGGTTTGTCCGGTCAGCAAATCAGGAACAATCGCGTCGTACCAGTACGGCAACATGCGATCGATGACGTCGGCGAGGCATTCGGTGGCAGGAATCAACTCGGGCGCCAGATTCGCGTAACGGGGATCGTGGGTTTGCGCGAACTCGTTGTCGGGGTCGATTGGCGGCGGTGGCGTGTCGAAGGAGCGACGCCACGTCATGAACTGCTCTTCGCCGTACTCGGCGAGCGTCTGCTTCTTGTCCTTGCCTTGCAGTGCACCGTAGTGACGCTCGTTCAGGCGCCACGAGCGCCGAACCGGGATCCATAGACGGTCGCAGGCATCGAGCGCGAGCTGTGACGTGGTGATCGCCCGACGCATCACTGAGGTGTGCAGCACATCGGGATGCAGCTCGGCCTCGGCGATCATCATGCCGCCACGAATCGCTTCAGCGGTGCCCTTCTCCGTGAGCTCAACGTCGACCCAGCCGGTGAACAGGTTCTTGGAGTTCCACGTGCTCTGGCCGTGGCGTAACAGGATCAGGGTTCCAGGCTGCGTCGTCATAGGAGTAATCCTGCCGCATTTGGCCTATGCATCGGACACGTCCCCCGCCGCGGCGTCTGTCTCGCGGCCGGGCAACGGTTCAGCAAGGTGGGTGAATGCCGCGAGGTTTCGAGTGGATTCACCTCGAGAGAGACGCCACTGCCACTCCCGTTGAATCGCAGTTCGAAAGCCCAACTCCAGCAGGTAGTCGAACGCGCCGTCGGAGTTTTCGAGGATCGTGCCGAGGAGGCGATCTAGCTCAAAGTCATCGATCGACGTGAGTGAAACCTTGCCCACGAGGTACACGTCACCCAGATGATCGATCGCGTACGAAACCCCGTACATCCGACGATTGCGCTTCAAGAGCCACGCGTAGACGGCTTCGTGATTCTCATCGGGATTCCGAACAATGAACGCATTGATCGATACCGAATGATCTCCAACGACAATCGACACGTTCGTTTTCAGACGGTGGTCACCAGTCAGTACAGCGACGAAGGTGGTGTCCTCGGGGCGTTCGTTCTCGATCTCGTTTGCGGCGAGGTAGCGAGCAATCGTGTCCGCGACGGCACTCGGTGTAGGGATCACGCTGAATTCCGCGAGACGATCGATAGCCGCGGGGCACCCGCCCGAGCGACAGCAGCCTGACGATAGACCTGAAGCGTCGCCGCCGCCGTTGAATCCCAGCTGAAGCGCTGTGCATGTGGCCGGGCACCACTTGCCAGTTCGGCGAGTAGGCGCCGCTGAGTGAGGAGTTGCTCAAGGCATTCGCTCCAGCGCTGCGTGTCATGTCCCGGCACGAGTAGACCTGACTCGCCATCGGCGACAGCAGTGTGGAGCCCGCCCACGGCTGCCGCCAAGACGGGGGTTCCGCAGGCTTGGGCTTCAATCGCGACGAGACCGAACGACTCCGAATGTGACGGCACACAAACGACATCGGCCGCTCGGTACAACTGGGCTAGCGACGACCGGGTGGTTGGCGGCACGAATCGGACGAGGTCGGCGACCCCGAGTTCCACCGCGAGCTTGCGTAGTTGGTCGAGGCGCTCTGGGCCCGCCCCAGACGGACCACCGCAGATCACCGTGACGAGATCGTCGCGCAAGTGCGGGCTGCGGGCAACGAGAGCGGCCGTCGCGCGAATCAGCACGTCTGGGCCCTTGAGTGGCTGGATTCGGCCAACAAAGAGCAAGACTGTCGCGTTCGCGTCGATCCCGTGTAGGCGCCTTGACTCGATCTGGTCGCCGGGACTGAACTGCTCGAGGTCAACTCCTGGATACACCACGGACGTTTGTCGGGCAGGTGCCCCATAGAGTTGCTGGAGGTCGAGCGCCTCAGCTGCAGTGTTGGCGATGAGTTGATCCGCGGCGCCAACCACCTGCTCTTCGCCGAGCACTCGCATTGAAGGCTCCGGTCGATCACCATCGGCAAGTGCGAGGTTTTTCACCTTGGCCATCGTGTGCATCGAGTGAATGAGCGGAACGTTCCACCGTTCGCTCGCGACAGAGCCCACCTGTCCAGACAGCCAGTAGTGAGAGTGAATCGCGTCGTACCAACCGCTTGGTTTACTCGCTTCTGCGCGCAAAACGCCTGCGGTCAGCCCACAGAGTTGGCCAGGAAGGTCTGCTTTATCGACGTCCTGGCGTGGGCCTGCATCGAGGTTATGGACGAGTACGCCGTCCGCCATGGGTACTAGCGCGGGCTGGGCCCGGGCAGTGGCGCGAGTAAAAATCTCAACCTGAGTCCCCGCGGCCGCGAGGCGTTTAGCGAGTTCAACGACATAGACATTGAGTCCACCAGCATCGCCGGTCCCCGGCTGGTCAAGCGGTGAGGTGTGGACCGAGAGCATCGCAACGCGCTTAGGGCTTGTGGTCTTGCGAATGCGGGAACTGGCGGTGTCAACGAAGGGGGATTGACCCGTCTTCATCTGTTGTCCCTCCGGTTGCAACGTCGCTGGCTGTGGAACAAACGTCCCAGTAACGCCAAACGCTCCCCGAGGGTCAGGATATTCCGTCGAACGGTGGTGGCCTACTCGACCCCGGCGGTGCTGTACGGCTCACCCGTCACGATATGGATGACGCGCTTGCCAATTGTCACGGCGTGGTCGGCGAACCGTTCGTAGTACCGGGACACCAAAGTGACGTCAATTGCGGCCTCGACGCCGTACTTCCAATCGTCGGACAACACCGCACGGAATAGTTGCCGGTGCAGCGAATCCATCTCGTCATCGATGATGCCAAGTTCACCCGCGGCGAGCAGATCGCGTTCGGCAAGGACGTCCCCAGTGCGCTGGACAATTCGTTCGGCGACTTCGCCCATTTCGGTAATGACACCGCGCAACTCCGCGGGAACTGCGCTGGCCGGGTACCGCAGGCGCGCCGCCTTGGCTACGTGTACCGCGAGGTCTCCCATCCGCTCAAGCGACGCCGAGATCCGTAGGCCAGACAGCAACACTCGCAATTCCGTTGCGACGGGCGCCTGCAGTGCGACGAGCTCAAGCGCCTGCTCCTCGAGATCATGGGCAACGGCATCGATCTCTTCGTCGCCAGCGATCACAGATTCGGCGAGGACAAGGTCGGCGTCGAGGATGGCATTGGTGGCTTGGATCATCGCGTCGTTCACCAGCTTCGTCATGTGCACGAGCTGGTTGTCGAATTGATCGAGTTGTTCGTGGTACGCGCTTCGCATAATTCAGCACCATAGCCCCGGTGACCCGACGCGTCAGCGGATAGCGATTGAACGTTCTGCAAGGACTGGTCTGGTTATGCGGCCAACAGGTGAACGCGAGGTTGCGCGCAGTTGTATATCCACTTCGCCATGTACGAATCGAATTGATCGTGCCTATCCTTGGGTTGTGGCAACATTTGATGGCCTCGTGATCGCACTGCTGCTTGGCGTCGGAATCGGCGTCGCGGCGGCGAACTGGGTCTCACGCCGACGCCGAGAGCGTCTGGCTCGTGAATTGGGAATCGGAGTTGAAACCCGAAGCCTGCTGCTGGCCGATATTCAGCGGCTACTCACCGGTGTCCCAGGCGCTGCCGTGCTCGTCGAAGCGGGCAGCGGTCGCGTGGTGGTCGCTTCCTCGGACTCCTACGCGATGGGTGTTGTTGTCGGCGAACGGATTGTGGTCGCCCAGATTCTCGCGATGGTCACTGCTGTTCACCGCACCGCCGGCATCCGTGAGGAGACCATCGACATTCGGCGCCCGCCGTACGCCTCGGGGCGCATCGAGTTACTTGCGCGGGTTGCGCCGGTCAATGAATCAATCGCGCTAGTGATTGCTGAAGACATCTCCGGAGCACGCCGTATTGAGGACGTCCGACGTGACTTTGTGGCGAACGTCAGTCACGAGTTGAAGACGCCGGTCGGTGCGCTATCGCTGCTCTCAGAAGCAATTCTCGAGGGCGCTGACGAGCCTGACGAGGTTCGGCATTTCGCGGGCCGCATGCAAATCGAGAGTGCCCGTTTGTCGCACTTGGTCGCTGATCTTGTGGACCTTTCTCGGCTTCAGGGCGACGATCCGATGCAGTACGCCCACGAAGTCGATATTGATTCGGTGCTACGTGAGGCCGTTGACTCGATGCGAACAACGGCGCAGGCCAAGCACATCGAGCTCGTTGTTGGCGGCGACCGCCACGCACAGGTCTACGGCGTGGAGAGCCAACTGGTTACAGCTGTACGCAACCTGGTGGCCAATGCGGTCTCGTATAGCGGTGAGCGAACCCAAGTGTCGCTAGGCTGCCGGATCGCTGCCGACCATTGTGAAATCACGGTGACGGACCAGGGGATGGGGATTCCATCTGGCGAGCTTGACCGGGTCTTCGAACGTTTCTACCGCGTAGATCAGGCGCGTTCCCGCGATACAGGTGGCACTGGGCTTGGCCTCTCGATCGTCAAGCACGTGTGCCAGAACCACGGCGGAAGCGTTTCCGTGTGGTCAGTGGAAGGCGAGGGAAGCACCTTCACGCTGCGATTGCCGACCATGGGTCGCTCGATTCCGCGTGAACACAGTGACGTGCCACAGCGAGCCTTTTCGCGCTCAGAGATCTCGGGAGGGGAGCTGGACGTTGGTGCCGGGCAACCCGGCCGCAGGCGCGCGCGTCGCGGACTGTTCAAACACCGCGATACCAACTCATCAACAACCCAAATGCCCACTCAACAATCTGAAGAGGAGCCAGTTCGGTGACTCACGTACTGATCGTCGAAGACGAAGTGTCGTTTAGCGACGCCCTGTCCTTCATGCTGCGAAAAGAAGGCTTCGAAGTTTCGGTTGCCGCCGATGGCAACACCGGGCTTGAGATCTTCTCTCGTCAAGGTGCCGACATCGTGCTACTCGACGTCATGTTGCCAGGGATCTCGGGCACGGAGGTGTGTCGACAACTCCGCCAGGTGTCCAAGGTGCCGATCATCATGCTGACGGCAAAGGATGGCGAGATTGACAAGGTCGTTGGGCTCGAGCTCGGTGCCGACGACTACGTCACTAAGCCGTTCTCGAGTCGTGAACTCGTTGCGCGAGTGCGTGCGGTGTTGCGTCGACAGTCGGCGATTGCCGAGACCGATCCTGGGGCAAGCGAGTTGAAGTCTGGCCCGGTCGTCATGGATGTGGACCGGCACACCGTCTTCGTCAACGGCGAGGAAGTGAAGCTGCCACTCAAGGAGTTTGAACTCCTTGAGTTGTTGCTTCGCAATGCTGGGCGTGTCCTCACGAGGACGCAGTTGATCGACCGAATTTGGGGATCAAACTATGTCGGCGACACGAAGACTCTCGACGTTCACGTGAAGCGAATCCGGTCGAAGATTGAGCCTGATCCAGCGCATCCTCGGTACTTGGAGACGGTCAGAGGGCTCGGGTACAAGTTCAACTAGATGGCGCGTGACCTACTTCGTCGCGCGCGGCGCGGCGTGGTTGGTCGAGGGCGGGGCTAGCTCGAGTGCGCGCCCTCTTCGGCCTTTGACTCGGTCGCTGTGGGCGACGGTGTCGGCTTCGGCGGTGGTGCGGGAACGCCGTTGGGTGTGATTCCTTCGTAGATTCCCTCGGCCGGGACGACGAGTACGGAACCCGTCACTGCGCCTGCTCGGGCGAACGTGAAGGTCGTCGACACGTAGTTCGACGGCGGGATCAGGGCGCCGCTGAGGTTGACATAGAAGGTCGTGTTGTAGCCGGTGCGTGTCTCAGCAATCTTGGTGAGCGGAATCGTTCCGCCAGTGATGTCGACCGTGCCCTTGGTCTCGGTCGTGACAGAGGTGAGCGCGTCAGGCGTCTGACCGGTGTTGACGAACGTCGCGCTAAGCGTGAAGTCCGTGGGGTTCAGTGGGCTACGCACCCAGACAGCGGAGCGCACCTGGATGTCACCAACTTGGGTGCTCAAGCCATCGCCGGACGGAGGTTGGACGCTCGTTTGAGCCGCAAACCCGTTGAAACACCCTGCTAGCAGGGGTACGGCAGCAATGCTGGCTGCCAAGACGGCGGTGCGCTTACCTGAGGCGTGGCGAGTGATCCCATTCACGGCGCGCAGCCTAGCGCGTTCAGTGGGTGCAAGTGAAACGCAAACCCCACTTCGTCGGCATTTTGCATTCCGAGAGCCCCATTTGATGGGCATTCGGAGTTTCCACAGGGCTGGTAGGCGAGCAATTACCCCGTGTTACCCTTGGGGGGTACGAAAGGGGCTATCTGCCACATGTCGTTCTCCGTTGGTGACACCGTCGTCTACCCACACCATGGCGCTGCACTCATTGAATCAATCGAACATCGAGTGATCAAGGGTGAGAAGCGTGAGTACTTAGTGCTCCGCGTTGCGCAAGGTGATCTGACCGTTCGAGTACCTGCTGACAATGTAGATCTTGTCGGCGTGCGTGATGTCGTGAATCAGGAAGGCCTGGACCGCGTTTTCAACGTCCTGCGCCAGCCTTACACGGAGGAGCCCACGAACTGGTCCCGCCGCTACAAGGCGAACCTTGAGAAGCTCGCTTCTGGCGATGTGATCAAGGTTGCCGAGGTCGTTCGCGACCTTTGGCGCCGCGAGAAGGATCGTGGCTTGTCTGCTGGCGAGAAGCGGATGCTTGCAAAGGCTCGCCAGATTCTGGTCAGCGAGCTAGCACTTGCCGAACAGACGAACGAGGACAAAGCTGAGAGCCTGCTCGACGAGGTTTTGGCTTCCTAGTCTCTTTATCTGCCACACCACATGACTTCCAACTATGGCGACCGATCATTGCGATCGGTCGCCATAGTTATTGCAGCCGCTGGTCGAGGCGAACGACTCGGCGGTGAACTTCCCAAGGCGCTTGAGCACGTTGCGGGCGTCTCGTTGCTCGAATACTGCGTCCACACCGTCGCCGCATTGCGAGGCCTCGGCGCAGTTGTGGTGTCCGCGCCGGAGGCATACCTCGCCGAAGTCGACGAGATTTGCGCGCGATTGACCAAACCGGCGGCGATCGTGGTTCCTGGTGGCAGCACCCGTACCGAATCGGTAGCTAACGCGCTAGCGATGTTGCCCGACGACATCGACATCGTGCTCGTGCATGATGCCGCGCGAGCGTTCACTCCGGTTGAACAGTTCCTCGATGTCATCGCCGCGGTTGAGGCGGGTTCCGATGCCGTGATTCCAGGCCTGGCCGTGGTGGACACGACCAAAGAGGTCGACGGCGACGGGTTCGTCGTGCGGACTGTCCCGCGTGATTCTTTGCGAGGTGTCCAAACGCCTCAGGGTTTTCGGCGCGAGACGTTGGATGCGGTTCATCGAGACCACGACCTACGTGGCGCGACGGATGATGCCGGGATGGTCGAGGCGAGCGGAGGGCACGTGAAGGTCATCCCAGGGCATCCTGATGCGTTCAAGGTGACCACGCCGTTTGATCGCCTGATCGGTGATGCGCTCGTGACCAGCAGGAGCCTTCCGCACTAGGGGTCTCGTCCATGGTGCGGTGGACACTGTCTGGTCGGTAGGTTTCTTCCCATGACGACGCATGAGAACTCGTTGCCGGTAGTCCCGCTCGTGGGAATCGGGATGGATGTTCATCCGTTTGAGCCGATCCGGGATCTCCATCTGGCGGGGTTGTACTGGCCGAGTGAGATCGGACTTTCGGGCCACTCGGACGGTGATGTGGTTGCCCACGCATGCTGCGACGCGTTGTTGTCGGCCGCGGGACTTGGGGATCTCGGTGCTCAGTACGGCACGGATCAACCTGAATGGTCGGGAGCGCAAGGTGTCGCTCTTTTAGCGGAGACTGCGCGCCGCGTTCGTGCAGCCGGCTTCGAGATTGGCAATGTTGCGGTTCAACTGATCGGGAATCGTCCGAAGATTGGAACGCGCCGGGATGAGGCGCAGCAGGTGTTGTCCGACGCGATCGGCGCCCGCGTCACCCTCTCGGCAACCACCACAGACGGCCTAGGCCTCACCGGACGCAGCGAGGGCCTCGCCGCAATCGCCACAGCCCTCATTTACCCCCTCGCCTAACAACCCAACCCCGGCGCGTTGAGTGTGGACTTGTTGGGGTGTCTGAGCGCGAAAATGGCCCAACAAGTCCACACTCAACGCACCAAGGGTCCGGTTCAGATAGCGGGCTGAAGGGGAGTACCGTCGTCGGTATGGCTGAGAAACTCTCTGATGATCAGAAGGCGCTGATTGGCGCTCCGAACTTTGCTGTGATCGCAACGATCAATCCTGACGGACAGCCGCAGCTGTCGCCCGTGTGGTGCAAGCTCGATGGTGACGACGTGTTGGTGTCGACAGTCGAAGGGCGCCGTAAACACCTCAACATGGAACGTGACAACCGCGTCACGATCGTCGTCCAGCCCGCAGATGCGCCGTACAAGTACGTCGAGATCCGCGGAACAGCGTCGATGGTGACCGAGGGTGGACGCGAATTGATCGATGAGCTTGCCAAGCAATACATGGGCGCGGATCGATACCCCGGTGACGAGGGCACGGACAACGTCCGCGTCGTGGTGCGGGTTACTCCGCGACGTGTTGTCTCGATGGGTGTTTAGGACTGCCCTAGACACCTCACGTGTGTCGCGCAGGGTGTCTGCCCGCGATCGGAACTAGGCAGGTTTGTAGTAGCTCCGATAGGCTCACGCCTTGTGACATTGCGTTTGCACGACACCCTGGCGCGCCAAGTGCGCGACTTCGTGCCGTTGACCCCTGGCGAAGTCCTCATGTACCAATGCGGGGCGACGGTTCAGTCTGCTCCCCACGTGGGTCATATTCGGTCGGGCGTGGTCTTCGACCTGCTGTCTCGCTGGCTTAAGGCGTCCGGGTACCGGGTCGTGTTGTGCCGTAACGTCACCGATATCGACGACAAGATTCTCGCCCGGGCGAAGATGGAAGATCGCCCCTGGTGGGCTGTCGCCGCGTTCTACGAGCGTGCATTCCAGGAGGCCTACAACGTGCTCGGGTGTGCCCCGCCGACGGTTGAGCCGCGCGCGACAGGGCACGTCACGCAAATGGTCGAGCTCATGGAGCGCTTGATCGAGCGAGGGCATGCGTACGAATCCGATGGCGATGTCTACTTCGACGTCCGATCGTTCGCGGA